>Ga0105359_10005278_pt1 | contig 10124 bp, 11 predicted proteins | sample GOMGulsemesocosm_6_FD_83659 | JGI IMG/M metagenome (GOLD analysis project Ga0105359, IMG submission 83659) | Methane-oxidizing microbial communities from mesocosms in the Gulf of Mexico - GOM8C Gulf of Mexico | ecosystem: Environmental > Aquatic > Marine > Cold seeps | place: Gulf of Mexico... | reverse complement strand
CTGCACTGCCTGATTGGGCTCAATCAGTTGGTATGGTAATGTCGATTGTATTATTCCTACCTTCATGGGGCGGCATGATCAATGGTATTATGACTCTTTCGGGTGCTTGGCATAAACTTCGCCGTGATCCTATTTTACGTTTCTTAATTGTTTCTCTTTCGTTCTACGGTATGTCGACCTTTGAAGGTCCAATGATGGCAATTAAGTCGGTAAATGCTTTATCACATTACACCGACTGGACTATTGGCCATGTGCATTCTGGCGCATTAGGTTGGGTAGCGATGATATCCATTGGCGCTATGTATCACTTAATACCCGTGCTATTTAATCAAGGGCGCATGTACAGTATCCGCTTGATTAATATTCATTTCTGGCTGCACACAGCCGGTATTATTCTTTATATCGTGGCAATGTGGATTTCTGGTGTAATGCAAGGGTTAATGTGGAGAGCAGTCAATACTGACGGTACTTTAACGTACAGCTTCGTTGAAAGTTTAACAGCATCATATCCATTCTACTTCATCCGTTTCTTAGGCGGTGTTTTAGTGGTCTCAGGCTTTATTTTAATGGTCTATAACATGTGTAAAACAATCAACGCTAAAGACGGAAGTCTGAAAGCTGTTGAACAAGCATAAGGAGAACAAGCATGAAAAATAAACATGAAATCGTTGAAAAGAATGTCGGTTTGTTCTTTCTTTTTACCGTCTTTGCGATCAGCATCGGTGGTTTAGTTGAAATCACCCCGTTGTTTTTCCAAAAAGAAACCACGACTCCGGTTGATAACTTAAAGCCGTATACCGCTTTGCAAATGGAAGGTCGTGATCTTTATATCCGTGAAGGTTGTAACAATTGTCACAGCCAAATGATCCGTCCATTTAGAGCTGAAACAGAGCGTTATGGTCATTACAGTGTTGCCGGAGAGCACGTTTGGGAGCATCCATTTTTATGGGGTTCAAAACGTACCGGTCCTGATTTAGCCCGTGTTGGTGGTCGTTATAGTGATGATTGGCATATTGCCCATTTAATTGACCCACGCTCAGTTGTTCCAGAGTCGAATATGCCGTCATTTAAGTGGTTAGCTGAAAATACCCTTGATGGCGAAACTACCGGTAAAAAACTTGAAACCTTTAATTGGTTAACAAGAAACCGTAGCCATAAAGACGAAAATGGTCAGCCGATTCCCCTTTATACTCAAGCAGAAATTGACGGTGCTCAAGCGGCTGTTGCGGGTAAAACTGAAATGGATGCTTTGGTTGCTTACTTGCAATCATTAGGTCATGCGCTTAAGTAAGTAAATATTGGAGTAATCATGGATTACGGAACACTAAGAGGGTTTATCGCCCTCCTAATATTGGCATTATTTATTATTATTGTGGTTTGGTCATATTCAAAAAAACGTAAGTCTTCATTTGATGACGTTGCAAATTCTATTTTTGAAGAAGACCGTGCTTTAAAAGAGCAAGCTGCTAAACACAATAAAGATAGCCATATCGATACAGATAGCAAACAGGAGACCAATAAGAATGTCTAACTTCTGGAATATATGGGTTTGGGTGCTTACCCTAGGTTTACTAGCCGGTTGTTTTATTTTATTACGATGGTGTTTAAAGAACTTTACCGACGTTGAAGAAGGTGAGTCTATGGGACACACCTTTGACGGCATTGAAGAATTAAATAATCCGTTGCCTAAATGGTGGAGCAACTTTTTCTTGGCCACCATTATCTGGGCATTGTTTTATATTGCTTGGTATGGCTTAGGCGCATGGACAGGGATCTCTGGCTGGAAAAGCTCTAATCAAGGTATCTTGAGCCTAGCAGAGTCTAAAGCAAAAACACTTGAGTATTTAAATAAAGACTCGGGCGTTTTAGTACAGTACGATCGTGAAATTGCCAAAGCCGATGAAAAATACGGTCCAATTTTCGCAGGTTATGCAGCACGTAGCATTGAAGACTTAGCCACCGATGTTGATGCATTAAAAGTAGGTCAACGTTTGTTTATTCAAAACTGTGCTCAATGCCATGGTTCAGATGCTCGCGGTACTACTGGTTTCCCTAATTTAGCGGATAAAGATTGGTTATATGGCGGCACGCCAGACGCAATCAAAACCACCGTATTACATGGTCGTCAAGCCCAAGGAATGATGGCATGGTCGGCTATTGTCGGTGGTGAACAAGGCGTTAAAGAAGTTGCCGCGTATGTGATTAGCTTAAGTGGTCGTTCAGTAAATCCTGAGCTTGCTAAAGCGGGTAAAGCTAAATTTGGTATTTGTGCTGGCTGTCATGGCCCAGACGGTCAAGGTAGCTTGGCGTTAGGCTTACCAATGGGCGCACCAAACCTATCTGATCACACTTGGTTATATGGTGGCTCTCAGCGCGCTATTGAAGAATCAATTCGCAATGGTCGAGCTGGGGTTATGCCTGCTTGGATAGATATTCTAGGCGAAGAGAAAGTGCATGTGATCAGTGCTTATGTTTATTCTCTTTCTCAAGATTAGTTTATTGTAAATAAATAATAAAACTAATTTATAAGGCTAGCTAACATATTGTTAACTAGCCTTTTTTATATCTACTCTCTCAAGAACTATACTAGCCGCAGCCTTATAAAACCGTTATAATGCCGACCTATTCTGCACTACTTATAATTGTTGATTTATGAAAACATCTTGGTATCGTGAGCCGTGGGCTTGGTTAGTATTTATTCTCCCTTTCACAGCGGTAGTTGCTGGCATTGCCACCTACATCATCGCCAATACTGATCCCGATAGTTTAGTGGTGGGCGATTATTATAAAACCGGTAAAGCGATCAATTTACAAGTATCTAAAGTTAAAAATGCGCAAAAGCTTGGTATCCGCTTTTCGCTAAAATTGGCTGAACATGATCTGGTGATCAAACCCAATGGAATTGAGAAAGTTTTCCCGTTATTAAATATTCGATTTTTTCATCCTACCCTTGAAGAAAAAGACTTTTCACTGTCGTTAACACCTGATGGCAACGGCTATTTTAGACACCGATTCGACCAACCGGTAACAGGTAAGTGGAAAATCACCATTACGCCTTTTGAAAACAACTGGAAAATTTTAGATACTATTGGCTTACCGCTAAATGATTTTATCGACATTATTCCTGATCCCATCAAAGCTCAATAGTCACCCGATAAATCATAGCCATAGTGATGTCTTCTTCAAAAAGTAACTGCTTTCATTGTAATGAGCTAATTCCAACCGGTATTAGCTTAAGCATAACCATTAATGAGCAATTGCAGCCGATGTGCTGTTTAGGCTGTCAGGCCGTGGCACAAACTATTGTCGATAATAATTTAACCCAATATTATACGGTCAGAACCGAGCCTGCGCATAAAGGCAGCTCGCTGGTGCCTGAGCAATTACAAAAGAATAAAATATTAGATCAACAAGTGCTTCAAAATGAATTCATTTTCCAAGAAGATGAATTTAAAGAAGCCATTTTATCCATTGAAGGCATTAGTTGTGCTGCTTGTGCGTGGCTCATTGAAATGCAACTTAATAAACAAGCAGGCATTGAACGTGTTACGGTCAATGCGACGACCCAGCGTGCCACGGTAAAATGGCAGGATAAACACCTTGCCTTAAGTGATATTCTCAATGAAATCGATAACATTGGTTATCACGCCCTGCCCTTCAAAGCTAATGAGGTTGAAGAGCGTAATAAAGCGTTAAGTAAAGCTTTCATTAAAAGATTAGGCATCAGCGGTATTTTAATGATGCAAGTAATGATGATCGCGGTCGGTTTATACTTCGGTGCCTTTGCTGATATGGCTAGCCACAATATTATGTATTTTCGTTGGGTCAGCTTTGTGCTCACCCTTCCTATTGTCAGCTATGGCGCAATTCCATTTTATTTGGGCGCTATCAAAGCCTTAAAAATAAAACAGCTATCAATGGATGTGCCTGTTTCTCTTGCCATCATACTTGCTTTTACCGCGAGTGCATGGGCAACAATCACCAAGCAAGGGGAAGTCTATTTTGAGTCGGTGGCGATGTTTACCTTTTTATTACTCATTGGTAAGTTTTTAGAATTTAGAGCCCGTTCACATGCAGCTCAACTATCCGCAAATTTATTAAAACTGATGCCATTAACCGCGACGAGAATTGAATCCGGCCAAGAAGAATTTGTTGCCGCTAAAATTCTCAAAAAAGGCGATGAGATTATCATCAAGCCCGGCGAAACTGTCCCAGCTGATGGCATCATTACTCACGGACAATCGCAAGTAAATGAAGCGATGCTTTCAGGAGAACAACTGCCGGTTCCTAAGCAAGTGAGTGATAGCGTTTTTGCTGGTACCATTAATGGCGATGGCAACCTCAGTGTGCAAGTCAGCAAAACCAGTAATCACTCATTTTTAAGCCAGTTAATCCGTTTGAGTGAACAATCGCAAGCACATAAACCTAAACTGGCCCGTTTATCAGATCGAATCGCTCAATACTTTGTCGCGATTATTTTAACCACCGCTGTGGCTACCGCTATTTATTGGCAACTACATTTGCCAGAGCAAGCTTTTTGGATCACCCTCTCGGTATTAGTCGCCACCTGTCCTTGCGCGTTATCTTTAGCGACACCAACGGCATTAACCTGCGCCACCACACGTTTAAACCGTGATGGCATCATGATCAAGTCTGCACATGTGATGGAAACCATGCCCAAGGTTGATTGCTATGCGTTTGATAAAACCGGTACCCTAACCACCGGCGAGTTCACCATCGACAAGGTCATCACAACTACCGATAGTGACTATACCCAAGAGCAAGTATTAGCAATCGCGGCGGGGTTAGAATCCTACTCAGAGCACCCTTTAGCCAAACCTTTTTCAACGTTTAAACACCACGATATTAAAGCTAATCAAGTGAAGGTTGAATCTGGAAAAGGTGTGACGGGGCTAGTTGATAACCAAGCCTATGCTATTGGTAAACCGAGTTGGTTGCTTAACGATAGTAATGAGCACCCCGCCGCGTCTTGTGTTTTAGTCTGCAATAATAAATTTATTGCCGCCTTTTATTTGATTGATCAGATCAGAGATGATGCCCAATCCTTATTGAAATCACTGAATAGCGATTATCAAACCTTGATGCTCTCGGGCGATAGCCAGCTAGCTTGCGATAATTTAGCTAAAAAACTTCCTATTGATCATTGTCATGGTAACTTATCCGCTGTCGATAAAATGAAAGTATTAAAGCAACAACAGCAAGCAGCAACCATAGTGATGGTAGGCGATGGTGTTAATGACTCCCCTGTTTTTGGCACGGCCCATGTTTCCATCGCTATGGGCTGCGGTACTGATATTGCTAAAAGCGGTGCGGATGTGATCTTACTTACTAACCAGCTAAATAGTATTGCTACCCTTAATCAAGTCGCGATTAAAACACGTCGTATTATTTTTCAAAACTATTTATGGGCTTTTGGTTATAATGCCATTGTACTACCACTGGCCGTAATGGGATTTATCACCCCTTATATGGCGGTTATCGGCATGTCGGCGAGCTCAATTTTAGTGATTACGAATTCGCTACGTTTATTCAAAAAATAACCACACTCTGAGTATACGCTATGAGCATAATTTACATTTTAATTCCCATTGCCGTGCTGCTGACCGTATTGGGTATCTATCTATTTTTTTGGGCGGTAAAAACAGATCAATTCGATGACCTTGAAAAACAAGGGATGAGTATTCTGTTTGATGATGAGTCCTCAGATCAGAGCAGAGCAGAGCAGATAACAAAGGGAAAAAAACCTAGCGCTACTGATGAGCACAATCATCAATGAGCCTAGATATACTTTCTGCGTTTATCATTGGTTTACTTGGCTCAGGGCACTGTATAGCCATGTGCGGCGGGGTAACAACCATGTTAACCTCAGCGCTCCCTCAGCAAAAAAATAACCATCCATTGCAAATCCCTGTAACTGACCTGACTGACCTTACTCATAACGCTAATAGTAACAGCAATATAAATCATAATTTCACAAACCAAACCAGCACTCAACGTAGCCACGCGCTACTAATCGCTTGCTATAACATCGGTCGTATCACCTCATATTGTCTCATCGGCGCAATTGTTGGCTATACCGGCTCTATTGCCGCTAAAAATATCGGCATGCCTCTAGCTGGTTTGCGAATGATTTCAGCGATATTCCTCATTTTTTTAGGGCTTTATATTGGCCAATGGCTGATGTGGTTAAACCGGATTGAGTATCTCGGCAAGAGATTATGGCAATATATTTCGCCATTATCGAAAAAGGTCATTCCGGTCAATAGCCCAAGCAAAGCCTTGTTTTTGGGGGCCATCTGGGGATGGCTGCCCTGCGGGCTGATCTACTCTATGCTTACCTGGTCATTAGCCAGTGGTGATGTTGTCACGGGGGCAGGCATTATGCTTTTCTTTGGCTTAGGTACCTTACCGGCATTACTCACTTTGTCATTTAGCCTTAATAACGTTAAACATTTATTAGTAAACACTTTAGTTAAAAAGTCGATGGCAATACTGTTGATAACCTACGGGCTTTATAGCGTGACTATTGCATATCACCAAGTGTTCTAATACCATTGTTTAACTTGATTTTTTATAATAATAATCTATTCAGCACAATAATAATTTTATACCCCGAGTAACTCATGTCAAATAATAGCTGCCCTGGCAGACATCATATTAAATGCCAAAATTGTAGTCTTAGTGAGCTGTGCTTACCCTTCAGCTTGAATGAACAAGAGCTAGCAACCTTAGATGATATAATCGATCGTAAACTCCCTATTCATAAAGGGGATAAAATTTATAGCAATGGTCAAGCCTTGCAGTCATTATATGCGATCAGATCTGGCACCTTTAAAACCTTTATAGTTGATAAACAAGGTGAAGAACAAATAACTGGTTTTCATTTACCCGGTGATTTGATTGGCTTTGACGCCATCGCAGATAACCAGCATAAAAGTTTCGCCCAAGCATTAGAAACCGCGATGGTATGTGAGATACCCTATCGCAACTTGGATGTTTTATCTAACGCAATGCCCAAGCTGAAAAAACAAGTGTTACGATTAATGAGTAATGAAATCAGAGCTGACCAAGAGCTGCTGATCTTACTTAATCGAAAGAATGCTGAGCAACGGGTTGCTAGCTTTTTAGTTAATTGCAGTGATCGCTATCGTGCTCGTAGTTTATCGGCTACCGCATTTCGTTTAACGATGACGCGGAGTGATATTGGTAATTATATTGGTTTAACGGTTGAAACGGTCAGCCGACTATTAAATAGGTTTCATAAAAAGGGAATTATTCAGCTTGATGGTAAGTTTATCAATATTTTAGCCTTCGATGAGTTAATCAGTGCTACTTAAATTTAGCATCACTCGTACAACCATCGTTAAGCTAAGCATCTCTAGCGACTAAAAATTCACGTATAACGTTATTTAAAACAAGCATTAATTTCATAATTTTGCTATAAATTAATTAGCACTATTATAAAAGTGAGCTTGTTCATGAAAAATTATCAAAATATCCTTGCCGTTATCGACCCTGCCGCCGATGAACAAAAAGCGTTAAAAAGATCAATTGAATTAGCCTGTAAGATCAAAGTAAGTAGTGGCACAACCATTAACATTTGCGCACTATTAACCATCTTTGATTTCTCTTATGAAATGACCACCATACTGTCGAGTAATGAAAGAGATGCTATGCGTCAATCAGTGATCAAAGATAGAATGCAATGGTTAGAGGAACAAGTAAGCGAGCTGGAATCACCTATTGAAATAGACTGCCAGGTAATATGGCATAACCGTCCTTTCGAAGCCATCATTGCCCAAGTGATTGACCATAAATACGATATTGTTATTAAAGGGACTCATCAACACGACAAATTAAAATCGGTAATATTTACCCCTACCGATTGGCATATTTTACGAAAATGTCCATGCCCAGTGCTACTAGTAAAAGAGCATGCCTGGCCACAAAATGGTAATATTATCGCAGCGCTCAATGTCGGGAGTGAAGAGCAAGAGCATCATTCACTTAATATTAATATTACTGAACAGGCGAAGCAGCTCGCCGCTATCATTAAAGCCAATGTACACCTAGTAAACTCATTTCCTAGCACCCCAATTAACATCGCTATCGAAATTCCTGAATTTAATACCACCGACTATAATGAGAATATATTAAAGCACCATCAACAAGCGATGATAGCCCATGCCAACAAGTTTGATATTAGTGTCGTTAATACCCATGTCAAAGAAGGCCTGCCGGAATCGGTTATTGAAGAGGTAGCAAATAATGTTGATGCCGAATTAGTTATTTTAGGTACCGTGGGTAGAACAGGGCTATCGGCAGCGTTAATTGGTAATACCGCTGAGCATGTTATTGATCAGTTAAATTGCGATGTATTAGCGTTAAAACCTGACGGTTACACCTCGCCACTGCAATAAATTTTATGCAAAAAAACATTTTTAAATGTTAACGAAAACTTAAGCCGCTAATTCATTAAAGGCAAATTACGGCAAAGTTGATTACGTCAATATTAGTTACGGCAAAGTTGGTTACGTCAATATTGGTTACGGCAATGGTAGCTACGAAGATATTGGTTACGTCAATATTGGTTACGGAAAATTGGTTACGGAAAAATTGATTACGGCAATGGTAGCTACGAAGATAATGGTTACGTCAATGGTAGCTACGAAGATAATGATTACGGCAATATTGGTTACGGCAATATTGGTTACGGCAATATTGGTTACGTCAATATTGGTTACGGCAAAGTTGATTACGGCAATATTGGTTACGTCAATATTGGTTACGGAAAAATTGATTACGGCAAAGTTGATTACGTCAATATTGGTTACGTCAATATTGGTTACGTCAATATTGGTTACGGCAAAGTTGATTACGGCAATATTGGTTACGTCAATATTGGTTACGGAAAAATTGATTACGGCAAAGTTGATTACGGAAAAATTGGTTACGTCAATATTGGTTACGGCAATATTGGTTACGTCAATATTGGTTACGGAAAAATTGATTACGGCAAAGTTGATTACGGAAAAATTGGTTACGTCAATATTGGTTACGGCAATGGTAGCTACGAAGATAATGGTAACGTCATGATCAATGACCAATACTTGGGTATTACTTATAATAATTGTTGGTAATATTTGATCACTTTCAAATAATCTTGATAAAGAGAGTCACTAGTAAACAAAGTAACGCCGTGCTCGATTACTTCCGGTAAAAAAACCGCTTGTAATTCTGCCTTTGGGTTTATTAAAAATATCGCTAGCCCATGGTTAACTTGATAATATTGTTCATTTATTTTCGGTGTTTTTTCATACTGCCCTGCACGATTTAAATAATCACCTGTACTTTCACCATTAATCTCAACATTAATCCCAAGACTTTGCTGGAATACAGCAGCGGTTATTAAGCTGTTGGCGCGAACAGCAACAAACTCTTTTGAAAAATAATGAATATATTGATCCAGTATCTCTTGAGTATCGCGTTGTGGATCAACGGTATAAAAAACAAATTGAGTATCGATAGCGTGCTCGTTTACTTTAAGCAAGTCAGCAAACTGGCTTAGCGTGAATAGCGTCGTTGGACAAATATCAGGACAATGAGTATAGCCATAAGCAATCACATGCCACTTGCCGATAAAATAGTCACGATTAACTAACTTGCCATGGTGATCCATTAACTCAATCTCAGCTAACCGTTTTGGCTCTTGTAGTACTACTCCTTGTATTATCGGTAAATCAACCTCGTTATGGCGCTGTGTATCAGCGGTTGCATAATAAAAATATAGAGTGAACAATGAAATAGCTAAAATAGGTATGAAGATCAATGCTTGTTGCATATGAGATAAAGTTTTCATCGTTACCTTCCCCTTACCTCACCATCAGTAAATAACGAACTTATCAAGTAATCGATCAAGTAGTAAAGCGATAAAAAGCGCAATTAAATAATATATTGAGACATGAAATGTTTTCAATGCGAATTGCTCGTCCGCTGTTATTTTTAATTGAATCGCATAGTAGCCAAACCAGAGCCCTAATAGTAAAACTACTATTAAATACAGCTCACCCGAATAGTGAAAAGTATAAGGTAATATACTGGCG
>Ga0105359_10005270_pt1 | contig 10137 bp, 5 predicted proteins | sample GOMGulsemesocosm_6_FD_83659 | JGI IMG/M metagenome (GOLD analysis project Ga0105359, IMG submission 83659) | Methane-oxidizing microbial communities from mesocosms in the Gulf of Mexico - GOM8C Gulf of Mexico | ecosystem: Environmental > Aquatic > Marine > Cold seeps | place: Gulf of Mexico... | reverse complement strand
TTTTGCAATTACAAACTATACTTTACTGATGAAGCCACTAAAACAAGCAATAAAACTGATCAGTCGATGTATCGCTCTGTTTATCTTTCTCAGCGGCCTCGCGGCTATCAACTGCCAGGCACAGACGGTAGTGACAATTTCCTCAGGCGAATACCCGCCCTGGACCGGCGTGACACTTAAGCAAGGTGGCTTTGTCAATCACCTGATAACGGAAGCATTTAAGCGTCAGGGCTATCAGGTTAAATTCAGCTATTTTCCCTGGAAACGCACTTATGAAAGCGCCAAGAAAGGCCAATTTGCTGCCACTTCCTATTGGTATAAAAGCGCCGAGCGCGAACGACACTTTTATTACAGCGAGCCGGTGAGTTCAGAAAAACTGGTGTTTTTTCATCTGAAAGTGAAGCCAATACCTGACTGGAAAAGCTTCGATGATTTAAAGGACTTTCAGATAGGAGCAACCAGAGGCTTTACCTATACCGAAGAATTTTGGCAGGCGGCAAACTCAAAGCGCATCAATGTACAAATAGTAACCAGCGAATTGCAAAATTTACGGAAGTTGATAAAGGGCAGAATAGACCTCTTCCCTACTACTTTGTTTACGGGTTACAACATGATTGCCAATCAGTTTGATTCCAGCTTAGCCCCATTATTCACATTTCACCCAAAGGTAATCGCCGAAACACAGGGCCATTTACTTTTCTCTAAGAAGCACCCTCAGGCTAAAGAATTAGCAGAAGCTTTTAACCGCGGTTTAGCGCAACTTAAAGAAGAAGGCCTGTACAGGAAACTTTTTGACGACCTTCTCACTGGAAAATACAGCAAAAACAGCAAATAACCAGATCTTGTTGAGAGAAATAGCCATGCAATCTCTGCTGGGTGGCCTTGAAATATAAAAATTAATTCATTTCCGGTAAAACCTGACCGGCAAAGATCTCCTCTATTTGTACCCGGTTTTCGCAACTGATCACTTGTTTTACGATCTCGGGGGTTAAATGCGGAGCAAACAAACTGATAAACTCGTACATATAACCTCTGAGGAATGTACCTTTTCTAAAGCCTAGCTGGGTAGTACTTGACTCAAATAAATGGCTGGCATCCAGCGCCACTAAATCTGAATCTACTTTGGCATCGTAGGCCATACTGGCGATTATCCCCACCCCTAGATTTAAGCGCACATAAGTCTTAATCACATCGGAGTCGACCGCAGTAAACACGACTTTAGGATCCAATCCCTGCTGAGAAAAAGCATCATCCAATTTGGAGCGGCCAGTGAAACCAAATACGTAAGTCACAATCGGATGGGCGGCTATATCCTTCAACGTTAAAGTCGATACTTGAGTCAGAGGGTGGTCTCTGGGGACCACAACTGATCGATTCCAACGGTAACAGGGCATCATAATCAAATCACTGAAGTGACTGAGCGCTTCAGTGGCGATCGCAAAGTCGACATTACCATCGGCGGCCATCTCTGAAATTTGCATCGGCGTTCCCTGATGCATGTGCAGTGATACATCGGGGTAGCTTTTAATAAAATTTGTGATCGCGGGGGGAAGTGCATAGAGTGCCTGAGTATGAGTTGTGGCAATTGATAAGCTCCCCTTGCGCTCATCGCAGTACTCTTGAGAAACTTTTTTAATGCTTTCAACTTTTTGCAGAACTTCCCCGGCAATTTTTAATATCGCCTCTCCGGCGGGGGTAACCCGAGTTAAATGCTTGCCGCTACGTGCAAAAACTTCCACTCCGAGCTCTTCCTCCAATAAGCGTATTTGCTTGCTGATACCCGGTTGAGAGGTATACAAACTCAGCGCCGTGGCCGATACATTAAGATCGTGTTTTGCCACTTCCCAAATATACTTAAGTTGTTGAAGCTTCATTGTTGTAATTTCCCTTAAGGTAACTCTCAGGTTTTGTTTAGGTATTTTTATTCTGCTGTAAAGACAAACAAGTTCAATCAGCTTTATTTGCCGAGGCATTCTCAATTAGACATTGCACTCTGCTTTGTTGAGACATTTTCTGAGAATCTCACTCAGATATGCAGGCTCTGGTACTTAGAGTTTGGATTTAAGCCGACGAACTTCTTCATCTTGAGAAATGCTTCTCTTCTCTAAATTGACCACCTTTAATTGAGCGCGCTGTAACTCGTCGGCAACACTGCGCAACTCGTTGCGCATTAAGTTTTCTCTGCGGCCCCATTCAGTCGCGCTGTTTAAGGCCTTTTGGTTCAGGCGTTTAACTTCTGCATCTTGCTCTTTTACTTTTTGTTCTAAGCGTTTAGCTTTGTTAGTTTCTGCCAACAGCGCTGAAGAGTTACTGGTTAGATCTCTTGACTGACTCATTCCCAACTGCTTCAACACTTTCAATTCTTCATCCTGGGAGCGAACCAAAGTATGCTGGGTATCGATGCGCACTTCATGGCGAGCAATTTCAGATTGCAGATCGTGGTTCTTCTTGGTCAGTGTTGTCTCTTTTGTACCCGCATCATCACGCAATTTTTCAGAGGCATTGCGATAGTAGCGTGCATCGGCCTCAGACTTACTGATTTGATCCAGCGAGTGACGTTGGTCTTCCTTAATCCGCTGCTCAAAGGTGCGCTTGGCATCCTCGTGAGCTTTGCGCAAATGCACTAAGTCATTTTCTAACTTGGCCCTCAAGTGCTCTTCTTTCTTGCGGCTGGTAGCTTCAGAGACAATCGCCGCTTTCATAACACTGAGTTCTGCATCAACAGAGCGGTTGTGAGTTTGTGAATCTTCCAACTTCAATTTAATTTCACGCAGCTGGGTCTCAAGTAGACCACGTTTGTTATGGCTGTCTTTTAAACTCTCTTCAGCCAGTTGCCGCACTTCTTCGTTGGCGTGGTTTAAAGTACGAGAATCCGCACGCAATCGAGTCTCGGCTTCTTCTACCGCCTGCTGCCAGATTCGACCAAATGCCCCACCGAGAGATTGAGGTAACCCAGGCACAGAGACACTCTGATTATTCAAACTCAGTTTCTCTGGTATGGTATGCCACCATTTTTGCAGTTGTTGCTCCACAACACTAGCAGACAGTCCGGTTGAAGAGACTATGCTGTCAATGGTGGGTTGCTCTCCGCGCATTAAAAGACTTTCCGCGCTGGTAAAAACGAGCTCTTTTTCCATGAATTTAAGACCTTTGCTCATACTGATTGTGTTGCTGTGCCAGTTGATCGACAGCAACAGTTAAATTTTTCTCAAGCGGTGCTTTAAAAAACAATTTCTCACCGTCTGCCAGAGTCACTGAGAGTGCAGCGGCATGTAAAAAAAGCCGTTTAATTCCCTGCTTACGCATTTCACTATTCACCGACTCAACACCGTACTTTTCATCACCAATAATTGGGTGGCCGGCAAATTGCGCATGCACTCTGATTTGGTGGGTTCTGCCGGTGATAGGTTTAGCTTCAATTAAAGTAGCGACATTGGCGAAACGCCTCAGTACTTTAAACATAGTGATAGAAGCTTTTCCATCTTCCAGTACTTTGACCACCCGCTCACCGGAACTCAATTCGTTCTTGCGCAGCGGAGCATCAATTTTTTGGTCACTGGAATCCCAGCGTCCGACCACCAGCGCATGGTAAGTTTTGGAAACACCCATGCCCTGGCGTAGCGCCTCGTGCAGATGCCGTAACATACTGCGCTTTTTTGCCACCATAATACAACCAGAAGTATCCCGGTCTAAGCGATGCACTAGCTCTAAAAAGGTCAAACTGGGACGCATTTGACGCAATGCTTCAATTAAACCTAAGTGAATACCACTCCCCCCGTGAACAGCCAATCCAGAGGGCTTATTGATCACTAATAGTGCATCTGATTCGTAGAGGACAGAATTTTCCAGTCGCGCCAACAATTCTTTGCTGACAGAAACCGGATCTCCTTGTTGAGCTGTCCTCACAGGCGGGACGCGTACCAGGTCACCGCTACGTAATTTTGTATCAGGTTTAACCCGGCCTTTATTAACTCTTACCTCCCCTTTGCGAACAATACGATAAATCATTGATTTAGGCACACCTTTTAATGCGGTGCGTAAGAAATTATCTATTCGCTGGCCATCCTGGTCTTCAGTGACATCTAAAAAACGTACTTTAAGATTAATAGGATCGGGATCTTTTAATACGGGCTCGGTAACTACTTCTCTGTTTGGGGCAGCAGTTGCCTTACTCGCAGATTTGGCAGGGCGCTTAAAATTACGTTGTGCATTTTGTCGCGACATTCTTTTTTTACTTGGCATATTTAATAAAAACTACAGTCCATAATTGATACGTTTAATCTAGGGAAAAGACTAAAAGTCAGGTGTCTTCTCGCCCGTAGGGCCATAACGAGGCACAGCAGACTTGTTCGCATGTTGCTAAGCTGGTATTCTACCGCTGCTTGGTCGGTAATGCTTTAGCTAAATGCGATAAAAACATCTAATAGAGTGTTTTTTTTCTGTTTTTTAATGCAATTATTTCCCGTTTAGCAGCAGCAGATAAAATTTCCAAGCTGCAGAGCACAAAGGACCGAGTGGATTGTGTTTCAAGTTAAATGTTTAACAATGAAAACTGCAGTTTCAATTTATGTATTTGTCATTATCAAGCTATCAATAGCGAACATAACTTTTAACAAATCCAAATTTTAATACCCTATTTAACAGGTATTGTTTAGCGACTTCGCACTACTGCGTTACAGAATACTCAGTGAGAGTTAAATCAACTTATCACTCTATTGGTATTCTTAAGTCTAGGCTAAATGATGCATAAAGTTTGAGTACAGATACACAGTAAAACCAAAATTGTTGACGACAGTAGAGATGTGCTATTGCCCGGAACCTGGTTTGATTATTCATGCCAGAAACAGCGAATTTAAACAAAAATATAGGCAATAGATTCCGCTACTGTAGATGTGTAATACCCTCGGCACTGAGTTTGAGGCAGAGTTGAGTATTCATGAATTTAGATGCCTAATTGCGTCTGCTCCTGAATAACTCCTTTTGCCTATCAATGGGCGGGGTACATCGATTAAAAAGACTGCTTTGGCTATATAAGTGATATTTGTACTCAATTATGAGCCCTTAATAATTGATGGCAAAAATGATTTTGCACAGTAGACAATCTCTGGCCTAGGCTTGAAGCTTATTGTCTCAATACAAGTAATTGTTTTAAAAGTCTTATTAAGCGCTCCACTACCGAGAGTGCAAAATGAAAAGAATGTTAATCAACGCAACTCAACCTGAAGAGTTGCGCGTAGCCCTAGTAGACGGGCAAAAGCTATATGATCTTGATATTGAATCTAGTAACCGCGAACAAAAAAAGTCCAACATATACAAAGGGAAAATTACCCGCGTTGAACCCAGCTTAGAAGCAGCCTTCGTCGATTACGGTTCAGAGCGACACGGCTTTCTACCGCTCAAAGAAATTTCTCGTGAATACTTCAGTAAAAGCCCTGCACGAGGAGGACGCCCTAACATCAAAGATGTTATTCGTGAAGGCACTGAAGTTATCGTTCAAGTTGATAAAGAAGAGCGCGGCAACAAAGGCGCTGCCCTAACTACATTCATCAGTTTGGCTGGTCGCTACTTAGTACTAATGCCTAACAACCCTAGAGCCGGTGGTATTTCGCGTCGTATCGAAGGTGAAGACCGGACTAACCTGAAAGCTGCCTTAGATGGGGTCACTATACCTGACCGTATGGGCATAATTGTTCGCACAGCTGGCGTTGGTCGCTCTTCACAAGATTTACAGTGGGATTTGGATTACCTGAATACACTTTGGGATGCGATTAAGCAGAGCAGTCAAAAACCTTCTCCGTTCCTGATCTACCAGGAGAGCAACGTCATTATTCGCGCGATTCGCGACTACTTGCGTGCCGACATTGGTGAAGTGCTTATAGATACCGATCGCGCTTACAACGAAGCGTTAGTCTTTGTCCAACAAGTGATGCCGACCTATGAAAACAAACTCAAGCGCTACGGGGAAGAGATACCGCTATTTAACCGCTTCCAAATCGAATCGCAAATAGAAACAGCCTTTGAGCGCGAAGTGAAATTGCCCTCTGGTGGATCTATCGTTATCGATCCTACCGAAGCGTTAGTATCCATCGATATTAACTCCGCTAAGGCGACTCGCGGCAGCGACATCGAAGAGACTGCACTCAACACCAACCTGGAAGCCGCCGAAGAAATTTCCAGACAATTACGTCTGCGTGACATTGGTGGATTAGTTGTAATTGATTTCATCGATATGACGCCAATCAAACACCAGCGAGCAGTAGAAGATCGTTTAAAAGACTCACTAAAGCTGGATCGCGCCAGAGTACAAATGGGCCGCATCTCCCGCTTTGGGTTACTTGAAATGTCCCGCCAGCGCTTGCGCCCCTCTCTGACTGAGTCTCGCGGTATCGTCTGCCCGCGCTGTAGCGGCCAGGGATCAATTCGCGACACAGAATCCATTGCACTATCAATTATGCGCTTGATCGAAGAAGAGTCGGCAAAAGATCGCACATCGCAAATCAGAGCCATCTTACCAGTACAAGTTGCCACTTATTTATTGAATGAAAAACGTCGTATCATCCACGATATAGAACTTCGTCAAAAAGTACGTGTAGTGATTGTGCCCAACCCGAACATGGAAACGCCGCACTATGAAGTAGTGCGTTTGCGCGACGATCATTCTGTAACTACTACCAACGATACCAGCTACAGCTTGCAGCCTGAACCTGAGCCTATCGAACACTTCACTCAGAGCGAGTCTGAGAACTTGGTCAAGCGCGAAGCGGCAGCAGTACAATCTGTAGCACCCAAAACGCCCGCTCCGGTAGCCACTGATGCTGTAGCTCCCGCTCCTACTCCTGCCACTGCCTCACCTAAAGAGGCCACCCCGGCACCTGTGCGTAGCAAACCTAAAACCGGCTTAATGCAGAAGCTATTAACTTTGTTAGGTTTAGGCAGCTTATTCGAAGATGACAAAAATCCGAAGCGCAAGCCTGCGGAAACAACTCGTCGCTCCAGCCAAAACCGCAAAGGCCGCGATAGCGGATCTAAATCCAGAGGTAACCGCAATTCGCGTCGCCCTTCACGCAGCGATCGCGATGATGACAAACGCCGCGGCAGGCAAGATGAAGTTATTACCATTGCCGCAGAAGAGTCTTCAGTGATTCCCGAGCAAAAGAGCAGTGAAGAAAACAAACCGAGTCGTCGCCGCAACCGTAGAGGTAATGAAAACCGTAAGCCAAAAGTTGAACGCCCCAGCACAACTGAAGTAGACAACACGGATTACACTGAAGCTCCTACTGGTCGCGGTAAACGCCGTCGCAATCCCAATCGCAAAGCAGCCCGTAATTTAGTAGAAAATTCCGATGCTTTAAACCCAACTGAGCAAAAAGCTGTTGATACTAAACCAGCAGCAACTGAAGCGCAGAGCGCGACTAAAGGCAAAGGTAATTCTGATAGTAGAAAAGCGGCTAATAGCAACAGAAGAAAGCGTCCAGAAGCTAAAGCAGTACCAAGCTTAAGCTCTGAAGAACACGCTAAAGCTTCAGCAGAGCTAGCAGCAGCCATTGCTAACAGCAATCTGGCCAACGATACTTCTGCCCAGTCTGAGCCTGATGCAGTGACCGCTACTCAAGAAGTGGTTACGCAGACAACTACTACTGAAGCAGTTGTTACAGAGACTACCGCTACTGAAGAAGTCGTTGCAGAGACAACCACTACTGAAGAAGTCGTTGCAGAGACAACCACTACTGAAGAAGTCGTTGCAGAGACAGCCGCTACTGAAGAAGTCGTCGCAGAGACAGCCGCTACTGAAGAAGTTGTTGCAGAGACTGCCGCTACTGAAGAAGTTGTTGCAGAAACAGCCGCTGCTGAAGAAGTGGTTGCAGAGACTGCCGCTACTGAAGAAGCGGTTGTAGAGACAGCCGCTACTGAAGAGGTGGTTGCAGAGACTGCCGCTACTGAAGAAGTGGTTGTAGAGACAGCCGCTACTGAAGAAGTGGTTGCAGAGACTGCCGTTGCTGCACAAACAACTGCTACTGAAGACGTCGCTGCAGATAGTTCATCTGTACAATCTGAGATGAATTTCGATTCAGCCGCTGCTGCTAAAGAAAGTGCAGAAGAGTCGGCAGCAACAAAGACATCTCGCCGTCGTACCCGAGCTGCAAACGATCCACGAGAAATTAAACGCCGCCAGCAAGAACAGTCTAAATCAGACGCAAGCTAAGCCATTTAGCATGCCGATAGATAAGACTTATCAACCTTGATAAGTCTTATCTAGATTCTCTCGCTCTCGCTCTATTCTCTATTCTCTAATCCTCTTATTTTTCGCACTTGTGCAGCACTCTAGATTTACTAATCAACACTCTCCTTGGCGACTGATTAATCACTGCCGCCCTAAAGTTGACAGAAATATCACTATTGTGAAAACAAAGGTTTTGTTTTGTACTTTTAAGCCGGATAATAGCAACCGTACTTGCTCACACAAGCCTGTACCCTTGGGCTATATCCCGCAGCTGCTGCTGGTAACTTTAACTCTCTCGAACTGAATGAATTTTATGCGACTTAATAATATTCGTATTGTGCTGATCAATACATTTCACCCAGGTAATATTGGCGCTGCCGCCAGGGCTTTAAAAAATATGGGACTGAGTAATTTGTACTTAGTTGATCCGGTTGATTTCCCTCATGATGAGGCAGTCTCCCGCGCTGCAGGTGCTCAGGATGTATTAGAAAATGCGGTGGTGGTAAGTAGTTTGCAAGAAGCGATTAGCGACTGCCAACTGGTCATAGGTACTAGCGCCAGAAACAGAACTTTTGATTTACCATTATTAGATGTTAAAGATTGCGCCAATAAAATTCTTGGCGAATCTACACAGGGAAACGTAGCGATTTTATTTGGCCGCGAGAGCAAGGGACTACTGAACGAAGAACTGAGTTTATGTAATTTTCATCTGTTTATCCCAACCAACCCTGAATACCCAGTGTTAAACATCTCTCAGGCAATCCAGCTGGTCAGCTATGAGATATGGCTCGCCAGTCAAGAGCAAACAACTATTACCAGCAGTGAATACCCTCTGCACAAAGAGATGGCAATGTTCTATCAACACTTAGAACAAGTGTTGCGCAAAGCACATTTTTTGATTCCGCAACACGAGGGCAGAGCCATGCAAAAATTACAGCGTTTTTTTAATCGTTCCCGACCGGAAAAACAGGAGCTGGGTATGTTACGTGGTGTACTCTCATCCATAGAAAAACGCATTGACGACCTGCAAAAATAACCTGTTGCAGCCAATAGATTAGATACCCACACTCACAGCGGTAACGAAAACATGAAACAATTGCCTTTAGGTGACATCTCCCTTGAAACTTTTCTGCGTGATTACTGGCAGAAAAAACCTTTGTTAATTCGCAACGCAATTGCCAATTTCGAGCCGATAATTTCTGCCGATGAACTGGCGGGACTCGCCTGTGAAGAAGAAGTAGAATCGCGCTTAATTATTCAGGAAAGCGCTGACAATCACTGGGCCATGAAACACGGCCCACTGCTTGATGAAGATTTTGCGAACTTGCCAGAAAGCCATTGGACTTTGCTTGTTCAGGCGGTTGATCACTGGCATCCGCAAGCTCAGGCGCTGCTCCAACAATTCGATTTCATTCCGCAGTGGCGTATCGATGACTTAATGGTTTCCTACGCCAGTCAGGGGGGCGGCGTTGGCCCGCACTATGACAACTACGATGTTTTCCTGTTGCAAGCGACAGGTAGCAGAGAATGGCAATACGGCGGCTTATACGATGAGCACTCCCCAAGACAAGAAAACTCAGAATTAATGTTACTCGCTGATTGGACTGCAGAACAGACAGTGACGCTAAATCCTGGTGATTTGCTCTATATTCCACCGAAGGTGGGACACTGTGGCACTGCTATCAGCGATGACTGCACTACCTATTCTATTGGATTTAGAGCCCCCTCCCATGCTGATATATTACATAACTTTAGCGACTTTGTTGCACAGGATCTAAGTACAGAACTCAGATACCAAGATCCAGAGCTAGCAATACAAAAACACAGTGCTTGTATTAACCCCCAGGCCGTTGATCAGGTTAAACAGATTCTAAAGCAATACATAGAAACCCCCGGGGCAATTGAGCAATGGTTCG
>Ga0105359_10005259_pt1 | contig 10147 bp, 7 predicted proteins | sample GOMGulsemesocosm_6_FD_83659 | JGI IMG/M metagenome (GOLD analysis project Ga0105359, IMG submission 83659) | Methane-oxidizing microbial communities from mesocosms in the Gulf of Mexico - GOM8C Gulf of Mexico | ecosystem: Environmental > Aquatic > Marine > Cold seeps | place: Gulf of Mexico... | reverse complement strand
TTATGCAATATATTGGCGGTTTCAGTCATTTCGACCATGAAGGTTGAGCGACCACTGGCTAAATCATCGGAAGCACCAATTCGGGTAAATATTCTATCAACTAAACCTATTATTGCGCTGTTTGCAGGGACATAACAGCCGATATGAGCCAGTAAAACGATTAACGCAGTTTGGCGCATGTAGGTAGATTTACCACCCATGTTAGGCCCGGTAATAATCAACATTTTTCGTTGCGCTGTTAACGATACAGGGTTAGCGATAAAAGCATCATTAGTCATTTGTTCAACAACAACATGACGACCCGCATCAATGCTAATGCCAGGCTCTGTAACTAAGCTTGGCTTTACATAATTTAAGGCTAAAGCGCGCTCTGCAAAAGTAGTTAATACATCTAACTCGGCAATCGATTGGCTTAATTGCTGTAATCTAGCTAAATCAGGTAATACTTGGTCGAATAGTTCTTGATAGAGTACTTTTTCTAAGGCTAAGAATTTGCTTTGAGCGCTGAGTACTTTATGTTCATGCTCTTTTAACTCTTCAGTGATGAAACGTTCATTGTTCTTCAGCGTTTGGCGGCGGATGTAATCATCGGGTACATTAGCTGCGGCTGTTCTGCTCATTTCAATGAAAAATCCATGAACTTTGTTGTAACCTACTTTTAATGAGTGAATACCGGTGCGCTCTTTTTCTCGCTGTTCAAGCTGAGCTAAAAACTCGGTAGCACCATCACTTAAATCACGTAATACATCGAGCTCACTATGATAACCAGGTGCAATGACACCTCCATCTCGTATTAATACCGGTGGGTTTTCTACAATGGCATGTTCGAGTAATGCCTGTAACTCAGGCATTGGTTTACTTTGCTCTGCAAGCGTATGTAAGTAGTTAGGGCTAGATACACTTAATTCACTACCTATTTCATGCTGTATTTCTGGTAACTGCTGCAGCGCATTACGTAGACGAGCAAAGTCACGTGGACGTGCTGATCTTAAAGCAATACGTGACACAATGCGCTCTATGTCACCCAAGCCTTTTAATAATGGCTGAATAGCAGAGATAAGATCTAACTCAATAATATCACTTACCGTATTTTGACGATTGTTAAGTACCTTTAAATCACGTAATGGAAAGTGTAACCAACGTTTTAATAACCGAGAGCCCATGGGTGTTGATGATTTATCTAAAATAGACGCGAGGGTATTTTCAAGGCCACCCTGTAGGTTTTGAGTGAGCTCTAAATTACGACGAGTTGCGGCATCAAGCACAACACCAGTATTGGCTGACTCACAAACAATAGACCGAATGTGTGGCAGGGCAGTACGTTGAGTATCTTTTACATATTGAAATAAACAACCGGCAGCAGCTAAGCCTAAAGGTTTATCTGCAACACCAAAGCCAGCTAACTCTTTGGTATTAAACTGTTTATTTAATAACTTAGTTGCAGTTTCTAGATCAAACTCCCATTCAGGGCGTCGGCGTAACCCTTTTCTTTGCTCGATCAAACTAAAGTCTTGCAGAGACTCACTGTAAAGTAACTCAGCTGGAGACAAACGTTGCAATTCAGCCTGTAATTGCTCATTAGTTTGTGGTTCAGTTAATACAAATCGACCACTAGCCATATCTAAATAAGCAAGACCAAATGCTGGATCAGAGCTTGTTCTTAGCTTTGCTTGTGGTGACTGGTTATCGACAATGGCAACAATTAAGTTATCTTGTCTGTCAGTAAGTAACGCTTCATCACTAACGGTTCCCGGCGTAATAACACGCACTACTTTACGTTCAACCGGACCTTTACTGGTAGCAGGGTCGCCTATTTGCTCACAGATAGCGACAGACTCACCTAAAGCGACTAACTTGGCTAAGTAATTTTCAACAGCATGATAAGGCACACCAGCCATTGGAATAGCATTACCACCTGTTTTACCTCTAGCGGTAAGCGAAATATCTAATAAATCAGAGGCTTTCTTAGCATCATCAAAAAACAACTCATAGAAATCACCCATGCGATAAAATATTAAAATGTGTGGAAACTCAGCCTTAATGGTTAAGTACTGGCGCATCATTGGTGTATGTGAGCTTAAGTCTGTTTTGTTCAAGTGTTATCAATCCTGTTCAGTTGTTCTCTCAAGCCCAGTGTTTATATGGTGTGTGCTTAAATGGTTGTTGGTGTTTATGTGCCTTGGTTATTGCCACTAAAACCCTGTTGTTGTTTTTCAATGTCACTAAAAGCTATAGCAATAGGTGTAGCATTAATATATATTTGCAGAGCATCAAGGGTCTTAGACCACCCTTGATGCTCCTAAACACTATGTCAATTTCAAGAGGATTGAGCACAATGCCTAAACGCAATAATAACAAACCACTTACTAATAAAACAGTAGAAGACTTCATTAGAAAGCCTGATGCCAAGGTTTTATGTGATGTTGGTGAAAATACTGGTTTAAGAGTCGAAATAAGAACAAACACTGCAACATACATTCTTAGATATTCCGCATTTGATAAAAAGCTTAAACAGATAAAACTTGGCCCTGCTACTGGTAGGCAAGCTATTTCATTGTTAGATGCTAGAAATCTTGTCGCTGAATATAAAAAAATGAGGCGTGAAGGTGTTGATCCTGTTACTCACATTAAAGAGAAAAAAGCCAAGCTTGCTGCCAATATTGCTCAAGCTAAACAAGATAAATATACGGTAGCTCGTTTAATGCAACACTACATTGATGAGTGTCTTTGTAATCGTAATTTAAAGGGGCGTACTGAAGCAGAACGGTTAATTAAAAAAGATATCTTGGCAAAATTTGGAAGGTTAACGGCCCACAACTTAACTCAATCTCAGGTGCATGATCATATGCACGATATTATTCAAACTCGCAATACACCAGTGCAAGCGGGTTATATGGTTAGAGAACTAAAAGCGGCTTATGAACATGCTTTTAGCGCGGGTCGTTTACCTGAAACTATCCGTAATCCCTGCACAGGGGTAAAAGTAAAAGGTTCTAAGAAAAGAACCCGTTATTTATCTGTTGATGAAATAGCGATACTTGTTAAATGGTTTCCCCAAAGTAAGTTAAGTGATAATTCTAAAAATGTATTAATCCTTACTTTACTGACGGGAGCGCGTAGTGGTGAGCTAACTGCGCTAAAGTGGATTCAAGTTGATTTAAAGCGCGGCGCTATTATTTTAAGTAACACTAAAACTGATGTCCCTCGAAATATTCAGCTATCTAGTCAAGCAATTTTCATTCTTAAAGCGTTAAAAGATAAAGCTATTAATGAATGGGTGTTCCCTTCAAACCGTCCACCGCGTAAAGCAATTAACCAACACTCAATTAATTTACAGGTTAATTATAACCGTGAGTTTTCTGGTGTAGATGATTGGTCTGCACATGATTTAAGACGTACCTGTAGAACCCACCTAGCAAAAATGAGCTGTCCTAGTGATGTTGCTGAAGCCATTTTAGGACACACAAAAGGAGGTATAGAGGGGCATTACAATTTGCATAGATACGAGCCTGAACAAAAAGTTTGGTTACAAAAATGGGCTGACTTTATTGATGAAGCTGTTCAAGAGTCATTAGCTAATAAAGAAGAAAAAGAAGCATAAGTAATAAAGAATATTTTTTTAGATGTAATTGTTATTAAAAATAATAAAACCCCGTATAGCCTCTTTTTCAGGTTTTAATTACCCGTATTGCGCTATTTTAGGGCTGAGGACACCGGTGTGAAAATTATCAGCAATATGGGTGGTTATTATTTGTACATAAAGTGTTGTAGTCTGAAATTGTCACTATTAATCAACAATCATTAGAGAGTAAAAATATGAACAACGTAACAGCAGAACAACAATATATTAGCCCTAAAGGTGTCGCAGAATATTTAGGCTGTAGTTTATCTACAGTGTGGCGATTAATCAGGGGCGGTCATTTAAAGAGTTATAAAATTTTAAGGAGTTCTAGGGTAAGGATTAGTGATTTAGAGGATTTTATAAATTCTAAGGAAAGTCATTATGGATAACTTTACTTTAAACTTAAAAAATCCCGTCTCAAGTTTGGCGACCAAAACGGGATATTTTAATGCCTCAAACGTTTATCACATGTGTAATAAGCGCTATCAAAAACCACCACTAAAGGAGGTGATTGACCATGTCAGTCTATCCTAAAAATACTAAAGTTTCACGCGCTGAAAATTTAATGGTTTTCCATATGAACATTATATTAAGTGTTCCATGCGGCTTGAAAGGCAAGGGGGTGGCTTATATACGGGAATATTCACCAAAAAATCACTTGGGAGTATTACTATGTATATAAATATTGAAGCAGTACGCCAAGCAAGTGTTTACCGTTGGCCGGTTGCCCTTAAAAACTTAGGTGTTGAGCTAACATACAACAAGCATAGCGCTTGCCCTGCTTGCGGTGGTGTTGATAGATTTCGCTTTGATGATAAGGAAGGGCGAGGAACTTTCTATTGTAATAATTGCGGCTCAGGTGATGGGCTTAATTTAGTGATGAATATTAATAATTGTGATGCTAGAGAAGCGGCTATTCTTGTCCAAGGGGCGCTTGGGGGCAATGTCAGTCAGTTACCGGTAATGCAAGCACGACATATTGATTATTCAAAACAACATCAACTAGCCAGAAGAAAAGCCAGATCTATTTGGTTCAAACATACCGAGCGAATACCATTAAATAACCCGTACATCATTGCGAAAGGCATTCTGCCAATAGAAGCATTACTTTATGCAGACATGATTGTAGTGCCTTATATTAGCGCTAAAAATGGCTTAGAAACGCTTCAGTTTATCAACCTAGATAAGAAGATGTTTCTTAAAGGTAGTAGCATAAAAGGTGCTTATTGTCCTATTGGCGAACCTACATCAAAAGTAATTGTTGCTACTGGTTATGCAACATCAATATCAATCCATATGGCTACTGGTTTAATGGTTCTTTGTTGCGCCAGTGATTCAAGTTTGAGCGATGTTGTTGGTGATGCTGTCACTAATGGACTAGACGCTTGTGTCGGTGGTGATAATGATCACCCGACTAGTAAACCAGATAAAAAAGATAATAAAAATAGCGGCATTAAAGCAGCCATCAAAGCAGCTAGAAAGCATAAGGTAATGGCGTTTGTACCGCCTGAAATAGTCGATGTTTCAGATTTTAATGACTTACATAAACTAAATGGTTTAATCAGCGTGAGGAATTGCTTTAGCCCATTTATAGGGGTAACAGCATAATGCAAGTATACGATCCAAATAAGGCGGCAAACATTGTTGATAGTGAAGCAGCAAACGAGTCTGAAGAAAAAAGCCTAACTAGCCAGAAGAATATTCAAATTAACGATAACAACGATAACAACTATACCAACTGTACCAAGAGTGATAAGTCCCTTATAAACAAAGGCGTTCAAGTGGTACAGTTGAGTTCCTCTAACTATACCAGCACTGTACCAATCTATACCAAAAATTTACAAGGCGTAGAAAAGTTAACTGATGAAGAAGTTGTTCTTCTGGCTAGTATGAATAAAAAGTATTCGCAAACGATTATTGGTGGTAAGCATAAGATCGTTAGCACAAAACATTGCGCTGTAAATGGCATGACAACAGTTTTTGAGGATATTACTCAATTCCCAAGATACTTTGATCATGAAAAAAGAGTTGCAAGTGAAAACAGAGGGAAAGCATGGTTACAGTGGGAGGGTAAATCATTCTTTCCTGATGGTGTTGGGTTTTATCCTGATATGTCAAAGTGCCCTAAAGATGTATATAATTTTTTCAGTGGATTACCAATTAAGCCAGAGGAAGGTGATTGCACGATATACTTAAATCATATTAAAGAAGGTATTTGCAGTGGTGATAATGTGGCTTCAGCATACTTTATTCAGTGGCTGGCACACATGATACAAAAACCAGATGAAAAGCCTAGTGTCGCCATTTTGATGAAATCTGTAGAGGGTACAGGTAAAGGAACACTGGTTAAGCCTTTGTTAGAAATACTAGGTGAATATGGTGCTCAAGTTAATGGACATAGAAACCTAACTGATAAATTTAATAATACTTTAGCTAATAAACTTTTAGTTTTTGGTGATGAAGTTGATTTAAAAGAAACAAAGGTTGCAGACAAGCTAAAAGGGCTTATATCAGAGGATATTATTCAGCTTGAAAAAAAGGGTATAGATCCCGAACCAATGCCTAATTACTCAAGGTTTATATTTGCATCTAACCATGCTCAAGTTTTACATGCAGGACTAAAAGAAAGGCGCTATTTAGTGCTTGAACCAGTTTTGAAAGATGGGTCTTATTATTCTGCAATTCATGAGTGGATAAAAAAAGGTGGGGCAAAGTACTTACTTCACTATTTAATGGGGTTAAATATTACCGGATTTGATAAAAATAAAGCCCCGATAACTAAAGCATTAGTGGAGGAAAAACTATGCAGCTTACCTTTGGTGATGGAATTTATTTATGAACAGATAACAAGCGAAAACCCTTTTAATGGTAAGGCTAGAGTATTTACAAAGGATTTAACTAATGAGTTTGGTCAATGGTTGGATGATGGCGGAAAAGAAGCTAAAAGTAAATTATCTAGGGGTACATTAATTGGTAATGCTATGAGTAATTTAGGTATAGATGTATTAGGGCGTTCAGGCAGAGGTAATGGAAAATACTATGAAGTTGGTGAGGTTGATATGATGAACATGTTTTATAAATTCATTTCAACTTAACCGGTACAGTTTGGTATGGATGGTATAGTATGAAGTGTTAGCTACTGTACCATTTGTAGCCCTTTAATTACGTGGTGATACACCCAAGTGGTATGGTTGGTATAGTTAAAAGCTCGATTTTCAATTTAGAGTTAAATTACACTCTTTCCTTGGCTAGTTAAAGTGTCTATTTGGGTGATTAAAGCTAGCTGTGATTCTATAGATACTTATCTAATATGGGGGGGTAATCCCCTATATTAAAGGGGGGTACTTGCCTAGAGGTCGTTTACTGTACCAGTAACTACACTTTCACCTAAATAACTGTACTAATCAGGAATCTGGGAAGTCCAAACAATCTGATTCATAACCTGTGTTTTGGTTATCGAAAAATATTACTGAGAATTTTTTCGTTATTGGCCCATTTTTTTCAGTATGTTAAAGTGTTTACAATTAGCATTTTAACCTCAATATATTTAATATTTATAGGGCTTGTAGTTATGAAAAAAGAAAAAATAGATAAGATATTAGCAAAAGCTTATTCGGCAATAGAGGCAGGAAAATTTAGTCAAGCTATAACCGCTCTAAAAAAAATAAACGATACATATTCGTTAAGAACATTCGAAAGTCTTAGTCTTGAAGCTAAAGCTCTGAGTAAGAGTAATAAGACAGAACGAGAATTAGATGCCTATTATAAATTATTACAATTAAAGCTCACCAATGAACAACAAATAAAGGCCTTGAATAATATTGGGAGAATAGAAAAAAAATTGTCCAGGGTAGAAAAAGCAATAGCGTCATTAGAAAAGAGTATAAATTTGGATGATTCTATTCACAATGCAGGAGCTCAAATGAGGTTGTGTGAATTGTATCGAGAAAAAACATATTTCTCTGAATCAGAGTTATTAGCAAATAAATTGAAGAGGTGGAGTGAATATTATGCTCATGCACAATATCAATTGATGTTGATTGCCAAAAGTAAATTAGATAAAAAAGAAGTTATCTCTCGAGTAAATGATTTAGCAAACCATTTCAGACAAATTAAAGAAGAATATATTGACCGCGCAGTAGAGTCCCTTCAAGCTGTAGGCGCAGAAAATGAAGCGTACTTACTATTAAAGAAAGCAGAAGCGTACTTAGGTACTAAACCTTGGATTATTTATTATCTAGCAAATTATTACTATCAACAAAAAGAATACGAAACAGTTGTCGAGCTAATTACAGATGAATTGATCAAAAGCTTTCCTGTTGGCTCTTCAAAAAAATCAATGTCGTATAAACTGCGTGCTGATGCATATGACAAATTAAAAAGCTTTGATGGCGCTTTTCAGGATTATTCAGCTCTGAGCTCAATATATGAAGAAAAATATAAACGGATAAAAAACGTCGACATAGCTGAAAGCTATAGAAAATTAGATTTAAAAACATTACCGGAAAGCGATAAAGTATTGGAAAGATATTGCCCCGTATTTATGATGGGCTTCCCGCGTTCAGGAACAACATTACTAGACACTATATTAGATACACAAGACAATGTGGTTACACTAAGTGAAACTGCAACGCTTGCTTCTGTTCGAATAGCATTTGAGGAAAAACTAAATAAAACCTATCCAAATGACATACAAAAATTATCTAGAAGTGAAATCAATATTCTGCGAGGTGTTTACTATGATGTCGTCGACTCACTACAACTAAATATAAATAATGAAACATTAATTATTGATAAAATGCCTCTGAATACGATTCATTTACCTCTCATATTGACGTTATTCCCAGACTCAAAAATTATTTTTTCGTTACGTCATCCCTTAGACGTTTGTTTAAGTAATTTTCAGCAAGACTATATAATAAATGAAGAAATGTTTTTTCTTATTAGCTTGGAAGGATGTGTGAAACGATATAAAAAAATCTTCAGGTTATTTGATTCTTATCAGAAATATTTAAACCCTTCAATTCTTTTTGTTCGATATGAAGATTTAATCACAGACTTACCGCTGGAGACCAATAAAATTTTTAATTATCTAAATATTAAAGATAATGGTAAAGGTATAGAGTTTTATAAACATGCACAAAATAAAATAATAAATACGCCTTCACAGAAGCAGGTTACCCAAAAGCTATATTCGAGTGCTACGTATAAATGGAAAAATTATAGTAAGCACATGGAGGAATATATCCCTGTACTCCAAGAATATATAAGTAAATTTGGCTATGATGCTGAGCCATTGTAATTTTAGATAAATAATTGAGTAGATGACAAGTTATTGAATATGATAATTATAATTAAATGTAGAACTAGCAGAGGGTTTGATAGATGTTCTTTCTGAAAATACTATTTAATTTTTATGTATGCACCTTGTCTACATATTTAACGCGACGCGCTTCATCTATATGTATTATAGAAAATTAATATCAATCATAAACTAATAAGCTGTTATTGGGTCGTTGAACGTATAGCAGCTTATTAGCTGGAAATTATGGAACTATGAATCAATGAAGTAATTCATAACTTCTTGCTACACATGCGCTACAAAAATATTGAACGCAACGTCGATATATCGATAATAAGTTGATTTTAATGGATTTTGTTGGTTTGTTAGGGGTCATTATTAGGGCGATATAAATACCTCAAGTATGGAGTTTAACAATGTCAAAGTTCCTTTCTTTTATTTTATTAACGTTTATTTCGATTAGTAGCTATGCCTCAGCAGAAAAAACATTAACTACCAATTCAGTTCCAAGCTGGGAAAGTGAAACTCATTGTATGACAATTGCTAAGATGGCGAGATTACCAGAACACAAATCAAGAATTGAGATGCCTGAAGGTAATAGCATTGAATCATTCTCTTATCAGTTAGGGTTTGCTGAAGGTTTTATTAAAGCTATGTCTATCTCTACTGGCGGTGAGACTGTTACAGCGGCTAAATTTGTTTACCAAAAGCAGTGTAGCTAATGTACTTATAAGTCGTTTAAAAGGACAAAATACAGTTGGCTTTTGCTCCATTTTGCATTTTTCTTGTCCTCAAATATTTGAACTAAACCATATTGGGTATCTATAGAGTGCTATTTCACGATGAACTCGGAAGGGGGGGATGTATACGTGTGCGCGTGAGCTTTTATCCTGCACAATTTCATCATTAATCTATTTCATCCTTCGCATTGCATCGCGCCTTATCATTTCCCGATAGGTTCACTTCTTCTTGTACTTCATTAGTGCTTTGCTCATCAACTTAAAATAATTGTTAATGCCTTTTGAGCTTGGCTTCTTCTTTTTCAACATCAATTAATACCTCGTCCAATGCCAGCAGTTGCGCGTCTTCTGGCTCCAGCTCATTGAACTGCCAGAGTATTTGCCAATCAGCTTGCTTGTTACTAGATAACTTACGTCTTAATACGCATCGCAAGTGTCTTTCACGAAATCCTGAATAAATAAGCATGTGATTATTTAGTCCTG
>Ga0105359_10005258_pt1 | contig 10147 bp, 10 predicted proteins | sample GOMGulsemesocosm_6_FD_83659 | JGI IMG/M metagenome (GOLD analysis project Ga0105359, IMG submission 83659) | Methane-oxidizing microbial communities from mesocosms in the Gulf of Mexico - GOM8C Gulf of Mexico | ecosystem: Environmental > Aquatic > Marine > Cold seeps | place: Gulf of Mexico... | reverse complement strand
TATATAATCACCCCAAAAGTAGGCCGGAAAAGCCGAAGGCGCCTTCCGGCAATGAAGGTAGGCTCAATCGCCCGGTAATGCAGGTAAACCCAAACCAACGTTACAACCCATGGCAGGCATTTGCAGCCTCCCCACCCAATACAACCATCCCAAAAGTAGGCCGGAAAAGCCGAAGGCGCCTTCCGGCAATGAAGGAAAAGCGCAGCGTCTTCCGGCGATACAGTCAAACACAACCTCCAGCAAAACCTATCAATGCACCTACATCAACAAAAGAAACCGAACCACACAAATATCAATCCACAAACCAATGTAACAACCGTGAAACGCCCTTACAGCTTCCCACTATATATAACCCCCAAAAAAACGTAGGCCGGAAAAGCCGAAGGCGCCTTCCGGCAATGAAGGAATAACGAAACACCTTCCGCTAATACCATTCCTCCCCCCCCCGTAACAAAACCCGCCACAATTAACATTCCATTCCCCCCTTTAATACCGTATCATCCTCCAAAAATTTGAACGGGATCACAGAAAGGACAATAAGACCGTGTTCGTACACCAAGTGTACAAGGTTAACTATTCGTACTTTTCAAGGATGTAAAGGTTGTTATTAGTATGAATATAGTTTGGCACCAGCACCAAGTAACAAAACAAAGCCGTGCAACACAAAAAAAACAACGCCCCTGTATTATCTGGTTTACCGGATTAAGTGGCTCTGGCAAATCCACCATAGCCGGTGCCTTAGAACAAAAACTAAACGCCCTATCCCAGCATACCTACCTATTAGATGGCGATAATGTACGCCACGGCCTAAACAAAGACCTTGGCTTTAGCGACGCCGCCCGCATTGAAAACATCCGCCGCATAGGCGAAATGTCCAAACTATTTGTAGATGCTGGCCTAATTGTACTGTCGGCCTTTATATCCCCCTTTAGAACAGAGCGCCGCATGGTACGTGACCTGGTTGAAAAAGGTGAGTTCATAGAAGTGCACATGGACACCCCCATAGCCACCTGTGAAACCCGTGACCCTAAAGGCTTGTATAAAAAAGCCCGCGCAGGCGAGATTAAAAACTTCACCGGCATAGATTCAGAATACCAAGCCCCAGAGCATGCCGAAGTAGTATTAAACACCGCGACCCAATCTATAGAAGAATGTGCCGATGCCATTATTGCCTATTTGGTAGAAGTTAATATTCTGCAAGCAGGTGCCTTAAAGGCATTAGAAAAGCCCACCCGCGAGCTAGCATAATCATGGCCAATTACGATTTATTCAACGGCGATGCCGACGGCATTTGCGCCCTTATTCAATTGCGCCTGGCCGAACCAAGGGAAGCCTCCTTGGTTACCGGTATTAAGCGTGACAATGCCCTTTTAAAACACATTAGCCCTAAGGCCGGCGACAATATTACCGTGCTAGATGTGTCTATGAAAAAAAACACCGCGCCATTGCAAGCAGCACTGGCTGCCGGCGCTAAGGTTTTTTATGTAGACCATCATCAAGCAGGTGACATTCCACAGCATGAAAACCTGCAAGCCCACATTAATACTGCTGCCAATACCTGTACTTCGTTGATAGTAAACGCCTATCTAAAAGGCCGATTTGAAGATTGGGCCATAGTAGCCGCCTTTGGTGACAACATAACCGTAGTGGCTGAAAAATTGTGTGAGAAGGCCGGTTACTCAGCGCAGCAAGTTGACCATCTGCGCACGCTGGGTGTGTGCATCAATTACAACGGCTATGGTGCCAGCTTAGATGACTTGTTTTATCACCCTGCTGATCTATACCGTATTGCCAGCCAATATGAATCCCCGTTTGATTTTATTGAAAGTGAAGCCGGTGTGTTTTCAAAATTAAAAAATGGTTATGAGCAAGACATGGGGAAGGCATTAGCCGTTGAAGCTTTTCAGGAAAGTGAAAAAGCGGCCATGTATATATTGCCTAATGAAAAATGGGCGCGCCGCATTAGTGGAGTTCTGGGGAATGAATTAGCTAATCGCCTTCCTAATAGAGCGCATGTTATTTTAACTGAGCGTACTGCAAAAAAAGATAAAGCGCTAACATACCAAGTGAGTATTCGTGCGCCGAAAAATGACCCTGTGGGTGCTGCCGAAATTGCCGCCAAGTTTGGTGGTGGTGGCAGAAAGAGTGCTGCTGGTATTGATGTGTTAGCAGTTAATGACTTAAATACGCTTTTTTTAATGTTTAATTAGATATCCTATTTTAAGAATCTTAGAAAAATTATATATAATAAGGGTTTCCAAATAATGATTCGCAAACAACTAAGTAAATTACAAAAACTTATCTCTTATTATAAAGAGTATCGCGATGAAAGTAGTATTCTGATTTATCAAATGGGTAAGGTAGGGTCGACGAGTATTGAAAAAAGTTTGCCTAGCTCAATACATATACATTCATTATTTAATAACCCTCCATGTTTTGTGCATCTGAAGCAGCGTAGAGTAGGGCTGTTGAGTTCTATAGAGGGCTGGGTTGCTGATGGTGTAAAAAGATTGGCGATAAAGAATAGAAAAAATATAAAAATTATATCTTTAGTTAGAGATCCTTTTAAACGTGATATATCTATGTTTTTTCAAAACTTGCCGCAATGGCTATATGAGTATACTGGGACACATGAAGTTGATACGAGGGAGGAGGGGTTATCTATATTGATTGATGCTTTTCAAAAAACCTATGATTATGACTATGCGCTTCGTTGGTTTGATTTGGAATTGAAAAAGTTGACTGGCGTTGATATTTTTGATTTTGATTTTGATGTGAGTAAGGGGTATTTAGAAATACATTCTGGTAGGTACTCTATTTTATTGTTAAAGCTCGAAACAATTTCAGCCGCAAATGGCGTGTTGAATGAATTTTGTGGGCAGGAAATTGAGATTATTACAGCTAATAGCGGTAATAAAAAATGGTATGCACCTGTTTACGATGATTTTAAGAGGACGGCATTCCAATCAGATGAATATGTAGGGAAGGTAAAACAGTCAAAACTATATAAACATTTTTACTGTCAAAGCGACTAATAAAAAGTAGGTTGGTCTTTAGAAGTGCCTGGTTAAGATGAATGATAAAGAGCGTTTTATAAAAGCGGTGAATTAGATGCTGGTTTCTGTGGTTATACCTTGTACGAATCGAATAAAAGGTCTTGAGCGGTCTATTCGTAGTGTATTAAATCAAAATTTTGAAGGGTGTGTCGAGATTTTTTTAATTGAGAATAACTCTGCGGATAGGACAGAGGTGGTCTCCCTTGTATCTAAATTGAGTGATGCAAGAGTTAGGCACTACTATATTGAAGACTGTGATAATGCAAATGTAGCTAGAAATTTTGGTGCGAAGTTGGCGAATGGGGATTATATTGCTTTTTTGGATTCGGATGACGAATGGTTAGATTGTCATCTTAGGACATGTCTAGCTTTAATATGTGATAACGGTGGTGTTTTTAGTTCTTTCTATTCTGTTGCTGCTAAGTCCCATTCTGTTGTTGGTGGTGCCTTTTCGGGTGATATTGAATACGATTTGTTTGTGTCAAAAAGTGTAGATATCAGAACATCAGTGTTGTTTTTTTTAAAATCCTCCTTTATTGATGTTATGTTTGATGAGCGTTTAAATAAACATCAAGATTGGGGGTTGGCTGTCGACTTTCAGAAAGTACACAGTTTGGTTTATTCCAGTAAACCTACAGTGCGAATTTATACTGATTGCGAAGGTCGAATGAGCGCGAAGACCAATTTCGCAGCCAGTCTATTTTTTTTAGAGAATAAAATTAGCGGCCATTCTAGAAATAATTTTATTATTTCTAGAATGGCCGATGAGATTTCAATTGGTTCCATTGAGTCCCTTAGGAAATATATTCAGGTTCTTGATTTTTCTTTCTTTGGCGTTACTACTAAGAAAAAAATTGCCTATATTATGTTTTATATTTCGTCGCTATCTAAGTTTAGCTTCTATGTGGTTCGTAATATTCTTTATATGTATAAAAGTATATTTGTAGCAAATAAATAATAGGATGTATTTATGATTCCAAAAAAAATTCATTACTGTTGGTTTGGAAAAAGTGAGCTTCCACCCTTATACAAGCGTTGCTTGGAGAGTTGGGATCTTCATTTAGGTGATTATGAAATACTCAGGTGGGATGAATCAAATGTTGACATGGACGACCCGTTTATTAAATATCATTACCTGAATAAAAATTGGGCCTTTATATCCGATTACGTAAGGCTACAAAAATTACATGAACATGGCGGTATATACCTTGATACGGATATAGAGGTAATCAGAGATTTTGATGATCTATTGGTAAAGGATGTTTTTCTAGGCCAGGAGATACCTGGTCGCCTAAATACGGCTGTCCTGGGTTGTCAAAAAGGAAATTCCTTTGTGCAGAAGTGTTTACTTGAAATGGGCGATCGCCATTCTAGCGGGAAAGCATTTCTCATTGCGCCTGAGTTGGCAACATTTGTTTTCGAGGGGAATAACTCATTCGGGAATGTCACTGTTATGCCTGTTCATTCATTTTATCCTTACAATCCTTATGCGTCTGATTCACTTGGTGTCCTAATGTATTCTGATATTAAAAAGGATACATATGCAATACATCATTGGGGTAAGGCGTGGAATGAAAGTTTCATTCACAAATTAAAACGAAAGGTTCTAAGTTTTGCCGGTAAGTGATACTGGGGGGCCAGTCGTTAAGCCCATTGTGTGGTGTATTAGTCATATGACGGAGCGGCATAGGCTAAAACTGAGCTGTTGGTCTCATTCAGGCAGCGCTATGGCTGTTTTCAATAATAAACAGCGGAATATTACTTATAATGACTATTATTATCCTTACAGTGTTCATGACTTAAATATAGTTATTTCAGTGTTGAATAAATTAGGTGGCTATGCATTTCGCCATTGGCATGATATGTGGGGCTTGAGTTTTTCTGTGCGATTAATTCGAAAATTGAATGCGTATTTGAGGCTAGATTAGCAATGCAGTTTAAGGTGTCTTCCGATAGGGTGGTTTTTTTGCTACTTGCAGTATTGCCTTTATTGTTCATGCCTCTAACTATTTTTATAGACGGTTGGAAAGCAAAAATTTTATTTGACGTACTTTTTGTTCTAGCCGCTATGGTGTTGTTATTTTGTTTGCCTAGAGGAGGGCGGGGCTATATTGAGAATGTGAAAATTCTATGGTTACTATTTGTTGTTTATGTAATTTGGTTTTTCGTAAAGCTTTTAATCGCTAAATATTTTTCAGAGGTTAATGGGTATTTCTACTGGGTGCCTTATCTACGTGAAGCAAAACCAGCACTTTACATTTTATTTTCTGCTCTTGTTATTTCACGGTGGGGTATCCCTTCTCTAGATGCCTTCGTTCGTGCAGGGATTATATTTTCCTGTTTGGTTCTAATTTCATTTTTTATTGGTGTGGTTATTAAAGGGGGGGGGCGTCCAGAGGTGATCGATGAAGCTAATTATGATAATTTTTTAGTTTTGATAGGTTACCTGGCATCTATTGTTCGTTTTGGTCCAAGGTTGGATTGGCGTTTCCTACTTTTTTTATCGGCGACACTCGTATCTCAATCAAAGACAGGGGTCGTCTGTTTTTTTGTGTTGACAGCTATTTACTCCATTAAAGATTTTGGGTTTAAAACAGTACTGCAATTATTCGCTGGTGTAATTGTGGTTGGATCTGTAATTATCCTGCGAATGTCTAATATTGAAAGTGTTGAAGACGTAGATAGGTTCAGGATGTGGCTTAGCTATATTGATTTAATAAAAGATTCAACTGTAAATAATCTGTTTTTTGGCTTTATCCCTGGTGAGCCGCTACGTTATACGGATCCATATATTGGATGGTTTATTAAATTTCAAAGTGAAGAGCGTCTCAATATTCTGGGGTTGCACGCATTTAATTATCATGGCATGTGGTTAAGATTGATGTGTACATGGGGTGTGATTCCTATTCTATTATTAGGTGGGGTGATCATAAAACGTATGCGTAAAACAAAAAGTAGTGTTGCGTTACTTTTACTTGTTGTTATTCAGGGTGTAGGTATGGGGGTGTTTTATTTATCTACAGTTTCAGTTCCAATGATTCTTTTTATAATATCTGTGAACCATTATCATCATTTGAAGGAAGAAAAGTCACATGTTAATTGAAGCGCTTTCTGATGCGATAACTGAGGGTGATAATCATACATTTATAAATCTTTATTCCTATTTGGTGTTGCGTAAGCAAACGAAGCTGTCGGCTTCAATGGATAATATACTCGTCGACGGGCAGTTGATGGTTGTTGTTCTTAGGTTGTTGGGTTTAAAGAAACTTTCTCGTAAAAGTTTTGATATGACCTCTTTGGCGCCTGTTGTTTTCCTAGATGCTATAGAGAATGGAAAAACCATTTATTTTGTTGGTAGCACTCAATTGCAATTAATGTCTTCTGTAAAAAAAATAACTGATAATTTTCCTGGTCTGAATGTGGTTCGTTTTCGAAATGGTTATTTTTCGGGCGCTGAATGGAAGGAAGAAATGGCGCTTGTATCACGGTTAAATCCAGACATAGTAGTGGCTGGTTTAGGGACGCCACTGCAAGAACAATTTTTGATTGATTTAAGGAGTTCTGGCTGGAAGGGGACTGGCTTTACATGCGGAGGTTTCTTTCATCAAACAGCGGCTGGCATTAATTATTACCCAGTGTGGATGGATAAGTTGAACTTACGATGGCTTTATCGAATTTATGATGAGCCAAAGCTTGCTAAGCGTTATTTTTTGCAATATCCATTAGCGTTAATGTTGGTGGTTTGGGATTTTAAAATTAAATCACGCTTTACTGCACTTAAGTCTAAAGTTAGTTAGCTGATAATAATGGTCGAAATGTAATTACATGAAAGTGAAAACTATTATTTTAAAAACCGCTGTATCTGCCGGAGTAAAAGCATCGGCAGCTTTCATTGCTTTTTTTATGACTGCATCGGTTACTCGCATCGTAGGAGCTGAGCAGGCAGGCTTATTCCTATTGGCTTTTTCTATTTTATCCTTTTCTGCAGTTTTTTTCCGTCTAGGATTAGATAATGTACTGTTGCGGGTGTTAAGTGCTGCTAAAGATGGTCCGTCATTCGAAGTTATGTCAACGGGAATTATTTGGAGTGTATTGGCGGCTAGTTTATTTTCTATTTTGGTTTTTATTAATGCGGAATTGATTGCAACTAAGATTTTTTCCAAACCTAGCTTTGCAGGCGTGCTTTCAATAATGATATGGGTGCTGCCCTGTATGGTTGTATTTCAGCTAATTAGTGTCGGTTTTCAGGCCTCCTATAAAGTGATTACTGTTATCTGGTTTCAAAACTTAGGTATATCTACAATATTTTTATTGACATTTTTTGGTGCCTTTCTCTATATAGATGAACTAAATGCCGTTGTTATATCGGCGATTTATCTTTTTTCTGGCCTTATTATATTCATGTTATCAATTTCATTGTGGAATAAACATATAAATGGCAGATGGGGGGATATTCGTATAAAAAATAGCGAGCTGTGGGGCAGTTCATCAAATTTATGGGCAGCTAGTTCGATGGTTTTATTGGTGCAATGGTCCGGTATCTTGATTGCAGGTGTTTATGCTACTTCGGCTGAAGTGGCTTATTTATCTGCCGCACAACGTACTGCTACATTAACGAGCTTTATATTGATAGTCGTCAATATGGTTGTGGCCCCTCGTTACGCGCTGCTTTGGCAAGAAAATAAAATATCTGAAATTAAAAAATTATCTAGATGGTCTACCCGGGGAATGATTGTTTTGGCTTTGCCTTTGGTCGCGGTAATGACATTTATACCAGGGCCCATAATGGGGTTGTTTGGTGATGAATTTTTAGTGGCGGGCAACCTGTTAAGTATTATGGCTATTGGGCAATTTATCAATGTGGCCACGGGCTCTGTGGGTTATTTGTTAACAATGAGTGGTCATGAAAAAGATTATCGTCGAGTCACATTTTTTGCGGGCCCGCTAACTGTAATTTTAAGTTACTTTCTTATCTTAGAATATGGCGTTTTAGGAGCGGCTATTGCTACTGCTATTGGTTTGAGTTTGCAAAACCTATTGGCGTTGGCGATGGTACGTAAACGCCTGGGTTTCTGGCCCATCGGTTAATGCGCTGGGTGTATAACAATAATGACGGGTGCATATGTAGGGTGGAAAAGCTGAAAGCGCCTTCCACCAGAGGTAACCTATTTTAAAAATGGCATTGATAAACGCGAAACATAAGCTGCGTCATAATCGCCTAATACCATTATGTATAGCTTTTGAGTTTATATGATTGATTGTCTATTGCAGTGCTTGTAAGTGGCAATGGTTAGGTTGCTATCGCTGCAAATGAATTGTGTATCTGCTGCATTGTCGGAAGGCGCTGCGCTTTTCCAACCGACATTTTTGTATTGGTGTTTGGTGTTGCTTTACCTATGTTTGTTAGGCATGACCTGTAACGGTTAAAATAAAGGAATTAAAATTGAAAATTGCAATTGCCGGCACGGGCTATGTGGGCCTGTCAAATTCGATGTTGTTGGCACAACACAATACTGTGGTTGCATTAGATGTGGTACCTGAAAAGGTAGCCATGTTAAATGACCGGCTTTCCCCAATTGTGGATACTGAAATTGAAGAATTTTTAAAGCGTGATGATATTGATTTTTGTGCCACGTTGAACAAAGAGCAAGCCTATGTGGGAGCCGATTTTGTCATAATTGCCACACCTACCGATTATGATGCTAAAACAAACTACTTTAATACCAATAGTGTTGAATCAGTGATTAAGGATGTTATGGCCATTAATCCTAGTGCGGTTATGGTAATTAAGTCTACCGTACCGGTTGGATTTACTCAGCGTATTAAAGATGAATTTGGCTGTGAAAACCTGATGTTTTCTCCAGAGTTTTTACGTGAAGGTAAGGCGCTGCATGATAACTTGTATCCGTCTCGGATTATTGTGGGTGAAAAATCCGAGCGTGCACAGGTATTTGCTAATTTGTTGGCGCAAGGGGCTATTAAAAAAGACATTGCTATATTGCATGTGGATTCCACCGAGGCCGAGGCAGTTAAGTTGTTTTCTAATACCTACCTTGCCATGCGCGTTGCTTATTTTAATGAACTGGATAGTTATGCCGAAGTGCATGGCTTAGACAGTGCGCAAATTATTAAAGGGGTGGGGTTAGATCCGCGCATTGGCGATCATTATAATAACCCTTCATTTGGTTATGGTGGTTACTGCTTACCTAAGGATACCAAGCAGTTGTTAGCGAACTTTAAAGATGTGCCTAACAATATGGTTAGGGCCATAGTTGATGCTAATACTACCCGTAAAGATTTTGTCGCTGAGTCTATTTTAAGTCGTAACCCACAGGTGGTGGGTATGTATAGGCTTGTGATGAAGTCGGGCTCTGATAATTTTAGGGCGTCGGCTATTCAGGGCATTATGAAGCGTATTAAGGCCAAGGGGATTGAGGTTATTATTTACGAACCGACTATTGATGATAGTGAGTTTTTTCATTCTAAGGTGGTTAATGACCTTGCTGAATTTAAGAACAAGGCCGATGTGATTGTGGCTAATAGGGTATCGGCTGATATTGAGGATGTTTTGGATAAGGTTTATACGCGGGATTTGTTTGGTAGCGATTAGGTTGGGGTTTGGGTGGTGATGGGGGGTATTTGATTTCCCTGCATTGCCGGAAGGCGCTGCGCTTTTCCGGCCTACATTAATTGTGGTGGTGATGCGCTTTATTTGTTTGATGTGAATATGGTTATTATGCAGGATATTTAGCTGAAATTTTGTGTGCTGCCAAGGTAACAATAGAATGTAGGGTGGAAAAGCTGAAAGCGCCTTCCACCAGAGGTAACCTCTTGCATGTGCGATTATGTAAGGTATAAACAGCTGGAAAGGTTTTAACGGTTTTTTTGTGCTGATGTTACGTGACCAATTTATTGGTGGAGCCTAATCTCACTGGGCTGCGTTACCAAAGGAGTTTTTTGTCGGAAGGTGCTGCGATTATCCTCCATTGCCGGTAGGCGCTTCGATTTTCCTCCATTGCCGGAAGGCGCTTCGCTTTTCCGGCCTACGCATTGTGTTCCAGCAACGCTTTAATGGTACGGTGATCAACACG
>Ga0105359_10005252_pt1 | contig 10153 bp, 9 predicted proteins | sample GOMGulsemesocosm_6_FD_83659 | JGI IMG/M metagenome (GOLD analysis project Ga0105359, IMG submission 83659) | Methane-oxidizing microbial communities from mesocosms in the Gulf of Mexico - GOM8C Gulf of Mexico | ecosystem: Environmental > Aquatic > Marine > Cold seeps | place: Gulf of Mexico... | reverse complement strand
TTTAGGCCCAGTAATGCACATGCTAAAGCGGTAGCAACACCGTGTTGACCAGCGCCTGTTTCGGCAATTATCTCTTTTTTGCCCATGCGTTTAGCTAACAGGGCTTGGCCTAGTACCTGATTGGTTTTGTGAGCGCCACCGTGCAGCAGATCTTCACGTTTTAAATAAATTTTAACCAATGGATTAGGACTAAAATTACGACACAGGGTTAGTGCAGTTGGTCGACCGGCATAATTTTGCAATAAATCACCAAACTCTTGCTGAAAATCAGGATCGGTCTGGCTATCAATAAAGGCTTGTTCTAATTGTTCTAACGCCGGCACTAGGATTTCTGGGACAAACATGCCGCCGAAATCGCCGAAGTAGGGAGAAAGTGTGCTCATTTTTTAATTCCTAAATTTAGTAATTTCTAATCGTTGACATCAATTCGTTAATTTTTTCGAGATCTTTAACCCCTGGGCTAGATTCAACCCCAGAGTTGACATCAAGTCCGTAGTAGCCGCTATTGGCCGCTGTTTTTATATTAGCTGGTGACAAACCGCCAGCGAGCATTGCTTTGGCTCTTATCGCATGGGGTACTTGTTCCCAGTCAAACGTTTGGCCGGTACCACCAAATTGCGTACTGTGGGCATTGGTCACCGCACTGTCAATTAACAACCTGTCGATATGTTCATCGGCTGCTAACTCACTAATTTTATCGCTACGAATAGCCAGCCAGATTTGACAGCTAGGGTCTAATTGTTCACGTAAACTGGCGATATAATCGGGCGCTTCGTTGCCATGCAATTGAATGACACTTAATTTGAGGGTGCTGGCGTATAACACCACGGTTGCGAGCGCTTCATTAACAAATACGCCAATGAAATTTAAGGCCGCACTATCACGAATTGTCTGCGCGGTGGCCAAATCAACATAACGTGGTGATTTTTGCGCGAAAATCAATCCGCCATAAATGGCACCCGCATTGGCCGCAGTTTGCGCTTGTTCTGGGCTAGTAAGGCCACAAATTTTAGTGTTGCCATAAATGAGTTGGCGACACGCCAGATCAATATCGTCTTGAGCCATTAGCGAGCTGCCAACCAAGAAGCCATCGACAAAGGGCGCTAGCGCTAAAATTTGCTGGTGGTCGTTAATGCCCGATTCCGAAATAATGACTCTGTCTTGCGGTATTTTCGGGGCCAATATTTTAGTGGTATTGAGGTTAATCGACAAATCGCGTAAATCACGATTGTTAATGCCAACAATTTTTGCGTCCAGCTCAATGGCGCGTTCAAGCTCTGCTTGGTTGCTTACTTCGGTTAAGACATCCATATCATACTGAGCGGCCACTTTCGCTAAGGCTTGATACTGGGCATCATCAAGTACCGACAGCATTAACAAAATTGCATCGGCGCCCATGTAACGTGCTAGATAGATCTGGTAGGCATCGACAAAAAAGTCTTTACAGATAATCGGTTGATCTAATAACGCCCGCACTTGCTTAACGTATTCAAAGTTACCTTGAAAGTATATTTCATCGGTCAACACCGAAATAGCACTGGCATGTGCGCGGTAACCGTCTGTAATAACTGGCAAATCAAAATCTTTACGGATAAGGCCTTTCGACGGTGAGGCTTTTTTACATTCGAGAATGTAACTGGCAGGTCCTTGACGCAATGCATCAAACAAACTACGGCGTGATGGCTCAAGCTGAGCCAAAATATCTGCCTCAGGATACTTAATTTTAAGTTCGGTTATTTGCTGCGGTTTAGTCGCCACTATTTGATCTAACACCGTGCCAGTTAACTTAGTACCAGCCACTTGGTTAGCGCTTTTTTGATTGCTTTGTTGTTCAATGATGCTCATTTAAGATGCCTCGCTACTAGCTTGAGCTAACTGCTCAACAATTTGGTAAGGTTTACCGCTATTGATAACCTCGTTGGCTAACGTCACACCGGCGGCTAAAGAATCAACTTTATCGCTTAATAGCAAGGTTGCAGCGACATTAACCGCCACAGCGGCTTGATGTGCATCTTTACCTTGGCCTTTGAGCAAGGCGGTAATAAGTGTGGCATTGTGCTTGGCATCGCCACCTTCTAACGCTGTTAGCGGGTAAGTGGCAATACCCATTTGCTCTGGCGTGACCTGATAGGTGGAAATAACCCCGTCTCTTAGCTCTGCAATATCGGTTGGACCGTGGATCGCAATTTCATCAAGACCAGAGCCGTTAACCACTAAAGCGCGTTTAACACCAACTAATTTAAGGGTCTGGGCAATAGGCTCTAGCAGGGCTTTGTCATAAACACCCATTAACTGCGTTTTTGGCGCAGCTGGGTTAATAATAGGACCTAGCACATTAAAAATGGTACGAGTCTTTAAGCTTTGGCGCACTGGCACCGCAAAACGAACACCTTGGTGATATTGCACCGCAAATAAGAAACACAGGCCAATATCGTCTAGGCATTGGCGACTTTGTGCTGGGCTCATGTCTAGTTTTATGCCTAAGGCTTCAAGTAAGTCGGCTGAACCAGATTTTGAAGAGACGCTGCGGTTGCCGTGTTTGGCTACTTTTATGCCACAAGCCGCTGCGACAAAGGCACTGGCGGTTGAAATGTTAATGGTGTTGGCACCGTCGCCACCAGTACCGCAGCTATCAAGAAACGGATAATCAGGGCTTGGAAACGCTACTGCCTGCGCTTTTAATGCCAAGGCCGCACCCGCAATCTCTTGTGGGCTTTCGCCTTTAATTTTTAACGCGGTTAACAGCGCACTTAATAAAATGGGCTCAACATCGCCACTGATTATTTTGTCAAACAGTTGTTGTGATTGCGTTAACGTCAGCGACTGACCCTGACAAAGTTGTTCCAAACACGAATGGATCATTGGCTGTCCTTAGTTATTGTTTTAGTTATTAACATGAGTAATTAGTTGGCGTTGACACAACATATTGAGTGCTTGGGTTAATAGCGTTTCGCCAAGCGGTGTTAAAATTGACTCAGGATGAAACTGAAAGCCAATAATGGTTTTTGTTTTGTTGGTCACTGCCATCACGATGTCGTCAACATGAGCAATCGCATCAAGTGCATCTGGCACACTATGGGCCATTAACGAATGATAACGGGCGACCGGCATCGGATTTGTTAGGCCCTCAAAAGGCGCGCTGTTGTCATGACTAATGAGCGAGGCTTTACCATGAACCGTTTGTGGTGCCAAGCCAATCGTACCGCCAAACGCTTCAATAATCGCTTGATGGCCCAGACATATGCCGAGCATTGGTACCTTATCAATTGATAATTTAATTAACTCAACTAAGCAACCCGCTTGTGACGGTGATCCCGGTCCCGGTGATAATACCAGTACTGGCGGCAAATCGCTGCTAGCCATTTGGTCAATAATGAACTGTGGATCGATATCATTCCGATAAATGGTGACCTTGGCGCCCATCATCCGAAATTGGTCAACTAAGTTATAGGTGAATGAATCAAAATTATCGAGTAAAAACACGCGGCACTCAGATAACTTAGATGAGTTCGATAACTCAGATGATTGGGATAACTTAGATAATGGGGATAAATCACTCATTGATGCCTCCAGCAAGAGAAATTGCGGTGATAACCGCTTGGGCTTTACTGCGTGTTTCGTCGGTCTCGGCTTGCGGATCTGAATCAAATACTACTCCAGCGCCGGCTTGAATAATGGCTTTGCCCTTACTGACAAAGGCCGAACGAATAATAATGCAGCTGTCCATGTCACCGCTACTATTGAGGTAACCTACCGCGCCACCGTAACTGCCCCGACGCTGTTGCTCGGTTTGGCGAATAAGATTAGCGGCTTTTATTTTTGGCGCGCCGACCAAGGTACCCATGTTCATGCAAGCCTGATAGGCATGTAACGCGTCAAGATCGCTACGCAGTTGACCGGTCACGCGCGAGACCAAGTGCATCACGTGAGAATAGCGGTCTACTTTTAACAGCTCGGCGACTTTACGAGTACCGGGCTGCGCAATACGTGCCACATCATTACGCGCTAAATCGACCAACATAATATGTTCCGCTAGCTCTTTTTTGTCCAGACGCAAATCAAGTTCAATGCGGCCATCTAAGTCTTCATTAATCGAACCATCGCTATTAAAACCACGGCCTCGGGTGCCGGCAATCGGGTAAACTTCGACTAAGTTAGTGGCTTTTTCGTATTTTAATGCGCTTTCTGGTGACGCGCCAAATAACACAAACTCGCTGTCTTTAACGTAAAACATATAAGGCGAAGGGTTAGTTTGCTTTAGTTTTTTATAGGCTGCTAGCGGGTTAGGGCATGGCAGTGAAAAAGCGCGTGATGGCACCACCTGAAAAATGTTTCCTTCAACAATTTGCTGTTTAAGGTCAATTACCTGCTGGCAAAATTGGTGATCGCTTATGTTAACTTCAACTGGGGTTGCTACGGGCGCGCCATCAAGCGCAACAGGTTGATATTGATCAATTTGTGATACCAATTGTTGATGGTTAGTGGTTAGTGCGTTTAACAATTGCGGCGCATACACTTGGCTTGTCAATGTGGCTTGTTCTGTTTGATGATCTAAAACTAACAGGCTCTGACTGAGGTAGAACACAAAATCAGGACAGAGATTATCGCCATTGTCCACCTGTGGCAACTGCTCAATGCTTGCGATCATGTCATAGGCGAATGTACCCGCTAAAACTTGCTCGTTAGGCACTAATTTAAATAACTCACGAATAGCAGTAAACGGTGAGGGCGCTTTTAATCGCTCGTCTTCATCAAGCTGATGAGGGGCTTGTGGGTAACTTAATACCAATTGCTCGGTTGATTCGCCGCTTATAACCTCACTAAAATGACTGCTCAATGGTGCGATTAAGGCGCGGCCATTTTCGTTTAAGGCATCAATGGTTACGTCGCGACCAACACAGGTCAGTTTTAATGCACTGTCGATAACCATCAAGCTTTTTAAGCTATTTTTGCTGTCGATTTCCGCTGATTCAAGCAACACCACATTGTGACGGTCGCTTGTCAGGTGGCCAAACAACTCAGTGGGGCTGGCGCAATAGCGACAATTAGTACTGATTAATTGATTTTGTATCATTTGTTTCATTCACCCTTGTGACACGATCGCTTGTTGTAATTTTTGTGCGAACTGTCGTTTATTTTTGCCATAAAAAAACCCGCTTGAGTTAGCGGGTTTTTGTGTTTCTTAGTTTGTATTTTTTACAACAAATCACACTGCCCGCATCGCTTGCAAGTGCCACCACCAAAATTTAGTAAGACGTGAGCTGTTATTTTGTTGCATAATACCTGTATCTTAAAGTTTTGTTGTATTTAGGGTTCTCACTTGACCAAAAAATAGCCATAAGCGACAACGAATTTGTTGTTATATGCCTATAGAAGATAATAATTCGTTATCAATGTCAAGTCTCTATTTACATCTGGTTAGAATAATAAAGAAGTTGGGTTAAAAATGATTGTTGATTTACATTGCCATAGTACAGTGTCAGACGGTACGCTTTCGCCGCAAGCCCTTGCCAATAGGGCAGTTGAGCGAGGTGTTGGCATGTTAGCGTTAACCGATCATGATTCAATTGGCGGCTTAGCCTTATTACAAAAAGAAATAACCCTGAACGATTTAGATCTGCAATTAATTGCCGGTGTCGAAATTTCGACCTGTTGGCAAAACAAAGACATTCACGTCGTTGGTTTAAATTTTGATCCGAACTCGCCGTTGTTAACAGCTTACTTGTTAGAGCAAGATAATATTCGTGAACAGCGCGCGCGCGATATTGCCGCTCGCTTGTTAAAAGCAAAACAAATCCCCGATGTTTACGAGGGAGCAAAAGCAATCGCTGGTGACGCGCAAATTACGCGATCACATGTGGCGCGATATTTAATTGAAGCAGGCGTGGTAAAAGACAATGCGACGGCTTTTAAAAAATTGCTCGCGCGCGGTCAGCCAGGTTACGTGCCAAGCCCGTGGCCGTCGATGGCATCGGCCATTGAAGTGATCACCCAATGTGGCGGTCAGGCCGTGTTGGCCCACCCAATGGGTTATAAATTATCTGGAAAATGGTTGCGGCGTTTAGTGGTTGAATTTAAAGCGGCTGGTGGTCATGCCATTGAAGTAGCAGGCTGTCAATTAGCACCTCATCAACGTAGTCAGCTCGGCCAGTACTGTCTTGAATATGATTTGCTGGCATCACAGGGCAGTGATTTTCACTTTCCGGCCAGTTGGATTGAGCTGGGACGTAACTTGTATTTACCTAAAGATGTCATTGGCGTGTGGCAGACTTGGTCATAATTAATAACCTATTGTCTTACACTATTGTTTTACCTTGTTGTTATACTTACACGCTTGGTAGTCAGTATTCGATAAAGAAGTTATGAATAGTCCTGCCAAAATCATTGGCAACACTGCCCGTTTAAATTTGGAGTTTGTATGAGTCAGTTTTTTTATGTCCACCCTGATAATCCTCAGGCCAGATTAATCGATCAGGCGGCTAAGATCATTGCCGATGGCGGTGTGGTGATTTATCCGACAGATTCTGGTTATGCGATTGGTTGCCAACTTGATAACAAGAGTGCATTTGATAAAGTATGTCGGGTAAGAGACATCAGTAAAGATCATAACTTCACCTTAATGTGCAGTGATTTGTCGCAAATATCTAACTACGTACGCTTTGATAATCAGTGTTTTAGAGCATTGCGCAATAATACCCCCGGCGCTTATACCTTTATTTTTAGAGCGACTAAAGAGGTGCCGAAACGGGTTCAAAATGCCAAGCGTAAAACAATTGGCATTCGAGTGCCTGACAATACAATTGCCTTGGCGCTACTTGATAAGTTAGGTGAGCCTATTTTGTCGACCTCGCTTATTTTGCCGGGGGCTGAGATCACTGAATCAGATCCGGAAGAAATAAGAGACAAGCTTGAAAAGCAGGTCAGTCTCATTATTAATGGTGGCCACCTTGGCGAGCACCCAACGACGGTGATTGACATGTCAGACGGCGAATTTTCAATTATCCGTACTGGCAGTGGCGATCTTGCTCCTTTTGAGTAACACTCTTTTTTAGTATTATTTAGTAATACGCTTATTTTAGCCGTATTGGGCCCTCTAAAAAGTATATTGGGGCTTTTGTGTTCAGGACGAACGCTATGTCGCGGTGACATGGATGTCAAAGAGCGACGATGTGACAGATGCTCACTTCTTTATGTGAGATGGACTGCAATTTTGCTCGTTGTTTTATCATTCTATTTTTTGTTAAAGGTTATGCCGTATAATGACGAACGACGTCGAACTAGCCTGTGAAATTATGCCACAAGCTATTGTTGAGCCTATTGCCGAAACAGCCATTGCCGACAAAGCTGTTGTTACTAAAGCTGTTGTAGCAAAGCCTATCGCAATAGTGGCGGGCGAACCCTTTGCTGCAAAACCAAGTGACTTGTTTATTCCGCCTGATGCGCTGCAAGTCTTTTTACAAGCATTTGAGGGGCCACTCGATCTGTTACTTTATTTAATTCGCAAGCATAAATTTGATATTATCGATTTGCCAATTTTTGAAATAACCGAACAATACATGGCATATATCGAAGTCATGAATGAACTCGATTTAGATATGGCGGCTGAATATTTGTTAATGGCCGCTATCTTAGCCGAGATTAAGTCACGCATGTTATTGCCGGTTAAGCTCGAGCTAGAAGATGAAGAACAAGATCCGCGGTTAGCTTTAGTTGAACATTTAAAAGAATACGAACGCTATAAACAAGCGGCGTTAGACCTTGATCAACTGCCACGCCTAGATCGAAATTATCAGCAAGCGCAAGTAGCGCTAGCTGATAATTTAGCGCCAGAGGTACTGCCAGCTCAAGTCGAATTAAGCCAGCTATTTACAGCTTATGCAGCCGTTTTAAAGCGGGTTGATACCAAAGTTCATCATAAAATCGAGCGTGAAAAATTATCAACCAGAGCAAGAATGTCACAAATTATGGCGCAATTGGCTCAGGTAGAGCAGCTGGAATTTCATCAGTTATTTGATGTTAGTGAAGGGCGCAGCGGCGTGGTCGTTTCTTTTATTGCGTTGCTGGAGCTGGCAAAAGAGCGTTTAATCTCGTGGCAAATAACCACCCAGAGTAACCAATTAATAGTGTTTAAACTCCATGACAGCAATCAAGACTAATATCAGCACTAATGCCAACGCTAATGCCCAAACTAGCACCCTAACAAGCGCTCAAATTAAGGCATTAATTGAAGCGGCGATATTTTCGGTTAAAAAACCAATCAGTGCGACGCGAATAAAACAGACAATATTGGCAGATACTGATGTTAGCCTACGACAAATAACTGATACAATAGCGCAGTTACAGGCCGAGTATCAGGATCGCGGCATTCACTTATTGGCCACCGCGAGCGGTTATCAATTTGTGACCGATCCACAACTTAGTGCCAGTTTAGCCATTTTATGGCAAGAAAAAGCCCCGCGTTATTCACGGGCGTTGCTAGAAACGTTAGCACTGGTTGCTTACAAACAGCCGATCACCCGTGGTGAAATAGAACAACTACGTGGCGTGGCTGTTAGCAGCCAGATAATGAAAACCCTCATTGAACGACAGTGGGTCAAGGTGGTTGGACACAAAGAAGTGCCCGGTAAGCCATCAATATATGGCACCACCAATCAATTTTTAGATTATTTTGGTCTCGACAAACTGGCTCAGTTGCCGGTGTTGTCAGACAATCAACTTGAAGCGGCTATAAGCGACTTCGAGCAACAACAGGTATCACCATGAGTGAAAAGTTACAAAAAGTATTAGCCCGCGCTGGGCAAGGTTCCCGCCGTGAGCTGGAAAAATGGATTAGCGATGGTCGTGTAAGTGTTAATGGCGAAGTTGTCAGTCTTGGCTGCCGCGTTGAACCAACCGACGCAGTACGAGTCGACGGCATTAAAATTGATATCGTCAAATCAACCGAGCAAGTGTGTCGGGTTATTGCCTACCACAAGCAAGAAGGTGAAATGTGTACTCGGGTTGACCCGCAAGGCCGTGAAACCGTATTTGATCGCCTGCCTAAGATTAAAGATGGTCGCTGGGTTGCGATTGGTCGCCTAGATATTAATACCTCGGGTTTATTATTATTTACTAACGATGGCGAATTGGCGAACCGTTTAATGCATCCGTCGCGCGAAGTTGAGCGTGAATACGCCGTTCGTACTTTTGGCGAAGTAAGCGACAAGGTAATTCAGAACTTACGTTCTGGTGTGACGCTTGAAGATGGCATGGCTAGTTTTAGCAAGGTCAAAGCACACGGTGGTGAGGGAATTAACTCTTGGTATCACGTGACCTTAGCTGAAGGGCGTAACCGTGAAGTACGTCGAATGTGGGAGTCGCAAGAAGTTCAAGTTAGTCGATTAATTCGCGTGCGTTATGGCGATATTTCATTAGAAAAAAGCTTACCACGTGGCGGTTGGCAAGAACTTGAATTAACCCCAGTTAACTATTTGCGTAAAATGGTCGGTTTGGAAGAAGAAACTGTCTCATTTTTGGCTGTTCGTGAAGAGCACCGCAACAAGTCAGCGCGGATCCGCCGTGCGGTACGTCGCCATGCGACTATTCGTAAAAAGAAAGAAGATGAAAGTGGCGGCCGTAAAAAGACAGCCCGTGCTAACGCTGGCACCAGTAACAAACGATTCCCTAGTAAGAAAAAGTCGACGTTAAAACGCAGAATTCGTGATTAGCGTTTAGGTTAACAATACCGATACGAATAAGCCGCTAGTGATAGCGGCTTTTTTGTCACTTAAATAAGTAATAGGACTAGGCATGTAATAAACAAGTTATTGTTTTTAACGACCAAATTACTTGAGTGTCCTAATTTATTCGTTAAGATAGCTACTACATAATGCAATATTGTCGAGAGTTCAATGAATCCAATTATTAAGCCTATTATGACGCAGGTGAGCCAAATTTTATTAGGCAAAGAGGTCCAGATTCAGTTGTCGCTCTGTTGTTTAATTGCGCGTGGTCATTTATTGCTTGAAGATGTGCCTGGGGTGGGTAAAACCACGCTAGCCAATAGCCTAGCCCAAAGTTTGGGGCTGTCTTATCAGCGGGTGCAATTTACCAGCGATATGTTGCCGGCCGATTTATTAGGCGTGTCTATTTTTAATCAAGAATCTCATGAGTT
>Ga0105359_10005249_pt1 | contig 10154 bp, 7 predicted proteins | sample GOMGulsemesocosm_6_FD_83659 | JGI IMG/M metagenome (GOLD analysis project Ga0105359, IMG submission 83659) | Methane-oxidizing microbial communities from mesocosms in the Gulf of Mexico - GOM8C Gulf of Mexico | ecosystem: Environmental > Aquatic > Marine > Cold seeps | place: Gulf of Mexico... | reverse complement strand
ACGCTTGACATAGCACCGCTTAGCAACATGCATGAAAGTAAGCTGTTTAATTTAAAATTACTTTTGATGGATTTCATATTGTTTTCCCTTATTGTATTTTCTTATGTTAGCCCGTTTAAAGGCACTTTTTATTATTTTAATTGCTGCCTTGCTACCGGTGGCATTTGAGTGGTAAAAATAACACTCACGAACGATCGGTGTCAATAGAGCAATTAAAATCATTGCAGGCTTGAGTAATAAGATGCCATTGTTTATTTTGAATCCATTCTTGTTTAGACATCCAAGTACCGCCAACTGCGAATACGTTTTTTAACGATAAAAATTCATTACTGTTTTGTGCATTTATGCCGCCGGTAGGGCAAAAAGAAACATCTTGAAAAACTGATGAAACGGCAGATAAGAATTTGGCGCCGCCCGATAATGAGGCCGGAAATAATTTTTGTTCAGTAAAACCAAACTCAGTAGCCAGTAACATATCTGCGGTATTTGAAACCCCAGGTAAAACCGGTACAGAGCATTCAGCTAAATGAGTTAATAACTTTGCAGAGCTTGCTGGAGTAACAATGAAGTCAGCACCAGCGTCAAGAGATTTGGATAATAGTGATTTATTAATCACGGTACCTGCACCTACCAGTAAATTGGGAAGCTCTGCTTTGATTGCCGTTAGTGCTGCAAGAGAGTTTTCGGTACGTAGTACCACTTCAACTAGGTTAATTCCACCACTGTGCATAGCACGTGCGATATTAACACCTTGTTCGACCGTGTCTGCTTGGATAATAGGTAATAATTTTTGGTTGCCTAATAAGGCTGAAAACGAACTCATTGATATACTTCACTCTAATGCAAGGTTGTTAATTAGGGGTGACATTGGTTGATTTAACTATAAATCAAATATTCTTGCCACCGGTGGCATAAAAAGTTACCATTCTCTTAGTTTCCTTGTCAAACTATTTTTAACTTTATGTTAATTCGGTCGTCTTCAACATTAACGTGGTTATAGTCATATTCGAGCTAAGGGGTTAGGTAATTATGGGTGATGTAAGCAATACATTAGCTAAAACAGTTGCTATGTTTTCACATGCTAGGTGTTGGTGCTTTTTACTGTGTCTTTTCATTCCTGTTGAAGGGATTGCCGCTCAATTATCATTTGAGGGCGCTAAAGGTTTTGGTAAGTACAGCCAAGGAGGACGGAATGGCAAGCTTTATATCATCAATAGTTTAGCGGATGATGCTGAGAACCCCGCTGAAGGTACGCTACGCTACGCGATTAAGCAAAAGCACGCGAGAACCATTGTATTTTCGGTTTCTGGGGTGATAAAGCTAAATTCTCCGTTAAAAATCATCCATGGAGAATTAACGATAGCTGGACAAAGCTCTCCCGGGGGGATTACCTTAGCAGGGGCGCCGGTGAGTATTTCTAAAGCTAAACAGGTCATTATCCGCCATCTTAGGTTTAGGTTGGGCACTTTTGGCTATGCCGATGATGCTCTGTTTGTTAGACATAGCGAACAAGTGATCATCGATCATTGTTCATTCAGTTGGTCGGTAGATGAAACCGCCAGTTTTTACAATAACCGTAATTTTACCTTACAAAATTCTATTATTGCTAACAGTTTAAATAACTCGATTCATCCCAAGGGTAAGCACGGCTATGGCGGTATTTGGGGAGGAGCTAACGTTTCATTTATCAATAATATTATTGCTAATCATGCCAGTAGAACGCCACGCATTAATGGTCATCGCCTAAAGCCTAGCTACCCTCAAGCCGAAGAGTTTGTTGAAATTGCCAATAATATTATATTCAATTGGGGACATAATAATGTTTATGGCTCAGAAAATGGGCGTTTCAATTTGGTGAATAATTACTATAAAGCGGGTGCTGCCAGTAAGATAGAACAACTCGCTGATATTTGGTATTCGCCACAGATACTAAAAAATCAGGCCTATATCCAAGGAAATTTTTTACTTGGTAACGGTGATATCAGCGACCACAATTGGCTGGGGGTTAATTACCGCACCAGTAAAAAAGCGCAGCGAACCCTTTCAAGTGAAAATAGCCCATGGCTAAGCCCAGTAATACTGACACCGATTGATAAAAGACAACGTGTTTATCAGCCTAACATTTCAGCGGTTGACACTTTGGCTCAAGCTATTGCTGATAAAAATATCGGCGCTAATAAAAATGCTCATGGACATTATATTGATAGTGTCGATAGTAAGGTATACCAACAACTACAGCAGCCTAGCGTTAATAATAACGGCCAGAATACTAAAAAAAGCACTAAAGAAAGTACTAAAGAGAGTACTAAAGAGCGGGTAAATAATGGGTTAATTAATCATGAAAATGAGCAAGTAACGAGTTGGTCAGCTTATGAACAGCAGTTTTTACGTTTCCCTAAAATCATTGATAGCAATAAAGATGGGATTGATGATTTATGGTTGAATGAGCAAACACTCGCTCAACTAGAGTCAGCAGAAAATGCTGAGAATAATGATTTATTAAACCGCTATTTAGCCGCATTGGCTCAATAGTATCCGTTATGTTTTTATTATTTTGATTATTTTTTTAAAAGGCGAATGATGTATAAATATTTATTATTTTTAAGGTTATTGCTCACGGGGGTGTTCGTTTCGGTAGGAATGAGCCCTTTTATTGCTCTCGCTAATGCTGATAAACAAGTGACTGAACAAGTGACTAAGCAAGGTCATGACGTTACGCAAGTTTTTCTGGCAGGCGATTCAACCATGTCAATTAAAGAGGTTAAGGATTACCCTGAAACTGGCTGGGGAATGCCCTTTAGCTATTTTTTTGATGAGAATATTAGTGTGAGTAATCGCGCTAAAAATGGCCGAAGTACTAAAACGTTTATCAGTGAACAGCGCTGGCAGGGGATTTATGATGAACTAAAGGCTGGAGACTTTGTGGTTATTCAGTTCGGTCACAATGATCAGTCTAAACACAAAACCGATCGCTATACGCCTCCTGCTCAATTTACCGCTAACTTAACCCGTTTTATTAGCGATGTTCGTGCTAAAAAAGCTTACCCGATATTGATGACACCGATTACCCGCCGTTATTTTAATGATGATGGCACGATTAAAGAAACACACCTTATCTATGCTGACTTAGTAAGAGACGTGGCAAAAAATACCGAGGTAGACTTTATTGATATGGAAAAAGTCAGCAAACATTATTTTCAGCAGTTAGGGGAGCCGTTGTCACGCTTACGCTTTATGCATATTTTACCGGATTTACATCCAAATTATCCCAATGGTGTAACAGATAATACCCATTTGAATCAGCTCGGGGCAAGAGAAGTTGCGCAGCTGGTATTAGCGGAGTTAAAACTAATGAATCACCCGTTAGCTGAGCGGTTAAGAGCAGTCGATCCAAAACATTTAAAGCTGAGCTATCGTAAATAAAGTGAATACCCTCGGCAAGGGAGCCACTGGTGTTAGTGGCTATGCTATTAACAGTGACGCAGCTTTGGTGAAGTCGGCATAAGCAGGTAACGCCGTTGTAAATTAAAGTCACCTCTACAATAAGCCAACACTACCAGCGCTGATTATTTTTTATTTAAGGCATTAAATGTGGCTAATTGCTCTGCTGTTGCCGGTAGTTGGTGCTGTTCTTTCCATTCTTTAATCGACATACCGTAAACTTGTTGCTGTGCGGTTGCTAAATCAACGTCAACACCGAGTTTTTCTGCTTCGGCAACGGTCCATTTACTAAAACAGTTACGACAAAAACCGGCTAGGTTCATTAGCTCAATATTTTGTACGTCTTTACGTGAGTCTAAGTGCGCTAATAAGCGGCGAAATACCGCGGCTTGAATTTCTATTTCTTTATCCATAATAATTACTCTTTAAAGGTTATTTTACTGAGGTTGAGCGCAGGCTTTAATCTTGACTATTAATATTGGTTATAACACTACTTTATTGCTTGTGAAACCGCTTGCTCAGGTGGTTTGTTCGGATCAAACCGCCTTATTTGCACTAACATGCCAACATAGGGGTGATCAAAATAATGTATCTCACCGGTGATCACGCGCCTATTTTGGCTAAAGTTAATCAGCTTCATTGCTTTTTCACTGCTAGCTGGCGAATGGCTCAGCACATTAAAGTCGGCAGTGATATATAGGTAATGATCTAAATGTACTTTGAAAAAGCCATCTAGAAACCAAGGTTGTAATGGTGCTACTGGCGAGGCAACTATATCAAGCGGTTGGCTAATATTGTTCTCAATCAATGTTTTTGGTGCTAATAATTGCTCTAAAGTACGTGAGTTTACTTGCTCTATAGCGCTATTAAGCGTTTCACTAGCCGAGGCATTCTTTGATGTGTTTTCTGGTGTGTTTTCCAGTAAAGAATCGAGCTTGTTAGCTTGTTCAAAGGCGTCTAATTCGGTGAATAGTTGAGATAATGCATGTTGTTGGTTAGTAGAAAAATATTCTACTGCTTGTTGCTCTTTGATTAATGTTTGTTCTTCAGGTGATTCAGTAGCAGCAAATATCGATGAAGCATTAATTGCTTCAAATAATAACTGCTCTTGTTGGTGTGCCTGCGCTAACTCACTATTATAGTCAACTAATTGTTGTTGATATTGTTGTTGACTATGCGCACCCGCGAATAATTTAAGTGGTATTGCTTTTTTACGGGTGATACCTATTTGTCGCCAACCAAAGTGCAGTATAGGCCTAAAACTTTTGCTCCAGCCTAAACGTTGACGAACATCTTTTAGCAGTAATGAATTATCAGATATCAGGTAGGGAGAGTGTGCCTGATGACGACCTGAAGCATACAATTTTTTCGGCAGTGCTTCGACAGCAAAGCTATCTAGTTTGAACTCGCTGAGCTGCTCAGCTGACAAAATATCAGCAAAGTCAGTTAAGGTATAAACACATAACTGTTTTGTTGAAAATAGCGGGCTCTTTAATTGCTGCTCTTGGTCATGATATTGGTTTACTTCGCTTGATAGCTCATTAAACGAATGTTGTTCTGTAGTAGGATTTGACGGTGTTAGCGAAGGCGGATGTCGCTCAGTTATTGCTAGTTTATCAGACGGTATTTCGGAAGCTAGCTGCTCAAAACCGTTTTCGTTACTACGTTTATCTACGCTTACATTTCGCACTTGGTTAGCTATTGAATCAACTATTGGCTCCGGTTTGGGCGCCCGTATTTGCTCGGGTAGTTGATCAGGTATTTGTTCAGCGAGTGCTGCAGAAACGCGTTGCACTTGCTCTTTTTTTGCAGCTAGTCTTGATTGTTGATAGGTTTGTTGAAAGTCTTGAGCTTGATTAATGAAGGCCATTTCATTCATTAAATCAATGGAATACTTCGTTAGCGAGCGCTCAAATGCCGTTAATGCGTTTTCATCAGTACATAAAGGAAAATGTTGCTTTATTAGCGTTAAATTTGGCTGTAAATGCGTGCTAAGTAAATCAAAAGAGCGTTTATAGTCAGGTAAAGTGCTCGCGCTAACGTGCTCAGGAAACTGCTCTTTAAGTTTACTTTTATCGCCAAGTTGCTCGATGAGCATTACTTCAATTTCAAACCAACGCTCAGCTTTTTTAGCATGAGCTAAATGAACAGGCACAGTGGTACTGATTACCATGATAGATAGTAAGCAAGCTTTAACGATCCATTGAGTAAACGATGAGCTGGTAGTCAGTAATTTTATCTTCATTAATTGTCCAGTTACTTGCTGTTTTTCGGGCTAAGCGTTAATTCACTCAGTAAGGTCGAAATCAGGCTAAACCTGGCTTGCTCACCTTCATTAGCGCGAATAAATTTAAGTTTATTTGGCGGCACCATCTTATACATTGTCGGTTGTTTTTGCACTAAAGATATTAGCTGCATGTGATCAACTTTAGTATCGTCACTAAATTCAATTGAGCCTCCAACATCGCTAGCTTCAATGCGAGTAATACCTATAAGCTGGGCTTTTAACCTCAGCTTAGCAATTTGAATCAAGTTTTTGCTTGCTTGTGGCAATAAACCAAAACGGTCGATAAGCTCTACTTGCACTTCATCTAACTGGTTCTTGTTTTTACAGCTGGCGATACGTTTATATAGACTTAACCGTAAACTGACATCGAAAATATAATCTTCAGGAATGAGTGATGGCAGGCGTAATTCTATTTCCGTCTGTTTTGAGGTTACTTGGTTAAGAGAAAGCTGTTTTCCTTCTTTTAATGCCTCAACCGCGTGGTCGAGCATTTCCATATATAAGCTAAAGCCCACTTGGCTCATTGAGCCAGATTGGTCTTCACCTAGTAATTCACCCGCGCCACGTATTTCTAGATCGTGGGTGGCTAAGGTAAATCCAGCGCCTAAATCTTCTAAGCTGGCGATTGCCTCTAAACGTTTTTTAGCATCTTTAGTTATTCGCTTTTCATCCGGGGTAAGTAAATAGGCATAGGCTTGATGATGGGAGCGACCAACACGCCCGCGTAATTGATGTAATTGTGCTAAACCTAAATGATCGGCTCGGTCCATAATTATGGTGTTAGCACTTGGTACATCAATACCGGTTTCAATGATAGTGGTACAAACTATCACGTTAAAGCGTTGGTGATAAAAATCGCGCATTATACGTTCTAGTTCACGTTCACGCATTTGTCCGTGCGCGGTAATAACACGAGCTTCGGGCACTAATGCTTGCAGATCTGCAGCGGTTTTCTCGATGCTATCAACATGGTTATGTAAAAAGTATACTTGCCCACCACGTAAGGTTTCACGCAAAATGGCTTCACGTATTAAGGCGTCTTCACGCTGACGAACAAAGGTTTTTACCGCGAGGCGCTTGGCTGGCGGAGTGGCGATAATCGATAAATCACGCATGCCGCCCATGGCCATATTTAAGGTTCTTGGAATCGGCGTGGCGGTAAGCGTGAGAATATCAACATTACTACGTAATTGTTTTATTTTCTCTTTTTGTTTCACACCAAAGCGATGCTCTTCATCAACAACCAGTAGACCTAAATCTTTATACTTGATGCTATTTTGCAGTAATTTGTGGGTGCCAATTAAAATGTCAATATTACCTGATTCTACTTTGGCGATGACTTCGTTTTGCTGTTTCGCAGTTTTAAAACGAGAAAGTACTTCAATGGCGATGGGCCAATTGGCGAATCGGTCACGAAAATTATCATAATGTTGCTGAGCGAGTAAGGTGGTAGGCACTAAAATAGCGACCTGTTTACCATCGTTTACTGCGACAAAAGCGGCGCGCATTGCTACTTCGGTTTTACCAAAGCCAACATCGCCACAGACGAGTCTATCCATTGCTTTATCTGACAGCATATCGCTGACTACGGCATTAATGGCTTGTTGTTGATCAAAGGTTTCTTCAAAACCAAAACTATCTGAAAAGCTCAAGTAATCTTCTTTATCGCGTTTAAAACGGTAACCATTATTGCTGGCGCGTTTGGCATAAATATCTAATAGCTCAGCAGCAACATCACGCACTTTCTCAGCCGCTTTTTGTTTTGCTTTACTCCAAGTATCGGTACCTAACTTATGTAGGGGAGCATTGTCACTATTGGTACCTGAGTAGCGGCTAATTAAATGCAATGACGCTACCGGGACATATAACTTGGCATCATTAGCGTACGTTAACATTAAAAATTCTGTGGTAATGCCGCCAGTTTCTAATGTTTGTAAGCCTAAATATCGGCCGATACCATGATCGATATGCACCACTGCTTGTCCGATAGAAAGCTCGGCGAGATTTTTGAAAATAGCATCGGTCTCAATGTCTTGAGATTTATTTCGCCTTCTTGACTGACGGACATGGGAGCCCAGTAACTCGGCTTCCGTTACCAGTGCAATGGCATTTTTCTTAGCGGTGCCTTTAGCTTGAAAAGCAAAACCTTGATTTAACGCATTTACCGTAATACCTAAGGATACATCAGACTCGATAAAGTCATTAATAGACTCAAAGTTGACTGGTTTTATTGAATCTCGAGCTAACAGCTCTAATACGCTTTCACGACGCCCTTGGCTTTCGGCAATAAAGAGCACTTTATTAGGCGTTTCTTTATCGGCGATAAAGGTGTTTATTAATTCAAATGGCTGCTTTAACTTGTGATCAACGGTTAAGTCAGGCAGTGGCTTTACCTCGAAATATACGTCACTACTTTTAACTTTGTCCGGACGTTGTGCAGCGATCGTTTCATTTTCAGTGACTGTTGGCGCAATGGTAATACGTGCAAAAGGTTTTAAAGCGCTATAGACATTTGCTTGTGATAAAAATAGTTGCTCAGGCGAAAGTAAAGGTCGGGTTGGATCATAGCGTCTATTTTCATAGCGGTACGCAATGTCTTGCCAGTGCTGTTGTACTGCTTGTTCAATATCACCATGAATGGCAATTAGGGTAGTTGGCGCTAAATAATCGCATAAAGTGCTGGTTCTAGACTTAGTCTCCGCGCTTTCTTCACCGGCAGAGAAAAATAGTGGTAAGTAATATTCGATACCCGCAGGTAAAATACCGTTACTGACTTGATGATAAATAGATTCTTTATCGATTGAACTTTTAAATATTTGCCGGTATTGATTACGAAATAAACTTATTGCGTCTTTGTCGGTTGGAAATTCATGAGCGTGTAGTAAGTTGATATGGTCGACTTTATCACTTGAGCGCTGGTTGTCAGGATCAAATAATCGTATTTCTTCAATTTCATCATCGAAAAAGTCTAAACGAAATGGGGTTTTACTGCCCATTGGGTATAAATCTAGTATCGCCCCGCGCGCAGAAAACTCGCCATGCTCCATCACTTGTTCTACATAGCGATAGCCATTCGCTTCTAATTCTTGGCGAAGTTGATGAAGATCTTTCTTATCGCCAACGTTTACCACAAAGCTATTTGCTTCCAAGTATTGCTTAGGCGCTAACCGCTGCATCAACGTGGTTACTGGTACTATTACTATCCCTTGCTCCATTCGAGATAACTGGTGAAGCGTTGCTAGTCGTTGCGAAATAATATCTTGGTGCGGTGAGAAAACATCATAGGGTAGCGTTTCCCAATCAGGAAACAGACAAATAGATAATTGATGTTCGGGCTGAGCCAAACTGAGCAGTTCTTGCTCTAATCGTATTGCGGAAGGGGTATCATGTGTGATGATCATTACCGGTGCTTCAGCGCTAATGGCTCCCTGATACAATGCAATGCTGGCGCTACTACCATACAAATGATGCCACGATTTTTTATCGGTATTGTTAGCTTTATTTTTGGCTAAGGTCGGGTTTAATAAGTGACTTGTTTTGCTCATGGAATAAAATAATGTATCAGGGTTAATTTATGGTTGCATATTCTATCTATTTTTGAGTTATTTGAAATCAATTTGACAAAAAAAACTTTTGACTCTACACCTAATGAGGACGGTTGAAGATTTTAAGAAATAGTTCTACCGTTTCAAACTATTAATGGATAATTTACAAGGAGTGATTATGAACATAATTCAACTGAAAAATGGATTTCGATTTTTAGTGGCGATATTTTTGCTGTTTAACTCATCGCAACTATTAGCCGGAACAAAAATTCCCTTCGAAAGTAATACCGAGCAGAAGGCCACTCAAAAAGCTGAGCAAAAAATAATACACTTAAATGATTCAACGCTAGCACAGTTAAAAACTTTAAAAGGAATAGGGCATAAAAAAGCAGTCGCCATTGTTGCTTACCGAGAAAAGATAGGTACTTTTAAGTCGATTGATGAATTAATAAAAGTAAAAGGTGTTGGTAAAAAGGTGATTAATGATAATCGCGGGCGGCTGGCCATATAGCAGTAGTTATTAGTAATTATGTAGAGATAACTACTGATCAGTAATTATTTATTTTTTACTAACGTTTTTCATTTCAAGTACTCTTTAATTAAGCTAACACAGGTTAGCTTTTTTCTTTTTATACTTCCGCTAAAAAACCCAACAAGCCAAAAACCCAACAAGCCAAGAATATTATAACGACTGTTGGAGTTATTCGTTTTTAGTATATAAAAGTTATTTGTTATATGGAAATACCACTCTGAGTGTGGCATTCTTACGCTAACAATTTTTTCTCATTTGTATTGCACATGAATTTAACCCATTTAAAAAAACTAGAAGCTGAATCTATTCATATTTTTCGCGAAGTTGCCGCAGAGTTCGATAACCCTGT
>Ga0105359_10005248_pt1 | contig 10154 bp, 9 predicted proteins | sample GOMGulsemesocosm_6_FD_83659 | JGI IMG/M metagenome (GOLD analysis project Ga0105359, IMG submission 83659) | Methane-oxidizing microbial communities from mesocosms in the Gulf of Mexico - GOM8C Gulf of Mexico | ecosystem: Environmental > Aquatic > Marine > Cold seeps | place: Gulf of Mexico... | reverse complement strand
TTGCTAAAGAGAACGCCGACATCTGTATTGCCGATATTAATCAAGAAGGCGCAGCTGAAACGCTTAAACTCGTCGAGCAAGCTGGCGGCAAAGGCTGGATCTACAATATTGATGTCACTAAGCCTGATCAATGGCAAAGTTTATTGGCTGAAGTTGAGCAGCGCTGGCAGGGGATTGATGTGGTCATTAATAATGCGGGCGTCGCGACGGGTGACCGTATTGAACAAGGTGACTGGTCTACTTGGGAGTGGGTGATCGACATCAATCTAAAGAGTGTTGCTCTAGGCTGTCGTGCATTTACGCCGATGATGAAAGCTCAAGGCAGTGGTCATTTTATTAATACAGCATCACTTGCAGGCCTGATGGCAGCGCCGCTAATGGCTTCTTACAATGTCACGAAAGCCGCCGTGGTTGCTCTAAGCGATACCATGCATCACGAACTGAAACCTTATGGTATTGGCACAACTGTTTTATGCCCAGGTTTCTTTCGCACCAATTTAGATAAAGGCATGCGCACCAGCGATCCGCAGTTATTGAAGATGGTCGACAAAGTATTTGAATCGTCAGAACTGACCGCCGATGATGTTGCGGATATTTGCTATCGCGATATGAAGAAAAACAAGCTGATTTGTAATCCTCATAAAATGGGACGTCGCGCGTACTTTGTAAAACGCTACCTGCCATGGCTTTACGCTAGTTTAGTGGGTAAGACCGCAGCAAAAATGAAACAGTATGACCCCGCTGCTGCCAATAAAAAGTAGAAAAGAAAAATATAAACGTAATAAATAAATACGCGCCATCTAGGAATACTTTAATGTCAGAACAATTTATTGATCAACCAAAAGCTCTACGCAGCAGCGATGCTTTTGATATTCAAGCCGTTCACGATTGGTTAGCTAACCAAGGCATTGAGCTAGGCAATGAACTTCCAGAAGTTAAACAATTCTCTGGTGGCGCTTCTAACCTGACCTATCATTTGAAATATCCTGATGCGGTGAAAGGTGGCGATTTAATTTTACGTCGCCCTCCTGCGGGGCATAAAGCCGCGTCTGCTCATGATATGAAACGCGAATTTAATGTGATGAAAGGTTTGAAGCCGGTTTACCCTTTTGTACCAGACATGATTGCTTTCTGTGATGATCAAGCCATTATCGATTGCGATTTTTATGTGATGGAACGCTTGCACGGAATTATTCCTCGTAATAACTTTCCGCGTGGCATGACGTTGACGCCAGCAGAAAACAAAAATTTTAGTATTTCTGTTTTAGACAAATTAATCGATCTGCACAAGGTCGATTATAAAGCCGCTGGCTTAGATAATTTGGGCAAAGGCGAAGGTTATGTCAAACGCCAAGTCGATGGCTGGAGTGGGCGTTATACCAAGTCTAAGACGTGGAATGTTCCTAGCTTTAACAAAACAATGGATTGGCTCAGCCGCAATCAGCCTGGCGATGTTGCAACCTGTATTATTCATAACGATTACCGCATGGATAACGTGGTGCTTGATCCTCAAGACCCGCAAAATATTATTGGTGTTTTAGATTGGGAAATGGCAACCCTCGGCGATCCTATGATGGATCTAGGCAGCAGCTTAGCGTACTGGGTGCAAAGCGATGACGATTGGTTCTTACGCCAAATCCGTCGTCAGCCAACTCATTTACCGGGTATGTTAACGCGAGATGAAGTGGTCGATTATTATTGCGACAAAATGGGCTTTGATAAATCTAATTGGGCCTTTTATGAAGTGTTTGGTTTATTCCGCTTAGCCGTTATCGTGCAGCAAATCTATTATCGCTATCACCATAAGCAAACCGATAATAAGACCTTTAAAAACTTCTGGCTGATAGTGCAATATATTAATTGGCGTTGTGCAAAAATCATTAAAGAATCAGGTATTAAATAATGATGAGCTTAAACAATAACGAGTTGAAATAATGGCCTCTATTTATCTGGTTCGCCACGGTCAAGCCGGGTTTGATAAACTCGATTATGATCAGCTCTCCGATCTTGGCCACCAGCAAGGTGAACTGGTTGGCCAATCATTGCTCGCACGTTCTATCGAAGCCAAACTGGTGGCTCATGGGGCAATGCGTCGTCATCGAGAAACCCTGCAAGGTGCGCAAAAAGTTTGGCATGCTTATGGGCCGATTATTGAAGACGCTGGTTTTAACGAATTTGATAGTGATGACATTATTGCGGCGGCGCATGCTGAACTCAATATCCCAGGTTATTATACGCAAGGCATTGTCAGTAATAACCTCGTGCAGAAAGCCGCATTAGGGGCTTACTTGGTTAAACAAGATAATCCTAAAAAAGCCTTCCAAGATATATTCTCAACCTCAATCGATCGCTGGATCAGTGGTGAACACGATGCTGATTATATTGAATCTTGGCAGCATTTTACTCAACGCTGTCGACAAGCGTTATTCGATACGATCGAAAAAGCAGACGGAAAGGATGTTGTTGTTTTCACTTCGGGCGGGCCGATTACTGCCATAATCCAACACTGTTTAGGTTTGACTGATCAGTATGCGTTTGAGTTTAATTGGACCTTGGTAAATGCAGGAATTACACAATTACTCTACAACCAGCAAGGCAAAATTAGCCTTGCCAGTTGCAACGAACAAGAGCACTTGATTAGCTCAGGCAAAAAATTCTTAACCTATCGCTAATCCTAGTTGCTCTAACCATAGTTGCTCTAACTTACTCAGCTGTAGCAACAGGCTCAGCTGATTCTGTTGCTTCACTAGTACTTGCTGCTGGTTCAATAGTTGCTTCTGACTCTGGAGCAGCTTCTGGTGTAGCAATTTCTGTAGCAGTCACTTCAGAAGATACAGGCGCTTCTGCTGCGATTTCCGCTTCATCCGTTGTTGCTGTATTGATTGACGCTTCACATGCCCAGCCCCAGCCTATTTGTTTCTCTACGAAAGCAGCCGCTTTTTCTTCACAATAACCGGCTTTATTAGTCGCGCTCCAAAGCGTTTGAGAACCTTCTTCTTTGCTATAACGTACTTCACAAGGAACGTTCTCTTCTGAAGTATAAGCCACCTCAATCACTCGTGTTTGGCTGCCGTGCGAACAAACTGTTTTTTGATTATCGATCGCTTGTACAGAGGTTGCTGAAATTGCGCTAAAAAGTGCTGCTGCTAGATATTTTTTCATGATATTCCGTTATTTAATTTTATTATTGGTTTTTACCTGCGCCGCTATTTTCGAGCAGCTGAGCAAAAGCTGCCTTACTTAATAACATGTCGCAACATTGGTCAATATAAGGACTACAAGATTTCATTAATTTTTGTTACTTGTGATCTCTTACTCACGATTTGACGATAAGGCGCGCGCGCGTAATTGCTCTGCTGGCGCAAAATGTTGATTATAAAGCTTATCCAAACTTGTTATATATTCTTCACGAGCTAAACCCGCCTGCTCTAATTGATTTTTTTGTTGCATAAAAGTAATCATTTTCGCTTTCCAGAGCGCTCTTTTTTCATCTAGTACTTGTAATCGACTCGCCGCCGCCGCACCTACCTGCTGCTCTCGTTGTTGATATTTCTGTTGGGCACTGAGTCCTTCTTGTTGGTTGATTTCAACAAGTGATTTTTGCTGATGATTACGCTGTAGATTTAATACCATTTCGATGGGTAATTGCGCCGATAAATTAATCAGTCGCTGCTCTATTTGTTCCGCGCTTAAGTCACTCGCTAATAACGCGGCCTTCTCCAACGTATGGCTATCTAATTGACGATCAAAATCAAATAAAATCTGAGCAATTTTAGCTCCGAATATTTGATCTTGCACAGCAATCAGTGCTAGCTGTCGTTGCTGTAATAATTCTAATTGTTCCGATTTTTCAGGCTGACTAGAATGCGCGGAATATTGCTGATCGAATTCAACGAGTTCCTTTTTATAGGTTAAATAATGTTTCCAAATATTCATCGCCTGAGCCAATGCTTCCGTTTGTAATTGCCTGGCTAATTCTTTTTGAATTCTCTGATCAATTTCCTCAGTACTCTCTTCTCCCGCAGCCGATAAATAATAATCAAATAGATCTTTTAGGCTGGCAGTAACAATCAATTGTTGATTACGCGATTTTAAATGTACTCCGTGGTGAGTTCCTGTTAACGAAGAGGCTAAATTCCTATTTTTTCCAGCCGGACTTAATGTTTCGATTGCTACAGGTGCAATTTCAACATCATCAACATTAGAGTATTCAGAAGAAGTCACTTGAGAGGTATCTATGCTATCTATAAAAACAGCCAATGCTATTACTAGCACGACTGTAATTAGATAAACGGTATGGCGTTTATTCATACGTAGAATTATAGCCCTGCCGTTTTCAAACGATTCGCATGAGTGCGATAAACAGATAATGGATCTGTATCAAACAAGGTGTGTAAACCTAAAACCTGATTGATCAAATCACCATGATTCATTTTATAATCATCACGAATGACTTTGCCAAAATGGCTAGAACAACTACCGGTAATACCATCACTGCTTTCACCCGCAAACAATAATCCAGTCGTTCCAAATAAGTAATCTAATGGATCTAATACATTGGTAAAGGTATCACCACCACCCCATGAGTAAAGATTAATGTCGTGGCCATTAAGCGATACCGATGAAGGACCTTCTCCACAGTTTGAGGTCGGTAGACCTGCAGGGTAATTCGCATTAAAACTTGCTGCTCCAGTCGTAGTGAATTCTTCGGTCAATGCTCGCGCATCGCCTTTACCAACACCATCACCTGATAACATATCAATTAAAGATCCCGCTGCATTAACGATCAACTCATAAGCGCCGCCGAGTACTGAACCGTCGCTGAATACATTATTTAACACATCCGCAATTGGGGCCCCTTGATGCGGAGAACCCATCGTTGTAAGCGACGCCACTAGATCAGGGCGTACACTCATAACATAACGCGAGGTTAAGCCGCCTTGGCTGTGGGCAACTAGATTGAACTTTTGAATGCTTGGATCAACCGCACGGATATTATCCAGCTCAGCAATCAACTGCTCGCCGCGCGCGACTGAACCGTTAAAAGCATTAATATGTGCGGTATAAACTTTTGCGCCTTCAGATTCTAATTTCTCAGAAATTTTGTACCAGTAATCGATACCAGCAATTGAATCAAATGCCAATATGCCTTGAACCAACATAATAGGGTGTTGAGTTTGGGTATAACCAGAAGGCGCTGGCTTCGCCGATGACATAGCGTATGTATTAAGTGAATATAAAGACGAGCATGCGAAGATCGCACTCGCCGCGAGTGTTAAGACTGGCTTGATCATAGTATTACCTACTTATTATTATTGTTACAGCAGGGAGATAATAGTTAAAGAAAATAATAATACGTATGCCATTATGAGCCATATCGCCAGTCTAGTACTCTCGTACCCTAACTAAATGATTGATCAATCATCATTCATAACTTTCAGTTATATAAATGTCTTTTAATTTCACATAATTCGCTGCGGTATACGGAAAGAAACGCAATTCTTTTTCAGTTAACGGGCGCGCTTTTTTAGCCGGACTCCCCACATACATATAACCACTTTCTAAAACTTTTCCAGGTGGAACCAAAGCCCCAGCAGCAACAATGACTTTATCTTCTATTACTACCCCATCCATCACCATGGCTTTCATACCGATCAATACCTGATTACCAATGGTGCAACCATGTAGCATGGCTTGATGGCCAATAGTCACATCATCGCCAATAATCAGCGGATAGCCGCCAGGGTTAAAATCACTGGCATGGGTAATGTGTAAAACAGAGCCATCTTGCACGCTGGTACGCTTGCCAATACGAACATGATGCATATCGCCACGAATAACCGTTAGCGGCCAAACCGAGCTGTCTTGGCCTATTTCTACATCGCCAATCACTACCGCACTGCGATCAACAAAGACTTTAGCACCTAACTTTGGAGACGTACCTTGATACGTTCGAACTGAATCACTCACTTTTGCATATCCTATGATTCGAGGGTTGAGCTGAGCAGATTGAATACACAGCTTGAATTGTGGGCATTCGCCATCATCTATACTGAATATCATAATTTCTATCGCGAGCCAAACTATGTCTAACCCGTTACTCCAGCCAACGACTGCGAATGCTCTACCGTTATTCTCTCAGATCAAAGCTGAACACGCTCTACCCGCCATGGAACAACTGCTGGCTAATAATCGGCAGCGCATCAATCAGTTGCTCAGCACCATCAACTCCGGCGAAACGCCAATGAGTTGGAATGCTCTTGTGACGCCAATGGAAGCGTGGGACGATGAGCTTAGCCAAGCTTGGTCGCCGGTTAGCCACATGAACTCGGTGGTCAATAGTGACGAGTTACGCGATGCCTATAATGCCTGCTTGCCTCTATTAAGCGCCTATTCAACTGAGATGGGTCAAAATCAAGACTTATACAGCGCTTATAAGAAGCTGGCCGATAGTGAAGAGTTCTCTAATTTAAACATCGAACAAAAAACAGCAATCGAACACGCATTACGTGATTTTCGTTTAGCCGGTATCGCTTTAGAAGGTGATAAAAAATCACGTTACGGTGAAATCAAACAGCGCCTATCAGAACTTACCAGCAAGTTTGGTGAAAACGTGATGGACGCGACGCAAGCTTGGTCAAAAACCATTACCGATAAAGCTGAACTAGCGGGCCTACCCGATTCAGCTTTGGCCCTGGCTCAGCAACAGGCCCAGGCTAAAGAGAAAGAGGGTTATCTATTCACCTTAGACTTCCCCTCTTACTTCCCTATTCTGACCTACTGCGAAAATCGTGAACTTCGCCATGAAATGTACAAAGCCTACTTAACTCGCGCATCTGATCGCTACTCTGAATCAGGGGGCGATAATAAGTTTGATAACGCCGAAGTCATGAATGAAATTCTGGCTTTGCGTCATGAGCTATCCAACTTATTAGATTTTAAAAATTACGCAGAATATTCTGTCGCTAGTAAAATGGCTGAAGAACCACAGCAAGTTATCGACTTCCTTGAAGACTTAGCCAGCAAAGCCGTACCTCAAGCCAAGCAAGAATTCAGCGAGCTAAGCGCCTACGCCAAAGAAACGTTTGGCTTTGAACAATTAGAGCCTTGGGATGTAAGCTATTGCGCCGAGCAACTACGTCAACATCGCTATAGCATTTCACAAGAATTAATTCGCCCTTACCTACCCATCGATACCGTATTAAAAGGCATGTTCGAAACTGTGCAGCGTTTATACGGCATCGACATTGAAGAACAGACTGAGTTTGATTCTTACCATAGTGATGTGCGCTTCTTCCATATTCAGAAAGACGGCGAAATCATCGCTAAGTTTTACTTCGACCTTTATGCCCGCGATAAAAAACGTGGTGGCGCATGGATGGATGAGTGCCGAGTACGTCGCACCTTAGCAGATGGTTCGTTACAGCTTCCTGTTGCCTATTTAGTTTGTAACTTCAGCCCTGCGGTTGATGGCAAGCCTGCGCTATTAACTCACGATGAACTAACCACCTTGTTCCACGAGTTTGGTCACGGTTTGCATCACATGCTTACCCAGATTAAAACGGCAGCCGTGAGTGGTATTAATGGCGTTGCTTGGGATGCGGTAGAATTACCGAGCCAGTTTATGGAAAACTGGTGCTGGGAAAAAGAAGCGCTAGCGTTTATCTCGGGTCATTATGAAAGTGGTGAACCGTTACCCGATGAACTGCTAGAAAAAATGCTGGCTGCAAAGAATTTCCAAAGCGCGATGATGATGGTTCGTCAGATCGAGTTCTCACTATTTGATTTCCGCATGCACCGTGAATATCAGCCAGAACAAACTGACGCAGAAAAAGCTGTTTATATTAAAAGCATTATCGAAGATGTGCGAAGCCAAGTGGCAGTCGTACCGATTGTTGAATACAACCGCTTCCAAAATAGCTTTAGCCATATTTTTGCTGGCGGTTACGCAGCAGGTTACTACAGCTACAAATGGGCCGAAGTATTAAGCGCCGATGCTTTCTCTCGCTTTGAAGATGAAGGAATTTTCAATACGACAACAGGCCAAAGTTTCTTAACTGAGGTTTTGCAAAAAGGCGGCAGTGAAGAGCCAGCCGTACTGTTTGAACGCTTTCGTGGTCGTGCACCGACTACCGATGCGCTATTAAAGCATTGTGGTATAAATACCACGACGGCATCAACAGGAGCTCTATAATGGGTCAGAAGCCTATTCAAAAACGCTTCATCGCTGGCGTCGTTTGTCCTAAGTGTGGCGAGATGGATAAGATCCGCATGTATCGCGATGAAGATGATTCTGAGCTGCGTGATTGTGTTGCCTGTGGTTTTACCGAAACCTATACGCAACATAAAGAAGCCAAAGCTGCCACAGAAGAACCGCTGTATGAAGAGCTAACGACGCGAGTCACGCCGGTGGGTAAAATTCTATTAGATGACGAAGAAGTGCCGCTTAAGATTATGGACCCAGGGCTGAGTCGAAAAGATCATTGATCGACAGACTTAACGCTATAAGAAGACAAAAACGCTGATGTTGCCATCAGCGTTTTTAGATCCGTTACACTTTATTTACTAGCAGCACGAGCCTGCTCTAACCAACCATCAAACGTTCCCTGATTATTTTTAATCCAGTTATCCGCATGACGCTGAACATCAGTTTCGGTATTTTCACCATCCGCTACTAACTTATTCTGGGCAGAGACCGCATTGATACTTAATGACGCGACTTCGAACAATTTACCTGCTGCTGGATTCGCTTCGGCAAATGCACGGTTAGCAACAATGCGTTCGCTATTAACACTGAAGCCATAATTCTTACCGTTAGCAAGTTCGGTATTCAAACCTTGAGGGTGCTCAGAACGAGGCACTTCTAACCAAACAACATCTCTACCAGGAACCAGAATTCCAGAGACCCAATAGGGCGTCCAAGTGTAATACAAAACGGGCTCACCGGCTTTGAAGCGGGTAATGGTATCAGAGATAATAGCGGCATAAGAACCCTGAATATGATTCACGGTATCACGCAATTCAAAGGCATCAAGCTGGTGATTAATCACCTTCTCACAGCCCCAGCCTGGCTGGCAACCCGTCAAATCTGCTTTGCCATCACCATTGGCATCAAACAGTTTGGCAATTTCAGGATTTTTTAGATCATCAATCGTATCGATGTTATGTTTTTCTGCAGTCGCCTTATCGATAAGATAACCCTGCGCAGCACCGGTAATATAATATCCTGCCTTCACAAACTTTTTATCACCACCGGAATTTTTATACATGTCGTTATGCAGAGGATCCCAGCTCACCGCCATCCACTGAATATCGTTTTGCGCAATCGCAGAATAACCCGCGCCGTACTCAACTTCTTGCAATGGCTGAACGTCGTAACCCAACGCTGTTAATCCGCGGTTGATTAAAATAGATTGAAACTTTTCTTCAGCAATCGGGCTGTGAAAACCTTTAACCGCGATACCGGCACCTGGCTTACTCGCGTCCACACTAGTCTGTTTTACAGTAGCCTCTTCAGCTTGCTGACCACAGCCCCACAGTGCGCTAGCAATTAACGGCAGCGCCGCAATTTTTAAAAACTTCATGATACATTTCCTTTCGTTTTAAATTATTATTTTAATACTTGGCCTTTGCCAATATGCTGAGTAATACGATCCAAAATAATGGCTAATACCACAATGCCCAAACCCCCTACCGTCGCGATACCAATATCGTTACGACCAATCCCTTGCAGTACCATAAGCCCAAGACCTGGCACCGCAATCATGGAAGCAATCACCACCATCGACAGACCTAACATCAGCGTCTGATTAACCCCGGCCATAATCGTCGGTAATGCCAGTGGTAATTGAACTTTGAATAGCAGCTGTCTGGGGCTGGTGCCAAAAGCGCGAGCGGCTTCAATCAAATCTTCTGGAACTTGTCGTATGCCCAAATTCGTTAATCGAATCACCGGCGGCACCGCAAATATAATCGTTACGATCACACCCGCTACCTTGCCTGGGCTAAACAGCATCACGATGGGAATGAGATAAACAAACGCCGGCGTCGTTTGCATGGCATCTAAAATCGGCCGGACAATCCGTAAAGCGCGATCACTGCGGGATAACCAAATGCCCGTAGGTAAGCCAATTAGCACACAGAAAAATAACGAG
>Ga0105359_10005246_pt1 | contig 10155 bp, 10 predicted proteins | sample GOMGulsemesocosm_6_FD_83659 | JGI IMG/M metagenome (GOLD analysis project Ga0105359, IMG submission 83659) | Methane-oxidizing microbial communities from mesocosms in the Gulf of Mexico - GOM8C Gulf of Mexico | ecosystem: Environmental > Aquatic > Marine > Cold seeps | place: Gulf of Mexico... | reverse complement strand
CGATTCATCCCATTTCCAATCACTTGTTGCACCCTTTTTAATTTCATTAGCTAAAAATTTAGTATTAGGCTTGATAAGAGGGCTATGTTCGTACGCTAAATTACCTTGTGCAAAATTATCAGTGAAGACGACAAAACGACGGATCATATCTTTATTAATCACGAGTTTTAAAAGCTCTTTACGCCAAGTAAATGTTGGCAACTTTTCTTGTATCCATGCATCACTTTCATCTAAATTTGGCAAGACAGGTTCTGGTATCACTTCAACAATCGGTTCTGGTTCAACGGCAGGAACTATAATTTCGGGTTCTATTATTTCAGGCTCTGGCTCTGGTTTAACTTCAGCCTTAACAATAGGGGGTGGAGCTACTTCAACTATGATTTCTTTTTCCGTAGATGTAACATATAACCAAACTAAAGCAGCTAGTACTATAGCAATAATAACGGCAATTATGCCCCATGAGGTTTGTTTGCCTGTTTGCGTTTGATCTTCCATAGTTACCTATTATTCAATTTGTCTAAAGTAAGGAATGATAAGGACCCATTGCAACTCGTTTTCATGTCAGTTGCAAGGGAAATACATGTTCAACGTAATATTTCTTCTAAATTTTATTTCTCTATTTTAACTTATAATAACTAAACGATTATAATACTGCATCTTCTTGATTTTCAGGCATTGCTTTTATAAACGCAGGTATCTTATTACAACGTTCAACAATGGCATTAATAAGAGGAAATTCTGACATATCCACCTTAAATCGATTTGCATTATAAACTTGTGGTACTAGGCACAAGTCAGCAATTGTTATTTGGTCACCGTAACAGTATTCGCCTGATACTTTTTTAAGTTTCTCTTCTAAGGCAGTAAAGCCAATCCCCATCCAATGATGACTCCAAGCTGATTTATCTGATTCATCAACCCCTAGTGTTTTCACTAAATATTGTTGAACTCGTAAATTATTTACCGGATGAATTTCACAAGCTATATCTAGAGCAATCGCTTGAACTTGCGCTTTATCATAAATACTTTCAGGATAAAGAGGTGATTGTGAGCTTTGATTGTCTAAATAATCAAGTATAGCCATACTTTGATTTAACACCAGCTCACCATCATCTGTTTCATCAATCAAAGTGGGCACTAAATGATTTGGATTCAGTGCTATATATTCTTCTTTGTGTTGTTCGCCACCATTTTTAACTAAATGAACTGACACATATTCACAGTCAATGTTTTTTAAATGCAATGCGATTCTTACGCGATAAGCTGCGGATGAACGCCAATAGCCAAAAAGTTTCATGTTATATCTCTATTCGTTATAGGTAGGAATGTTCTATATTTTTACGGTTTTCTTGTTAATGTCATATTCACGTAATTTATTCGCAATAGCCGTATGACTTAAACCTAATTTTTTCGCTAATTGTCGAGTACTTGGATAAGCCGGATATAGTTTTCTCAGTAAGTCTGCTTCAAAGCCTTTAACTGCAGCGTCTAATGTCCCTTCAAACTCTTGTTCTAAATAACCGTGTTCACGCGTATATGCAGGTAACTGCAAATGAGACGTCATTACAATACTACCTTCCATTAACGATACAGCACGAATTAATACATTTTCAAGTTGGCGTACATTGCCGGGCCAAGGATAGTGTTCAATAAAATCGCGGCAATCATCTGACATAGTGACAATAGTTTTACCAATACGTTGACCGAACTTCACGATAAAAAATTCTGCGAGTGGAATGATGTCAGAACGCCTATCTCTTAGTGATGGTATATTAAGGCCAAGAACATTGAGTCGGTAGTATAAATCTTCTCTAAAGTCACCTGTCGAGACCATATTCAACAAATCACAATTGGTTGAACTGATGATCCTCACATTAACTTTTATCTCTTCTTCGTCATTAACTCGTCGGAAAATACCATCTTGAATAACACGAAGAACTTTAGTTTGTAATTTTGGCGACATTTCTCCAACTTCATCAAGAAATATAGTTCCCCCATCTGCAGATTCAAATATTCCGCGCTTAGCTTTAATATCGCCTTGCGATCCAGCACCAAAAAGCTCTGTTTCGGCTGCGTCATCAGGTAATGCTGCACAACTTAACGTCATAAAAGGTTTGTTGCTTCGGTCACTCGCGGCATGACAAGCGTGAGCTAAAAGCTCTTTACCAGTACCAGTTTCACCGACGATGAGCATTGAAGAATCAAGCAAGGCCATACGTTTTGCTTCACGAATAACCTTACGCATAGAACCACTACTTGCTTGTATGCCTGCAAAATTATTTTCATTCGCTTGTTTAAAAGCACTTATCTGCTGACCTAACCGCGCTTCTGATTTTAAAATTAATACCGCACCGGCTAACACAGGTATATCACTTTGCTCAGTTACATGAATAGGCATAATATCAGCAACAAAATCATCATCTTGGAATTTTAAACGACGTGTTTGAGCAAGTACTTCATCAGCATCTAACCAACGGCTAAAGTTAAAACCTTTTAACCAATTGCTCACATTGTCGCCGACAATTTCATGTTCTTTACAGCCCATGATGCCTGCAGCGACCGTATTAATAATACGGATATCACCTTTTGAATCTATAGATATAAAGGGATCAGGAAAAGTTTTTATTAACGTTGAGAGTTCGTTGCGTTCACGTTCAGATGGCATAAAAGGGGTTGTTTTAACATCGTTTACACCTTCAATTAGACGTAAACGTGGCATAAACGTTTGTAATTCACTGAATTCTAAATCAGGAATGTTGATAAATATTTCACCGGGCTGTTTTAGTTCGATTCCACGTAAGTTGATCTTATGTTCAACAAATATTTCTAATACTTCTTGAGCAATACCTACTCGATCACAACAAACAATTTCTAAACGCATTCATCTTACCTCAATAGCCAAGTTTTCCTATTTGCTATTGTAAACTAATTTGTACAACAAAAAAAAGCCCCCTAGGTAGGAGGCTGTTATTATCAATGTAAGTAAATATTACAGAAGCCTATCGGTTTTTGCTGCACAAATAAAATCATTACGGTGCAGCCCTTTAATAGCGTGTGTCCACCAAGTAATTTTAACTTTACCCCACTCTAATAAAATAGCAGGATGATGAAATTCTTCTTCGGCTAATTCAGAGACTTTATTTGCAAATGCCCATGAAAGTTTGTAGTTTTTAAACTTATATTCGCGTTCAAGCATCATCACGCCATCACGGACCTCTGGGATCCAATCAGGTATTTGTGATAATAATGTTGGTAATTCTTCATCACTAACTTGTGGCGCGCCAACCTGGCATGCTTCACATTTTTGTACAGATAATTGCTCAGCCATCACTTTTTCCTTAACTTGCTTTTTTGATTTCTTTGGCTGAAAATTTTGTTGGATGCAAACCTAGCGCTTTTGCTTGCTCAACCAACGCCATAATTTCGGATACTTCATGTTTTCTTAAGTTATCTAAATCACTCACTTTATTTAACATACAATAAATGGGTTGCATAACATCAATTCGATAAGGTCTTCTTAATACGTCAAGTATTTCAAGCTTTTCACGTTCACTAATAACAACCATTATCTGATCAGCAGTTTTTTGACTTGGCTGAGTATTTTTTTTCTAACATGAGCAATTTTTGGTGTGTTTTCTTCAAAAGGAATGGGACGACAAAGTTTTATTGTTTGAATACCTAAACGTGAAGTTAACATGCCTGCACCTAAACCTTGAGCCATACGTGCCGATAATTTGCCCAACAATTCTGCTCCTACAAGATCGGCACCTAGATCTATGACTAACTCACTTGCGCCAGCATAAGCCATGTTAACAAAAACTTGTTTGATTAATTTTATCCGACTCCAATAACCAATTTTCAACCCGTATAGTCCTGCAATTTTATCGATCATTCTCAAGTTTCTCCAAAACATCAGCATCATATCAACTAATGCAATAGGGCTTAAAGCAACTAATACTACAGCTTCCGTAGAGAACTTTGCGACTTCCGCTAACGCTTTTTCATCAACTTTAGATAAAATTTCACGCGAATATAATTGCAATAATTCTTCATCACTGTATTCATCCTTAGCAAATAGCTCCCAACTCTTTTCATGTTCAGACATTAAGTCGCAGGGTAAATTCGCAGAAATACTTGCACACAAAACTTTAACATCGACGTTACGATGTTCAGCTAACTCAGATGACAAGATATTTTTGGCTTTATTTTGCGTAACTTGTTGGCGCTTAAATTGTCTTAAAGCTGAAAATTCTCTTATTGCTGTAGAGCCTACAATGGCTGATAACCCGAACAATAAAACGCCATACATTGAGGCTAAGATAGGAGATTGAGCAAATCCCTGTTGAAAAAAAGTAAAGGTTTCTACCGCCACAACCCCCGTAAAAACAATACCTACACTTCGCCATAACCACCGAGGTTTAGATTTTTCTTCAATATGTTCACTGTATTCAGTTAACGATAAGTCTTCTTCTGTTTGCCAATCATCATTTTCAACAACGACTTGCTGGTCAATTGAAGGCAAGTTACTTTTTTTTGTTATTAATTCGTCATTCTCAAACAATATTTGTTGTTGATACTTTTCATCAATTTCATTCATGTCATTTTATCTCCAAGCAAAAACTGCATCACTTGATCCATTCTTATTATTTGCGGGTTAACAGATCTGTTTACTATAAATCCATCATTATCAAGAGCATTTGTTGTTGTTACTTTTCATCAAGTTCATTCATTTCATTTTATCTCCAAGCAAAAACTGCATCACTTGGTCCATTCTTATTATTTGCGGGTAAACAGATCTGTTTACTATAAATCCATCATTATCAAGAGCATTTGTTGTTACTTTTCATCAAGTTCATTCATTTCATTTTATCTCCAAGTAAAAACTGCATCACTTGGTCCATTCTTATTATTTGCGGGTAAACAGATTTGCTTACTGTGAATCCATCATTATCAAAAGCATTTGTTGTTGATACTTTTCATCAAGTTCATTCATTTCATTTTATCTCCAAGCAAAAACTGCATCACTTGATCCATTCTAAGATGTGGTAAGCATTCATGCTGACCCACGGGCTCAAATGGGGAAAAGCGGATATACTTAAAAGTCTCTTTTTGCCAAAACTCCTCTTCTGGTAATTTACTTGGCACCGCGCCAGGGAAAACAGTAATAAGTTCACCATTTTCAGACCGTTTACCACGAAGTACCGGAATGTCTTGCCCTTGATAACGGCTTTTCCCTGCTTGGGTAGTTTTAACTGATGCCAATGCCAACGTTTTCATTTTTATGACATCATAATTCAGCTGATGTTGTGTTTGATAGACTAATTGATCGAGTAAGCGTACTAAATTTTTGTGCTGCTCGGGAGTAACATGGTCGGCTTTGGTAGCTGCAAACAATAATTTATCTATTTTTGGTGCGAATAATCGAGAAAATATACTACTTTGACCATAACTAAAGCTTTGCATGATCATGGTCATTGCCATTTTTAAATCAGCAAAACTTTCAGGTCCATTATTTAATGGTGTTAAACAATCTGCCAAGACAATTTGTCGATCAAAATTTACAAAATGTTCTTTATAAAAAGCTTTGACCACACGTTCTTTATATTCAATAAATCTGGCTCTTAACATACCAATAAAACAATCATCGCTCGCATTTTGATAAGCATTTTTATCAATATTTTCAAAATTTGTGAAAGGAAAAAATTGCAAAATAGGCGCGTCTTCCAGTTCACCCGGTAAAATAAAGCGTCCGGGTTGAATAACCGATAAACCAAGCTCGTGACGAAAGTGTAAGAGAAGTTCAGTATATTCTTTTGCTAGATCTGCCAATAATTGTTCATCAATCGTTGCTAAAGGATCTATTTGATTAACTTTTTCAATGAAACTTTCAGCTGATTTAAATCTCGGCTGGGTATTAAGCAATTGTGTGGTTTGTTTCGACCACTGTTCAAACGTTTGACTTAACATCGGTAAATCAAGTAACCACTCACCTGGGTAATCGGTAATATCAAGATATAAGGTTGCTGTGTCGCTCGCATATTTTAACAGCGACTCTTTGGGTTTATATCGAATAGCTAAGCGCATTTCACTAATACCATGTGTAGGCTCAGGCCATGTTGGCTGCGCTTGAGAAAAAGCAGTCATTGCTCGGTCATATTCAAAACGACCAATATGTAAATGTTTTTGAGGAACGCGCTTCGCGGCAATAAATCGGCCTTGATGAACAACATTGAAAAAACCAAGTTGTGAATTATTTCCTTCATTGACAAGTTGATTGACTAAAGAAGTTATAAAGGCCGTTTTTCCACTACGACTTAGACCAGTAACAGCTAAAGTAACGTGTTGGTCAAGCGTTCGATTTAATAAATCATTCGCTTTTTGTTTCAATTTGTTGAGGTTTTTCTTATTTATAAATGCCATGAGTTCTCTTAAAGAGATATTTAATCCAAGACCAAAGCCTTAGTTACTATCAGTACTGTTTGGTTGCATTTAATCATAAAGATAAGTCATTAGCTCAAAGATCCCTTAATAAATAACAAAAAAAAGCGGCTAATGCCGCTTTTCTTAATTGCTGATCACAACTTATTAATTTCTCGAGAAACAGTAAACTCTGGTGATGTAACGTAACGTTCCATGACACGAACTTCTCTTTCTAACGATTTAAATTTACGCCTAATATCATGAAAGGCTTGTTTTGGTGGCTCTCCTGCCTGCCAAATACGAGACTTTACTTTAATCGATTCAGACGAAAGTTCAGCTTCTCGATGGTTTGCTTGTGCTGCATACTGTGATTGCGACTTTTGGGATTTTTGATCCTTTTTATTTAATGTGCCCGGCTTTTTATCTAAAATAAACCAGCCAGCAATATAAATAACAATAAACCAACCCATACCTAATAAGACACCTGAAACCACCAATATACGAACTAACCAAGTTTCCCAACCAAAGTAATCAGCTAAGCCTGCACAGACTCCAGCAATTTTTCCTTGGCTTGAGTTTCTGTATAATTCTCCACGGCGTTTTTGTGTCATACCTTATTTCTCCAATCTGGTGTTTCAGCATCTAAAATAGCTTCAAGTGTTTTAATTCTATCCGTCATTTTATCTGCTAATTCAGAAAGTTCTGATAATTGCGTATATTCTTCCTCACTAAACCCTTGATTTATCTGGCGCTTACTTCGGTAATGTAAAATCAACCAAATAGGAGCCACCAACAACATAAAAATGATGACTGGAACCATTATAAGTTCTTCCACAATACTTCTCCTTATCGTTATTCAATATCAACTGAGTTATTTAGCTTTCTTATCTGATTTCATTTTAGCTTTTAATTGCGCTAATTCATCATCAATATTTTCATCAGATTCTAAATCCGCGATTTCGTCAGCTAATGATTTACTGCCTAAATCAAGAGATTCAACCTGCGATTCAATATCATCTATTTTACGTTCATAGCTATCGAAGCGGTTAAGTGCATCTTTAACTCGTCCACTATCAATATTCTTTTTTACCTTTAAACGAGAAGTAGCGGTTTGTTCTCTCATAATAATAGCTTTTTGTCGAGATTTAGCATCTGCTAATTTTTCTTGTAACTGAGAAATTTCACTTTGTAATTTAGTGATGTGGTCATCCACATGGCTCAGCTCGTCTATAAGTGATGCTGCATTTTCACCACATTTTTTCTTTTCAATTAAAGCTGCTCTTGCCAAATCGTCACGGCCTTTACTTAATGCCAACTCTGCTTTTTCTTGCCACAACTGCTCATCCTTTTCAAAACGCATAGCTTGACGTGCTAAATCTTTCTTATCTGCTAAGGTTTTAGCAGATGACGAACGCACTTCAACTAAAGTATCTTCCATTTCTTGAATGATCAGTCGTACCATTTTTGCAGGATCTTCTGCTTTATCTAACAGGCTGTTAATATTCGAATTAATAATATCTGTAAACCTAGAAAAAATACCCATAACAACTACCTCATTCATTTATTTTATTTAATTTTACTATTATCCTTTATTCATGTTCTACGCCAAGTTTTATTATTAACTTAACCTTATGTTTTAAAAGTAATTATTATTAATTAAAAAAACACTTCAAACCTGATGATTAATAAAATACACTATTTGTTAGTGAAATAAACCAATTATTAGGTCAAGCAATGTCTCGTTTTAACCAAAAGGACAATCTTCTTGGACAAGCAAACAGTTTTCTTGAAGTTTTAGAGCAAGTATCACAAATAGCTCCTTTGAGTAAACCTGTACTTATTATTGGAGAAAGAGGCACAGGTAAAGAACTCATTGCTGCTCGTCTACATTACTTATCTAAACGTTGGGATCAAAACTATTTAAAGCTCAATTGTGCTGCACTCAATGAAAACTTATTAGAAACAGAATTATTTGGCTACGATAGCGGCGCATTTACCGGAGCGAATAAACGTCATGAAGGTCGCTTTGAGCGAGCTGATAATGGCACATTATTTCTCGATGAAATAGCGAATACCTCAGGTCTTATTCAAGAGAAATTATTGAGAGTGGTTGAATATGGAGAGTTTGAGCGCGTTGGCGGCTCGAAAACTATAAATACAAATGTTCGCTTAGTTGCAGCAACCAATGAAGATTTACCCACTTTGGCTGATGCCGGTGAGTTTAGAGCTGATTTATTAGACCGCCTCGCCTTTGACGTAATCACGCTTCCACCGCTTAGAGAACGACTAGAAGATATACTTCTGCTAGCAGAAAACTTTGCGATGAGCATGGCTCGTGAATTAGAGTTTGAACTTTTCAGCGGTTTTACCGAAAAAGCTAAACGTTCAATGCTTGATTATGATTGGCCAGGTAATGTTCGCGAATTAAAAAATGTTGTTGAACGAAGTGTTTACCGTTGTAACAATCCGCATTTACCTGTTCATGATCTCGTTATTGATCCTTTTGAATCACCATACCGCCCTTCTCAACGTATTAAAACTCAAGACAGGCTTCCTGTTAAAATTCAAACGACTGGTGAAGATAATAAAGAAGAAAAGCACCAGGAAATCATCCAGCAACAAACGCCGATGAGTAAATCATTAGAATTTCCTCTATCGTTAAAAGACCTTTCTCAGGACTATGAGATTGATCTGATTCAATCAGCTTTAGAAAATTGTCAGTATAATCAAAAGAAAACTGCCGATGCACTCAAATTAACCTATCATCAACTGAGAGGTTACTTGAAAAAATATAACTTATTAGAAAGTGCAGTAGACGAAGGGTAGTTTAGTTTATATGTCGATATTAGCTGTTAAACAACACTTGTTAAGAATAATATTATTACCCTTTTTATGTCTGATATCGGCATGTAATACTGATAATGATGAGTCGCTAAGTAATCATAGTATTGTATATTGTTCTGAAGGTTCTCCTGAAAGTTTTAATCCTCAAACCGTAACTTCTGGTACAACAATTGATGCTACGTCAAACCAAATATATAACCGATTGATTTCATTCAGGGGTGATAAAAACACAATTGCACCTTCACTAGCTAAGTCTTGGCATACAACACGTGATGGCAAAATGATTACATTTTATTTGCGTAAAGACGTTGCCTTTCATACTACAAATTATTTTACTCCAACCCGTTTTTTTAATGCTGATGATGTATTATTTAGCTTTAATCGGATATTGATACCTGAACATCCTTTTCATCAAGTTTCTGGTGGGAAATATCCTTTTTTTCAAAGTGTTAGCTTTTCAAATGTTGTTAAAAGCATCGAAAAAATCAATGATTATACTATCCGTTTTAAATTCAAATATGCTGATAGTTCGATATTGGCAAACATAGCCAGCGATTTTTCGGTGATTTTGTCGAAAGAATATGCTGATAGCCTAGTGAAAAAAAATATTAAGCGCGAAATTGATACTTTACCTATTGGCACGGGTCCTTTCAAACTAAAAAAATACCGTCCAGGTGCTTATATTCGTTACGCTACACATCAACAATATTGGGATAAACCCAGTACGCTTGAGCAACTTATTTTTGATATAACCCCAAGTAACACAGGACGTTTAACCAAATTACTGGCTGGCGAATGTGATGTTATTGCTTTTCCAATTGCCCATGAAAAAATAAACAGTAAGCCAGAATTAGAGCTTGAAGCGGTGACATCTTTTAATGTCGGATATCT
>Ga0105359_10005239_pt1 | contig 10166 bp, 11 predicted proteins | sample GOMGulsemesocosm_6_FD_83659 | JGI IMG/M metagenome (GOLD analysis project Ga0105359, IMG submission 83659) | Methane-oxidizing microbial communities from mesocosms in the Gulf of Mexico - GOM8C Gulf of Mexico | ecosystem: Environmental > Aquatic > Marine > Cold seeps | place: Gulf of Mexico... | reverse complement strand
TCAAGTATCTCTTTTCATACTGATTATCTCTCTTCTGAAGTGAATGAGTGGAAACATATAGAGTTAAATTTTGATGTGAAAAATTTAGAAGAATTTGAAGGTTTTGAAAAATTATTTGAAAAAATAAAAAATGATAAAGACTTTGAAGAAGAATTTATTTCTAATATGGATAATTATACAAGTAATAATTCTACAAATTTTATTGAACAAATAAAACGAGGCTTAGAAATAGAAGATGCACTCTTAAGCAAAAAAAATCCTACAACTTATGATAAAGAAGGGAATGGAAATTTCATCAAAAATGGCAGTTTCTCTCTTGCACGTGCATGAATATTTTAGATAATATAATAATTAGAAAAGGTTTAATCCTAATTAGTGATTTTCTTGGCTATATTTTTATGCAAAATTTTAAAAAAGATTTTAAATTTTATTTTTCTTAAATAAATTTATCTTATGATAAGAAAAACAAAAGGATAAATTATGATAGAGACAATTGCTATTACAGGATTAATATTACTTACTTTGGTAAATGTGAGAATGATTTATAAGAATAGAAATAAAAAATAAAAATACAGAAGTAATAAAAGCAAGAAATACTTGCTTTTTATTTCTTAGGAATTTGCAGCTAAAGCATTGTTATTACTTAATATGATTTTATCAAGAGAACATATTCTATCTTGTAATAAGGCAAATTCAAGGCACTCAAATATATTTCTGGCGCTTAAATAACGAAGTTCTGTATGGCTTCTTTTTTCTTTCCATTCTTCTTCATTAAGAGGAGAGGGGTTGTCAAAATTTGGAGGATAAATAGAGATAACTCGAATACCTGAACCCTTTAATCTTTGTCTGAGTCTGTCTGCAAAGGTAGATTGAGCTGCTTTAGCTGCAGAAAAAGCTTCACTTGCACCAATAGAGAAAAAGTTTTCTAAACTTGCAAGACTATTTATAAATACGATATCAGGAGACGAAGACTCTTTTATTAAGGGTAAAAAATGTTTTGTAATTAAAATACTACCACTTGCTGTTGAATTAATTGTTTCCATTATATCTTCATCGCTTACATCTTCAATCTTACCTTCTAACCAAAAAGATGCGTTATTAATTAAAATATCTATATTTGAAGTGATCTTTGTAACTTCTGTAGCAAAGTTAACTATATCCTTTGGTTTGGATACATCTGCTTTAAATGTATGGACCTTGGCATTTGGAACAAGTTTTTTAATTTGTTTTGCAGAGGTATTTGCTTTTGCCATACTTCTAGCTGATAAAAATAACTCAGCTCCTAATTGGGCAAATAGGATGGCCAGTGTTTGACCAAAATCTGGACTTGCACCTGTAATTATTATTTTTTTATTTTTAAAAGTCATATATAATATCCTATAAAATATTTTGAAACATAAGGATAATAGCTAATTTCAAATAAAAGCAGCTACTTATTATTTTATGCATAAAATAAAAAACGACAGCTTAGTTAGCAAATAAACGAGAGTGTGTATAAGTTGATTTTCATTTTTTTTCTTCTTAAATACTCTTTTAATAAAATTCCTTTATATCAAAAAGTATGCTAAGATACTTTTTGATATAAAGGAATTATGTGCAGCATAATAATAAAGAATATATCCATCATTTTAATAAGCTATGTTCAGATTACAATATGAATGCTTTGGACGTATACAATGTATTACTTAGCAAAAACGATGATCTTTTTCCTCTTTCCTTTGAAACGATTAAATACAAGGTATTAAAAGATGTTGAGATTGATGTGTTAAAAAACATCTTCACACTTGAAGAATTAAAAAGTATTTTTTCGAATACGAATGTAAAAAAGATTAAAAATCTACAAACAAGAAAATTCATTCAGGCTTTTAATTAAAACATGTGTTTGCTAGGGAGTTCTTTTCTGTATATTCTAAAGACATCTACGAATCGTATGAATAAAAAATATACATATAAATATATTGGAGATAAAGCAGGGTGAAAATTTCTTATCACAGACGACGAAAAATGAAAACCAGACGAATAGCTATAAGAGATTTGATTTTACGTGGAATTGAAGATCCAAAAGACTTAGCAAAAGAATTAAAAGTTACTCTTGCTACGATTAAAAGAGATTTAGAAGCTCTTAAAACTATGAGTGAAGAAGATTTGACTTTTGAAAGCAGAGCAACGTCAAAAGAACTTCTTGATAAAAAAGATAGAATCTTAAGTATCTTGGATGATGAAGAATATTATAACGAGAAGGGCGAGCTTAATATATCAAAAATAACATCTGAGCTTAAAACAAGTAGAACTACTGTTCTTTCTGTTTTAAATGGGGAATAAAATAGCTTGGTTTTACTTCTAAGCTATAAACAAAGAGCTAAAGAATTCTTTTTTATACAGATGTTTATGCCTTTATCTCAATTTTTGTTCATTTTAATAAAATGATAGTAGCAAGGGCCGAGATTAAAATGCTTAGAGAAATTCATATCATTTTGCATTGTATTTAGGCATTTCACCTACTGCCTTAAGTAGAATTAAAAAAATACTAAAAGAATTAAGTGACGTCTTTCTTAATTTACATGTCGTGCACCAAAAATTAAATTCCATTTTTATACGTAATAATGATATTTATTTATTAAATGCTTCCTTACTATGCGGGCAAAAAAAGTATAGGTATATAAAATTATTATTTTTAACACTCTGTTAAGCTTTTATGAATACTTTTTTGTTAAAATCTAGTAGTTAAAAAGGAAAATCATGAGTATAGAATTTTGTTTAGTGTATATTTCTGTTGTGTTTATTGCATCCATTCTCCCAGGACCTAGTATGTTATTAGCTTTAACACATGGAATTGAATATGGATATAAGAAATCAATGTATACGGCTTTAGGCAATACAATGGCTTCTGTAATACAAGCAATTGTCGCAATATCTGGGCTTAGTATTCTTTTTTCAACATCAGGATTAGTTTTTGAAATCATTAGATATGCAGGTGCTGCTTATTTAATTTATCTAGGAATCATGTTATTTAAAACACGAAGTCAAAATGTATTAAATGTAAACAGTATTAAAGAAAAAAGCAGCTCTGGTTTTAAGATGTTTGGGCAAGCTTTTTTTATTGCCATTGGTAATCCTAAAGCAATTATATTTTTTACTGCCTTATTTCCACAGTTTTTAGCAAGCCAAACGGCTACAGAATTTCAATACTTATTTATGATACTTTCTCTTGGTTTTATCGCTTTTGCATGCATGATGATATACTCACTTGCAGGACATAAGGCCAATGGTTTTTTCAAAACTTCCCTGCTTGGAAAATACCTTAATCAAATAACAGGTGGAATATTTGTAGGTATTGGTTCTTTAGTTGCTTTGAAAAACTAAAGAATTATAAATACAAAATAATATTTCAGCAATAGGAAAGTTATGAATTATAAAAAACACGTAGAAAATCACCTGCCAAAAAAAGACTCTTTTTATAAGTAGATTTATGAGGGAAATTATATTATTAAGGCATGGTGAAGTTGATATAAAAAACGATAACAATGTCTCATCTAATGAATTTGCAAAGTGGATAATTGACTATAATAATGCAGATATTAAATCTGATTTTTTACAAAAGAATGATATTCAAAACGTATTAAATAAAACAGATATATTAATTTGCAGTACGCTAAAACGATCACTTCAATCTCTAGAAGTATTTGAAAAAATACCTTTTGAAAGTAATGCTCTTTTTAATGAAGCAGAAATACCTTATTCAACTGCCAATTTTTTAAGATTAAAAGTTAGGTATTGGCTAATAATTTATAGAATATTATGGTTTTTAGGATATGAGAAAAATGCGCAGTCCTACCAAAAAACGAAATTAAGAGCAAAAGATGCTGCTTCTCACCTAATAGAACTATCTAAAAACAATGAGCGTATTGTTTTAATAGGCCATGGTATTATGAATAAGCTCATTCAAAAAGAATTACTTTTAAATAAATACCTTGAAAGAAAAAAAACGAAAAATCGGCATTGGGATTATGCTGTTTTAGAGTTTATAAAATAATAATAAAAGGAATCACATGCCTCACGTAGAAATAAAATATTCTAATAATTTGAAAATAGATATGCTTGATTTATTTGATAGTATTGAAAAAGTTATTAATGAAAAAGATACAAGTGCAGGTGAGTGTAAATCTAGAGCTTACCCGTGTTTGGAGTATAAATATTCTCATATATTAGTAAATATTTCTTTATTAACAAAAGCTCATAGAGATAAAGTATTTACTCAAGACTTAAGTAAAAAAATTGAGAAAATAATAAAAGAGCATCTTAAACAAAGTTTGTATTTTTCATTGAATATTGAATACAGCTCTTCTTATTACACTACTAATACTCATATTGTAAAAGGTGATAAACTAGAAATACTCTAGCTTATTACCTAATAGAAGTTAGAGTGCTTAAGTTATTGTTAAACGTTCACTCTAAAAACAAATAGTAAATCTTTAAATTGTTTTTATCAAAATTAAGCACTTCAGATAAAAAGAGTTTGTTATCTATAATCCTTTTATGAAAAAAGTTTAAAATAACATTACATCCCTTCTGCAATCATGGCATCAGCAACTTTTTTAAAGCCAGCAATATTTGCTCCATCGACGTAATTTCCTTCAACACCATAATCTTTTGCTGTTAAAGAAACTCTTGTACATATTTGTTGCATTGTCTCTTTTAGTTTATTGTCTACTTTTTCAAAACTCCATTTTTGCATAGAAGCATTTTGACTCATTTCAAATTCACTTACAGCAACTCCACCTGCATTGGCAGCTTTTGCCGGGCCAAAACAGATTTTATTTTCAAGGAAAATATTTACAGCTTCTTTACTCGAAGGCATATTTGCACCCTCACTTACACAAATACATCCATTTTTAATAAGTTCTAAGGCATCTGTTTTAGTTAATTCATTCTGCGTTGCACAAGGAAATGCAGCATAGGCTTTTATGAACCACACTGCATGGCCATTTTTTGGATATTTTGACACAGGAATATATTTAGCTTCACTGTGCTTTTTTATATATTCTTCTAAAGAAAGACGTTTTTCCAGTTTTAGTTCTTTTAAAAATTTTATATCAAGGCCTCTTTGATCATATATTGTTCCTTGTGAATCACTACAGCTTACAGGAATTGCTCCCAGTTCCAAGAGTTTTTCAATAGCATGTAAAGCAACATTTCCTGAGCCACTTACTGTACAAAATTTGCCTTCTAAACCTTCTTTATGTTCCATTTGAAGCATTTTTTTCGTAAAATAAATGACTCCATAACCTGTAGCTTCTGTTCGCATAAGAGAACCACCAAACATAAAAGGTTTTCCAGTTAAAACACCTTCAAAAGATGAAGTGATTTTTTTGTATTCTCCAAATAAATAACCAATTTCTCTTGCTCCTACTCCTATATCGCCAGCAGGAATATCTATTCTTGGACCAATATATTTATGCAATTCAGTCATAAAAGCAGAACAAAATTTCATAATCTCAAAATCACTTTTACCCTTAGGATCAAAATCACTTCCCCCCCCTAGCTCCACCAATAGGCAAACCAGTAAGGGCATTTTTAAAAACTTGTTCAAAAGCTAAAAATTTTAATATCCCTTCATTAACACTGGGATGAAAGCGTAAACCTCCTTTATAAGGTCCAAGCGCATTGTTAAACTGAACTCTGTATCCTGTATTCACTTGCATTTGATTTTTATCATTTAACCATGATACTTTAAATTTAATGATTCTATCTGGTGTTAATAAGCGTTTGATAACGGCGTTTTTTTCATAAATATCATCGGCTTTAAAAAGTGGGGATATGGATAGTAGTACTTCTTCCAAGGCTTGAAAAAAGACATCACCTTTGGAATTATCGATATTTTTGTATTTTTCTATCTCTTTTTTAATATCAATCATTATCTTCTCCTTTCTCATATTTTTATGAGGAGACGTGTTATTTAAGTATAACAAAGTGAAAATATTTAAGAACTCGAAATAAAAATTAATTTATATTTTATATAATTTTATAATATATATGATTCTTATTCCTATATATTTACTTTTTTAAAAGTTTTTAAAGAACTTTGATAGATAAGTATTACTAAAAAATGTTAAGTATTTTAGCTTATTGCCTTGACTATAATATAATAAATTATAAAAGGATATGCAATGAAAAAACTAACATCTACGGCTGGTAATATTATTGGAGATAATCAAAACTCTTTGAGTGCAGGGGAAAGAGGTCCTGTATTAATGCAAGATTATTATTTGATTGAAAAACTTGCTCATCAAAACCGTGAACGAATACCTGAACGTGTTGTTCATGCAAAAGGTTCAGCCGCTCACGGAAAACTTACAATTACCCAAGATATTAGCAACTTTTCAAAAGCAGACTTATTTTCTTATATTGGAAAAGAAACACCTGTTTTCCTTCGTTTCTCTACGGTTGCTGGAGAAAAAGGTGCTGCTGATGCGGAAAGAGATGTTAGAGGTTTTGCACTAAAATTTTATACACAAGAAGGAAACTGGGATTTAGTTGGAAATAATACACCTGTATTTTTTATATCAGACCCTTATAAGTTTCCTGATTTTATACATACTCAAAAAAGAGATCCCAAAACAAATATGCGTTGGAGTACGGGTATGTGGGATTTTTGGTCACAAAACCCCGAAAGCTTACATCAAACTACTATTCTTTTTTCAGATCGTGGTTTGCCAACAGATCTAAGACATATTAATGGGTATGGGTCTCACACCTATAGTTTTATTAATAAAGAAAACGAGCGATTTTGGGTTAAATTCCATTTTAAAACACAACAAGGTATCAAAACTATGACAAATGAAGAAGCTGCTAAAGTTGTAGGTGAAGACAGAGAGAGTTCTCAAAGAGACCTTTATGAGGCTATTGAAAATAAAGATTTTCCACGTTGGGATATGCATGTACAAATAATGACCCAAGAGCAAGCCTGTACACATGAAGATAATCCCTTTGATTTAACAAAAGTTTGGTCGCATAATGATTATCCTTTAATAAAAGTAGGGGTATTAGAACTTAATAGAAATCCTGAAAACTATTTTAATGAAGTAGAACAATCTGCTTTTAGCCCTTCTAATACAGTAAGAGGCATTGCTCTCTCTCCTGATAAAATGTTACAAGCAAGAGCTTTTTCTTATCCAGATGCTCACAGATACAGAGTAGGAACTCATTATGAAAGTCTGCCTATTAATAGACCCTTAAATGAAGTGAATACCTATCATATGGGTGGAGCTATGAACTATAAGGATATTAAAGAAGTTGAGGGGGTTAATTATGAGCCTAATACTTTTGATGGGCCTAAAGAAGATGAAGCGTTTAGAGAACCTGCTTTAGATATGGAAGGTAAGGTTGATAGATATGATAAAACAAAAAATAATGATTATTTTAAACAACCACGGGCTTTATTTAATTTAATGAATGATTCTCAAAAAGAACAACTTTTTACTAATATTGCGGCTGCTATGAAGGGGGTGCCACAATATATTATTGATAAACAATTGGCCTTGTATGAACAAATCTCAAAAGAGTATGCAGAGGGAGTAAAAGGCGCTTTATCATGAAAACTGACATAAGCCTAGAAGAAGAAAAACGCTATGAACAATTGCAACTAATTGCGCTTGATTATGCAAGAGTAGGTGAGAGTAAAGAACTTGAAAAAATGATTCAAGCTGGAATAAGCGTTAATTTAACAACACATAAAGAGGACAGTTTATTAATGTTGGCCTCATATAATGGAAACTATGAAACATGTAAAATGTTAATTTCATATAAAGCAAGACTAAATCAAAGGAATCAAAGAGGGCAAACACCTTTAGAAGGAGTGTGTTTTAAAGGTTATTTAAACATAGTAAAATTGCTAGTAGAAAATAAAGTGGAAGTGAATTCAAAAGCTATTATGTATGCAAGTATTTTTGGAAATATTGATATAGTGAAATACCTAAAATCTAAAAAAACAAATGTTTCTTTTGGGCTAAGAATATTAGAAGTTTTTTCTGCTGTTGTATCCTATTTTAAAGTTAAAGCCCATCAGTAAAATAAAAAATGCTGCTTATATTAATAGTAGAATTTCTTTTTTAGAAGAATCTACAGAAAATTTGATATAATTTATTATGAAAAAAATAATTATAAGTAGTATTTTTATACTGGTATCCGCAATTTCTTGGTGGTTGATTTCTCCTTTATTTATTAATGTTGAAGTTAATGAAGCTGCACCTATTTCATTAGACGAACATGAGAAGATAAAAAATTCTATGCAAGACAGTATTATAAAAGATCTTATGCCTACATCCACTGCAAATCAAAATAAAAAATTGGGTTCTTTTGTAGATGGTGATTCTTCACATAATGTATCTGGAGATTTATTATTACTTTCTAATAATCAGAGCTCATATTTGCGTTTTGAAAACTTTGATGCAACAAATGGACCTGATTTATATGTGGTTTTATCAACAAACAAAAATCCTAAAAAAGATGGCCTTGGAAAGATGTTAATCCTTGAGAAACTAAAGGGGAATAAAGGAAATCAAAACTATTCCTTAAAAGGTATTAATCTTAATGATTATGAGTCAGTTTTAATCTATTGTAAGTCTTTTTCTGTTGTGTTTGGATATGCAAGTATAAAAGAATAAGTTAATTTATAAAGTGAAAGATTTTTTAAATCTTAAAAGGCCAGTATTAACTGGCCTTTTTTATTGTTTTTTATTGTAACTTTTGTGCTACAAGTTCATTTACTATTTTTGGATTTGCTTTCCCTGCTGTTTTTTTAAGAACTTGTCCTACAAAAAAGCCTAAAAGTTTTTTATTTCCAGCTTTAAATTTTGCAACATTATCTGGATTGTTTGTTATTATCTCATCAATTATTGGTAGAATTAAAGAAGGATCACTTATTTGTATAAGACCTTTATTCTCAACTATTTTTCTTGGTTCTTCCCCTGTATTAATCATTTCTTCAAATACTTGTTTTGCTATCTTACTTGAAATAAGCTCTTCATCTAACATTTTTACAAGTTTGCTAATTTGTTTTGCAGTAAATTTTAGTTCCTTTATCTCTTTTTCTTTTAGTTCTCTTGCTACTTCATTTGCAACCATATTCGCTAAACTTATAGGACTAGAAAGAAGAGTCAGCGTTTCTTCGTAAAAAGACGAGAGTTTTTCATCTCTTGCTAGAATATTAGCTACTTCTGCATTTAATTTAAGGGTATTTGTATAGTTATCAAATAAATTTTGTTGCTCACTATTCATAGCTATAATTTCACCATCAATTTGCGCTTTTTTATTTACTATTTTTACAGCAGCTTTATCTGTATTTGTCTTTTTAGCCCAAGAGTCTTTTAAGCCTACAATCTTATTAAATACAGGCTTCTCATCTGTATAATCATCTTGATCAGCATAAAAATATCCCTGTCTTTCAAACTGGAATCTTGTATTTATTTTGTCATTTACTACAGCAGGCTCAATTAACGCTGTTTTAATAATTTGTAAAGAGTTAGGATTAATATCTTCAACGCCTTGAGGAGCTTCATTTTTAAATAAACGATCATAAACTCTTACTTCTACTTGTTTAGCTTCAGCAGCACTTACCCATTGAATAGCACTTTTTACTTTTACAGAACTTGTGTCACTTCCACTTTTTGAATTAGCGTGATAGTGAGCTTTTATTTCTATTATTTTTCCAGATTCATCTTTGATAAGATCTTTAAACGTGATTATATACCCATGTCTAAGTCTTACTGCTTGATCTTTTGTAAGTCTGAAATACCCTTTTGGAGGATGCTCACAAAAATCATCGCGTTCAATATAAATTTCACTTGAAAAAGGAAGTTTTCTTGAACCTTCTTTTGGAACATCATGGGGATAATAAGAAGCATCTATTTCTTCTACTCCTGCATAGTTTTCTATTGTTACTTTTAAAGGATCAAGAACACACATAACACGTGGAACTTTTTTATTTAAATCATCTCTTATACAAAATTCAAGTTGAGAAACATCTACCATTGAATTGGCTTTTGCAATTCCAATTTGATCACAGAAATTTAAAATGGATTCTTTTGTATAACCTCTTCTTTTATACCCAGCTAGCGTTGGAAGTCTTGGGTCATCCCACCCTGATACTACTTTTGCTTCTACTAGTT
>Ga0105359_10005238_pt1 | contig 10167 bp, 8 predicted proteins | sample GOMGulsemesocosm_6_FD_83659 | JGI IMG/M metagenome (GOLD analysis project Ga0105359, IMG submission 83659) | Methane-oxidizing microbial communities from mesocosms in the Gulf of Mexico - GOM8C Gulf of Mexico | ecosystem: Environmental > Aquatic > Marine > Cold seeps | place: Gulf of Mexico... | reverse complement strand
TTATTAAAGACAGAGTAGAAGCTTGTTTAAAAATGGTAGAGATGAGCCATAGAGCTGATCATAAACCTAAACAGTTATCAGGTGGACAGCAGCAACGTATTGCTATTGCTCGCGCTTTGGTTGCTGACCCTGCAATATTATTAGTTGATGAGCCAACCGGTAACCTTGATTCACAAAGTGGTGACACGGTAATGGGCGTATTAGCAGAGCTCAATAATAATGGCACTACCATTTGTATGGTAACTCATGATGCGCGTTATGCCGACATGGCGAAGATTCAACTTAAATTACTCGATGGTCAAATTGTTCAAGATAAGCCATTAAAGGTGGCAATATGAGTAAGTTCGTCCAACAACACAAACAGGCTTGGGCCAGTCTGAAAAAGAAACCTGGCTTTATACTAACCGTATTATTGACCATGGGCATCACCTTGGGTGCCTTGTTATGTGCAGTAACATTGAACTATTTACTCTTGGTTGAACCTCTGCCATATCCTGAGCAAGAGCGTTTATTTGTTGCCGAACATAAACTTATTGGCGATAAAAAGGAAACCAAAGCTGTCGCTTTTACCTACCCAGGATTAGTGCATTTATATAAGAGTAAAGAAGCATTTGAGCAAGCTGCAATGGTAAGTTATGGCGGCGATGTCATCATTTCTCATAGCCGTCAGCCATTGATTAATGCCGCGTATGTAACACCTGAATTCCATCAGATTTTAGCCTCGCCTTTGGCGCTAGGTAGAATGTTTGAAGCTAGCGAAGCGATGGATACCCATAACCCTGTGGCAATGCTTAGCTATAACACTTGGCAAAATGAGTTTAATGGCAGTGCTGATATTCTTGAGCAAAAAATTAACCTAAGTGGTGTTAGTTATCGCATTGTGGGTGTATTGGCTAAGGATTTTATCGAGCCTGAGCTCGCTGAAATTGGACGAGAAACTCACATATGGATGCCATGGGATTATAACCAAGCAGGAGAAAGACAAAGACAAAGTTTTGGTAATATCAGTGGTAACCTTAAGTTTGTTGGTCAACTTAAACAAGGTGTTAGCCCAAGCCAAGCACAACAACTTTTGACCCCGTTAGTAAGTAACCGCTGGGTAGAAGGCGTTGCTGATATCGGTTTTTTCAAAGGCTGGTCAGTTGAAATACCTGTTCGTTCAGTTAAAGAAGTGATCCTCGGACAGAGTGAATCTATTGCGGTGATGTTGTTAGCGGGTGTTATTGGCTTGGTCTTAATCGCTTGTGCAAATATTTCTAACTTATTTATGTCTAGAACGGCAGAAAAACAACGTCAAATGGCGATTCAAGCAGCAATTGGCGCGACTAAAAAACATTTATTTAAGTCAATGCTCGCCGAAACGACTTTGTTGATGTCTATGTCGATAGTGCTTGCATTAGTTATTGCGCAAGCAGGCTTTTATATTATGCAGCAATATTTAGGTGCCGTATTACCTCGAGTTAATGAATTATCACTTAACCCAATGACCTTTGGCTCAGCATTATTAGTTACCATTATATTTGCCTTGTTTTTCGCTAAATTAAGTATCCGCATGATCAATTACCGCGCACTTAATACCACCTTGCAAAGTAGTGGTAAGGGCAGTGGTTTGCAGGTTTCTAAAAAAACTCGCCAAGTATTAATCGCCAGTCAGGTAGCACTAGCCACTGTTTTAGTGTTTGCTAATTTTAGTTTACTAAAAGACGCAGTGAAAACTATCAATGCACCAATAGGTTTTGCCACCAACAATATATCAACTTTAGTTTTAAATTTTTCATCGACAGACTTCCCAACTCAGGAAGAGTCGATTCCAATTATGGCTGAAGTAATGGATAAACTTGAAGCACTACCTCAAGTAGAATCAATTGCTCAAGGACGTTCTCCGTTAGATGGTTTTAGTATTAGAGCGTTAACGAACGTTGCTGATAATAAGAGATACACGCCTTACCTCAACGGTGTTGATCATAGATATTTCAATATGATTGAGCAAACGATAATTCAAGGTGACAATTTTACCCTGGTCGATCGTAAAGATGAAAACAATGTGATGATTGTTAACCAAGCATTCGCCCAACAACTAAAAGCTGATGGAGATGTTTTAGGTTTGCAAATATCAATGGGTGGTCCTGATCCAATGAAAATTATCGGTATTGTTAAAGATATTGCTATACCTGGTGATACCCCTCAAGATAATAACAGTGATGCTGTAGGCTCTGGTGTAGCAAGAGCTTATGTACCTAATAGTCTTGGCGGACAGTCGTTTATGCTTAAATTCAAAGCTGGACAGACTGTTAGTCGTGAGCAAGTGGGTAAACTATTAGCTGAAGTTGATGCTAGATACTCTGTATTTAGTCTTAATGCTTCCTCTGATACGCTTACTCAGAGCTTATTTTCTGAAATAACAACGGCGGTAACTACTGCGATATTGGCTAGCTTGGTATTTTTACTTGCTGGCATAGGTTTATACGGAATTTTAAGCTACGGCACCCAACTTAGAAAGTTCGAACTTGGCGCCCGTATGGCAATAGGTGCAACTCGAAAACATTTGATCACTTTGATTATTAGCGATAATACCAAAGCGGTATTAGTTGGTTTTGTTGGTAGTGTGGTGCTGTTTGCTCTTGCCTATATAGGGTTGAGTGAATACATACAACCACTCCTTACTTGGCAAGTTTTACCTATGATATTGGCAACCCTAGTATTAATCACCTTGGTAACTTTGTTTGCCTGTTACTGGCCGTTGAGACAATACATTAACCAGCCAGCAATATTTACCTTGCGCGGTGGAGATTAAGTTATCCTCCCTATTGAAGATAACCGCTTAAGGTAAGAGTTTAAGTTAAATAGTGAAAGGTGGGCGTAGCCCACCTTTTTTAATTACTCAAACACAGTTTTAGCTTAAACTATATCTCAGAGTAGCCTTGTTTTGGCTTGTATTACTCTAAATGAAAAGGAAGAGTTTTAATGGCAACACCCATAATTAAAGTGCAGCAGCTGGGAAAGATATTCAGTACCAATGACATGCTCACGCATGCACTGCAAGGCATAGAACTTGAAATTGAACAAGGCGAGTATATTTCAATCTCTGGCCCTTCAGGGTGTGGAAAGTCTACTCTATTGTCTATTATGGGTTTGTTGGATTTTCCCAGCAAAGGTAAGTTTTTTTTCGAAGGCGTAGACGTAAGCACACTCAGCCTAGAGCAAGCTAGTGCTATCAGAAATGAAAAAATAGGTTTCATCTTTCAACAATTTAATCTGATTGATGAGTTAAATGTGTTTGAGAATGTCGCCTTACCATTGCGCTATGCTAAGCAGCCCGTTAGTGATAAGAAAATAAAGGAAACGGTCGACTATTACTTGGATGTTGTTGGCATGACTTCTAAGGCTAAAAGTAGACCAACACAACTCTCCGGTGGTCAACAGCAGTGCATTGCCATTGCCCGCGCCTTAGTAGCTGAGCCGTCTATTTTGTTAGTAGATGAGCCGACCGGTAATTTAGACTCAAAAAGTAGTGACCAGATCATGGCAACTCTGGAGGCGTTGAATCAGCAGGGAACTACTCTTTGTGTAGTAACCCACGACATTCGTTATGCTGAGATGGCAAAACGTAAGGTTTATCTACTTGATGGCCAAATATTAGGGCAAACTCGACTAGACCAGCAGAGTATATTTTAAGTCTCAGGGCCAACTATACCCGTTACCATTCAAGATACATGTTTCAGAGTACTTGAGCACTTTGAATGGTAAAGGGGATATATAGTTAGTTAGCTCCCACATAGTAAACATGTCTCCAAACAGACGCAGTGCATTTAGCCTCAACAAGCCGTATAATTTGCTACCTCCCAGACTGTACAAAAAAGACCATTTTTAATGCCAAGCACTAAACAGCCCCGTTTCACAGAACTCGCTGAGCCAAGCAAAAATCACCAGCACTTCAAAATATTTAAGCCTTATGGTTTTTTAAGTCAGTTTCTACCTGAATCACGAAAGAAGAAACCACTACTAGGTGAGTTATTTAACTTTCCCGATAAAACCATGGCCATTGGCCGTTTAGATCACGACTCTGAAGGCTTATTGCTACTCACAACCGATGGTAAGATGAGCTACAAAGTCAGAGACAAAAGCATTGAAAAAGAGTACTACGTGCAAGTTGATGGAATGATCACTGTAGAAGCATTGTCACTACTGAAAAGTGGTGTTGAGATAAGCATCAATGGCTGTAAATATCTAACGCTACCTTGTCAAGCATTCAAATTAGAGAGTGAGCCTAAACTACCCACTCGAGGCCGTAAAATTCGTGATGCTAAACATGGTCCTACTAGCTGGATTTCTATCACGCTATGTGAAGGAAAAAACCGTCAAATAAGAAAAATGACGGCTGCTGTCGGCTTTGCTACATTAAGATTAGTAAGAGCTCGGATTGGCGATATTCATATTGAAAACATGATTGCCGGTGACGTTGTTAAGTTAGCGAGTTTTGACGCCGCATTTAAAGGTTAATGTGGCGCTCTATCTCTCCTGAGTAATATAAATCATACCTGATATTACTTTAAATATAACGGTTCAAACAATTTAGCTCTTTGAAACTTTGAATTAGGCGTTCCGACATACTTACTTCAGCGCTTCGTAACCATACCCTAGGATCATAATATTTCTTATTTGGTTTATCCTCACCTTTAGGGTTGCCTATTTGACTTTGTAAATAGCGGTTATTCTCTTTATAAAAGCATTTAACCCCTAGCCAAGTTGCCCACTGAGTATCTGTATCAATATTCATTTTTACAGTCCCGTAAGAAATAGCCTCCTTAATATCACCCACATCTGAGCCTGATCCACCATGGAAAACAAAATTTAAAGGGTAATGTTTTAACGAGAATTTTTTAGAAACATAAGCCTGTGATTTTTTTAATATTTCAGGAGATAGACATACATTACCTGGTTGGTATACACCGTGAACATTCCCAAAGGAAGCCGCAACAATAAAATTAGGGCTTATTTTAGAGAGTTGCTCATAGGCATACGCTACATCTTCTGGTTGTGTATATAACTTACTACTATCTAAATGGGTATTATCTACGCCATCTTCCTCGCCGCCAGTACAACCCAGCTCAATTTCCAGGGTCATGCCGATTTTAGCCATACGCTTTAAATACTGTGCACAAATTTCAATATTCTCTTCAAGCGGCTGTTCAGATAAATCAATCATGTGTGAGCTAAATAACGGCTTGCCCGTTTCAGCAAAGTGTTGTTCACCAGCTAAAAGTAAGCCGTCAATCCAAGGCAGCAACTTTTTAGCTGCATGATCGGTATGTAACATAACCGGCACACCATATAGGTGAGCAACTGCATGAACATACTTTGCCGCAGCAATTGCCCCAGCGACAGCCCCTTGCTGCCCTTTTAGCTTAAGCCCTTTGCCTAGAAAGAAAGATGCTCCACCGTGAGATAGTTGGATAACGATAGGAGAATTTACTTTTGCAGCTGCTTCCAGTGCCGCATTAATTGAATTGGTATTCACTACATTAACTGCTGGCAAGGCATACTGCTGACTTTTAGCATCATGGTATAAAGTCTGTACGTCATCAGACAAGACTACCCCAGGAGACAATAATTTACTCAGTGTTGTCATGATATTCCTTAGAGTGTCGCTTCATAACAAGCTTCTGTGATAGCTTGCCAATCTTCATTAACAACCCATTCCTTACGGCATACCCAAGTACCACCAATAGCAATTACGTTATTTAATGATAAGTATTCTTCCTTATTTTCTGCTGATATTCCCCCGGTAGGACAAAAGGTTATGTCCTGAAATACCGATGAAATCGCAGCTAGAAATGGTGCGCCGCCTGATAATGCCGCCGGAAACAATTTTAATTCAGTGAAGCCAAACTCTCTGGCCATCAAAATATCCGCAGTATTAGAAACACCGGGTAAAACAGGAACACTGCAAGTAGCCAAATGACTTAATAATTTTTCAGAAACCGCAGGAGTAACAATAAAGTCAGCACCGGCATCAATAGCCTGTTGTAAAGAGTTAACATTAACCACAGTGCCCGCTCCTACTAATAATTCGGGTACTTGCTTTTTAATAGCGCTTAGTACATTTAAGGCTTCAGCGGTTCTTAAAACCACCTCAACCAGTTTTAAACCTGACGCCGCCATTGCTTTGGCAATATTGACACCTTGCTCAACACTATCTGCCTGAATAATTGGCAATAATGTTTGTGAGCCCATTATCTGTGAGAAAGATGTACTAGAAAATGAAGTCATTACAATACCTTAAATTTATATATAAACTAATCAGAGAACTGTCTGATCATGGTGTTAAGTGACTCTTTTGCATCACCAAAAATCATTCGTGTGTTTTCTTTAAAAAATAGCGGATTATCAACACCTGCAAATCCTGAAGACATACCACGTTTTAAAACAAAAACATTTTTAGCTAAGTCAGCATTAATTACGGGCATGCCATAAATAGGGCTACCTTTCATATCTCGCGCTGCTGGATTCACCACATCATTGGCACCAATAACAATCGCGACATCAAATCCCTCTACTCTTGGATTCGCTTCATCCATTTCAAGTAACACATCGTACGAAACATCAGCTTCAGCTAATAAAACATTCATATGCCCAGGCATACGTCCAGCAACTGGATGAATGGCATAAACTACTTCGGCGCCATTTGTTTCTAATAAATCTTGCAGCTCTTTCATGGCATGTTGTGCTTGAGCAACCGCCATACCGTAGCCCGGAACCACCATGACACTTTGTGCCGCTTCTAATACATAAAAAGCATCTTCAGCTGATAAAGGACTGACTTCCCCTTCAATAACTAAATCTGATTTAGTGACTGATTGGAAACCAGAGAAAAGTACATTAGACAAGGAGCGGTTCATCGCTTTACACATAATGTTGGTTAAGATGATGCCACTGGCGCCAACGAGCGCACCGGCAACAATTAATAAATTATTGCCTATGGCAATACCTGCAGCACAAGCAGCTAAGCCTGAATAGCTATTGAGTAAGGAAATAACCACTGGCATATCTGCACCGCCAATAGGCAGCACCACCATAATACCCATCACTAAAGCGAGACCTATTACTATGTAGATGAAGTTTGGCTCTAGTTGCGTAGAAAAAAAGTAACCCGTGACAGCAACAGCAATCAATAGGGCAATATTGGCAAAAGCTTGACCAGAAAAGACAATCGGTCTGCCAACAATACGCTCACTCAATTTTGCCCAGGCAATGATACTGCCTGAAAAAGTGATACCACCAATAAGTAAGGCGAAAAAGATAACGCTGCGTTCAACAATAGTAAAATCACTACTTTCAGCTATGGTTGACCACGCCAGTAATAGGCTAGCTAAGCCGCCGACACCATTAAGCAATGATACTAACTCTGGCATTTTAGTCATCACCACCAATCGCGCTAATAACAAGCCAACCACGCTACCTGCCACAATGGCTATTAATATCCATTGAAAACTAATAATGCTGTTATCTAATAAGGTCACCACTATTGCCAAGAGCATAGCAATAGCTGATAACTGGTTACCTTTACGCGCTGAACTCGGGTGCCCTAATAGCTTAAGCCCCATGATAAATAACATCGCCGAAACCACATACGTGGCATTTATAATAAGTGTACTGTCCAACATAATATTCTCTTTTAAAATCTTACTGAAACCACTTGCGCTGCATTACTTTTTCTTAAACATCGCTAACATACGGTCTGTCACAAGGTAGCCGCCCACCACATTGATGGTGGCTAAAAATACTGATGCCACCGCTAATGCAGTGACATGGTCACCACCTTTACCGCCAGCAAGCGCTAACGCGCCAATCACGGTAATACCAGAGATAGCATTGGCGCCTGACATTAGCGGGGTATGTAGGGTAGCGGGAATTTTTCGAATGAGTTCAAAGCCGACAAAAATTGACAGCATCAAAATAAACAATAAAGAAATGGTATCCATTTACGCCACCGCCTTTTTTTGTAGGGACAACAGCATTTCACTGACAATTTCCCCTTGGTGAGTGATGACGCAGGCTTTAAGCACTTCGTCAGCAAGATTTATCTTTAACGTATTAGTCTCTTTGCACCAACTATCGCTGATAAAGTGTTGAATATTATTGGCATACATTTGACTGGCATCTTTGGCGACATCGTTTGACCAATTGCCTTGACCAATTACGGTAACGCTATGACAAACAACTTCTTCACCGGCAACGCTGCCTTCAACATTGCCACCACTTTCAGCCGCCATGTCAACAATAACGCTTCCAGCTTTCATCAAAGCGATAGTGTCTTCATCAATAAGTACCGGTGGTTTACGACCAAATAACTGTGCAGTAGTAATAACGATATCGGAATCGGCAATACATTTTGCTTGCGCTTGGCGCTGAATGTCCATTTGCAGTGGCGTTAAGGCATTTGCATAGCCTTGTGCCGTTTCACCCGTTTCTCCTAAATCAATTTCGAGAAACTTGCCGCCTAACGAGCGTACTTGTTCAGCCACAACTGAACGGGTATCAAAGGCGGTAACACTAGCTCCTAACCGTCTTGCGGTTGCGATAGCCTGAAGGCCCGCAACACCAGCACCAATAACAAATACTTTTGCTGGTTTTATCGTGCCAGATGGAGTCATCATCATAGGTAATATCGACGGTAATTTACTTGCAGCCTGCAAGGTCATCACGTAACCGGCCAAACTTGCTTGTGAACTTAACGCATCCATTTTTTGACAACGGCTAATACGAGGGATCATTTCCATCGAAATACTAGTGATCTCGTTATTTTCTAATGCCTGTAGATAATCACTATCATTAAACGGGTCAAGAAAACTAATCAGGACCTTATCGCTATTTTTTAATAATTCCAGCTCAACCAAAGGTAGTTTGTGTACAGATATAATCACATTGGCTGATTGTAATAACGCCACACGGCCAAAAACTATCTCAGCACCTGCGCTTCGGTATTCGTCATCTGAAATATGAATTGCATCGCCCAAGCCAGATTCAATTTTAACTTGCGCACCACTTAGCTTGTACGCTTTAACATTCGCAGGTAGTAGTGCGCACCTTTTCTCACCCTGCAATGTCTCTTTTGGAAATGCAAATATCTGCATAACTCCCCCTATTAAAAAACTAAAACCAATGAAAACAAAAGCCACTGGTAGCTGAAATGATATTAAGAATTGGCCCCATCCTTGGGAGAAAAACAGAAAACATATCTTACGAGCTGTATTTCAAAGCAGTTAATTTATAAAACAAGCTACACAACCCAACTCAAACGTTTGAGGTAATTTATAGGGAATCGTTTTATCTGTCAAGAGATATGTAATAAATTAGAAATTTTGAAAAGAGGTTTGCCTTTAAAGATAACCAGAGAGACCTATTTTCGGGCACAGTTATAGTAGGGTTTGAAATGAGAAGTGTTGATAAAGAAGTGCTATTGGGCAATAACACTTCTTTTTTAGAAGGTGAATAAGAAAGGGGTTAAATTTCTTTGACGGAAAGGATTTTTTATTTCAATTTATTACGAGCCATTAAATGCCGAAATAGCATTAGCGTAGGTCAATTGATGAATTTGCTTTGCAGTTAAATCGAGCTGCTTAGCAAGGTTTTCAGCACTGGTTTTCATATCAACAGCAGAGCCTGCAAAGTTACTCTTACCCGGTTCACGCACAACTCTATCGTCTCCTACTTCAAGGGTAATATTACTTAACGTATAGAGCCCCTGCTCAGCACCTGCGGCAGCCATAGCGTCAGTGGTGATAATAACGCGCTCCACACCCGCTAATTCAATGTAATTTTTAAGTGCAGGGAAAGGCACATGGTGACCATCAGCTATAAAACATAGCCATAACCTATCTTTTAGACTCAACGCTCGTTGAATAATATTATCGTGCCTGTGCATGAGTTGTGGGCAGCCGTTACCTAAGTGGGTAAACATTGATAAACCTTCAGCCACTGCCTGCTTAAGCTGTTCAAATGAAGGATCACAATGTCCCGCAGAAACAATTATGCCTTGGTTATGCAGGTATTTAGTAACAAGATTATCTTCATCTTTTTCTGGCGCTAAGGTGACCAATTTTAACAGACCATCACACGCATCTAATAACTGCGTCATGCGCTCTACCGTAGGCCTTAAAATGAATT
>Ga0105359_10005235_pt1 | contig 10168 bp, 9 predicted proteins | sample GOMGulsemesocosm_6_FD_83659 | JGI IMG/M metagenome (GOLD analysis project Ga0105359, IMG submission 83659) | Methane-oxidizing microbial communities from mesocosms in the Gulf of Mexico - GOM8C Gulf of Mexico | ecosystem: Environmental > Aquatic > Marine > Cold seeps | place: Gulf of Mexico... | reverse complement strand
GGCGCTGTACATGGCTTGACCACTATTAACTTCATAGCCATCTATGATGGCCTCTTCTAGAGGCTTGTCGCCTAGTTCAGTTACAACATAGTTAAATTTCTCTTTTTGTAATACCTCAGCAATTTCAACGGCAAAACAAGAACCCGCAGAGCCTATTGGTGTATTCTTGGTCATGATCTTTGGCTTGATGACAAATGGACTCATAGCGTACTTAGAATTTGGATGAGTTTCATGAGTTGGTATTGGCCACATCATAGCGGTTGGATCCGGCTTGTTAGCCATTACAAAAACGTCTAAAGAACCAACATGATCAGATTCAAAACCTAATAATCTATTAATGTTTGTCAAGTCATCTTTTTTAAATTTTTCATCCCAATTTAAGCCACTACTAAACTGCTTTTTCAAAAATATTGTCAATTCGGTAATTGTTAACGATTCATAATTAACACCTATTTCTTGTAGTTGATAAAATAGGCTATTACTAAACTCGCCTTCACCAAATATTACATTAAGGTGAAATCTTAAGGAATTTTCACTATTAATACTTCCGTTTGAGTCAACATAAATAATGTTTTCAATAACCTTAGGTAACTCTGCTATGTTTAAAGCCTTCATTAACCGATTAACCTGCTCTTGATAGGCCGCATAGGCATTGCCTGGAGTGAAACCTCTTCTCAGTGCTTCTTGCCAGGGAACGGGAGAGGGTATAACCGCAATATCTAAAGTAGACCTTAGTGTTCCCTCTTTAGGAACCTCTGCCCTGTGAGCTACTTGCGATGCGCCAAAAATAACTGATTCACCCGCCTTAAAACTATGCCGATCTACCGTAGAATCTAATTGGTAATAGTCCAGCATTTCATCTATATTCTCATGTCGATCCTTCACAAAGGAGTAAATATAACCCAGTTTTTTTAATTCTTTTGTGGTTTCCTCTGATAAAAACAAAGTGGATGAATCGTGGTCTTCATCATCATTTAAGTAGCAAATAACCATCGCCGAATTAATAGGTGCAACGTCACAATGCCATTTAATAGAAGGGTTATCTTCACGGCTTTGAGCCGTTAATTCTCGGTATCCAAACGACATTACAGCATAATTACTGCCCAAATATGCCTTTAACTCTTTATCAATCTCATCTGTTATAACCATACTTAATAAAGCATTAACATCTGGTGTAAATTCAAGTTTCGGGTTTTGGTCGGCCAACATCTTAGCCTTTACCACCGTTTCAGGTTGTAAAGATTGAAAATAGCCTACATGCTTGTCGGAGTGCATTTGTGCGGGTGCTTGTTCATCAAAGTTGGAATATAATTTAGATATCTCATTTAATTTTCGAAATTTATGATCCTCCTCCATCTCAACCATATTACGCTGTACGTTACCTGGCATAAATGTGTCATAAAACGGTTTTTTATCTAAGCTCACAGTAATCCCCTATAATATCCAATCTCTATAAGCTATATCGGAGGGCTCCAATTAAACTAAAGAGTTAATTTCATTTTCAACAAACCTACAATATGCAATTAACAAACCAAATAGGCTTACAAGCACTAGAACGTTTACTGAGTACCTTATTAGTTTATATCGATTTAGACATCCCCGTAGAACCTACATCTCACAGTACAACTCATAAAATTCACACTCAACAACTGTATTTTTAATTTCGCCATCTCTAATCTCTCGTTTATAAATTACCCCATCATCCAATAAAAAAGAGATCATCGAAAACGGACTATTCATCATGTAGTCTGTACCTGCTGTCTCGCCACTTGGTTTATCTTTCAAATAATCATTCAATTTCTTGCCTAATGATACAAATTGATCAAAGTCGTATACAACTGAGGGTACGGACTCAAAATCAGTATCAACACCAAAAGTTCTATTATCTTTATATAGCTCGATAGTGTGGACAGGCATTATATGAATGAGCCCATTCTTATCACATATCACTATTTTTATTGACTGACAATTTTCAACTCCGCTATTAAGAGTGTCTAAATCTTTATAACCATTGCTATTAGCCACCATTTTAAATGTCCCTTTACATTTAAAATCCATTCTTGAATACATGTTTGTGGAGGTAAACCTCTGCATGCCTTCCGATGCACTCATCACACACACTATGTCAGAAAAATTATTATAGGCATATGAGAAGGGCCTACTCGTCCTGAAGCCTTTGTGTCCCATAGGGGAATGAACATTCTTGAACTTCGCCCAAAATCTATTCTCTCTTAAAATAATGGTATCGAGGTTATATGACTCCTTGTATTGTGGACCATATCGACTCTCTAAAACCACGAACAAATTTTGCCCCAATAGCAGTTTATCAACCAACGAAAGACTCGTTTTTAACCCCCCTTCTTTGATATCAATATATTTCTCCCCGTTATTTACCTGTTTTTTAACTAGATAAACTACATTTATGTACATTTAATTATTCTATATTAGTAACCATCCACCATTTACTCTGCAATAAACTATGGAGTAAATAACTCCTACTAGTTTACCTCTGCAAAAATTTCTATAGACTTAGTTTCAAATATCTTATCAATAAATTGTTTACCTTCATCAAATTCTCGCTGCATAACATTAGTACCGTCGGTAATAAAAGACATCATAAAGAATTTTTGATTGTGGTTATAGGCCGTACCCGGGTAACTTGGAGGCGTGAGTTTATCGAGCGCCTCTTTAAAATCTTGGCCAAGACTCTCTATCAAACTATGATCTCTTAGTATTTCTGGAAACCCATCGAAATTCGATTCAAGGTTAAATTCTCTTTTATTTTTAAATACTTCTAATGTATGAACAGGAACGATATAACTGCATCCTTGCTCGCACTTAAGAGCCAATTTCATTTTCAGCCCCGCACGAACTGCCTCATCCAGTATTGATACATTCCCAACCCCCTTATCACTCCATATCTTTTGATAGCTATTTCCACACTGAAACTTAATGCTAGAATATACGTAGGATGAATAGAATCTTTGAGTGAATGAATTAAGACCAACAGTACACACTACATCGCTGAAGTTATTATAAGCATAAGATAGAACAAGAGATTCATTCATATCAGAATGACCAATTGCTGAATGCACGTTACCAAACTTAGCCCAGAATTTATTATCTTTAAGCATGACTACGGGAAGTTGATAGGATTCTACATATTTGTCTCCATATCTATTTTCTAAGACCACCGTCAGGTCTTTAGCGGACAAGATATCCTTTATGAGATTTCCGCTACTCATGCCACCCACCCTTTTGATACTAGAATATAACGGTCATCTATATAATCGCCACTTTTGTCTTTACTAATGATGAAATTACATTTTTTTTCACTTGGTAAACGATTACTTGCGACATATGATTTTGGGGGCTGAGTATAAGTATCAATTCTTTTCCAGTTCCAATCTTCATCCCTCTGCCAAATTCTTGGATTACGGTGAAGGTCCAATATAAAATTTAGAGAATTAGGGCTCACTCCCAACCAATCCATAAACTGCTGACTATATATGGGTTCTCTATTTTTAAACTCTTCAGTTATTAATAGGCCTTGCTCACGACTAAGGCGCTTTAAACGTATTTCACGGTTAACATGATCCGTAATCTTTCCATAACCCCATTTTAAATCCTTTATATAGTCGTGAATGTCTGAGTAGACAAAACTGTCCACGTCGTTATAACTGTCAAACGTTCTGGTTTGTGCATGGCTTTCATACTGATATTTTTTAATCATGTTTTCATGCTGAGCCTTAGTATCCCAACGAAGGTAGTTATTTAGGTATATGCCCCGTACTCCCACACTGGCCAGGTCATGATTATCTGGATAGCGAAACTGGTAAATATCTTTCGCAAAGATTTGATCTTCATCACTTATAAGGTCCTCTGCCTCCAATCCCATAAGGTCATGCTCTTTACGGTATTTTTGTGTCATCTCCACCTCATCAAGATGAGAGTACATGCCTACTTGATCAACTCCTTGGTGCGCTCCCCAGATTATGAGAGGGATTTTTAAACGCACTGCCACTTGCACAGGAAATACAGTTTGTCCTGCTAATACATGCCAATACAGAGAACCCAGGCGCCTCAGCGTTGCCCTGGTAATTTTCTTGATGCTTTTGGGGTTCACAGTTAGAGTAAAAATATCACAATCAAAATGGGTGCGAAGAAATACGAGGTTTCGAATGCCTCGCTCGGTGTTGTATTGGGCATTGTAAGTAACCAATAACGGGTTCATACCGTATTCGTTCTTTATTTTATCCACAATAAAGTAACTGTCACGGGCACCGGATACTGGAATGATACAATCGTAGTTGTTTAGGTTTTTATTTTTGTACTCAGAAAGTATTGATTTTAGCTTTAACTCCCGCTCTGGCCAGTTAAGCGTATCTTTTTCCTCGTGAACCTTACAACCGCTGCATAACCAATTTTCATCAATATAAATACCCAGGGGATGGTTCTCTGTGTATAAACACCGACTGCAGACTCTTACACCCATCGCCCTTCCCTCTTTACAAACTTCAAACCATCCAGATAGTCATCTTGCTGTTTTTTCAGGCATCCCTCTTCAGACACCTGCTCTGCCAAGTAACCCATATCATTTTTACGAATGGACGAGAAATTAAGGTAGGCCTTAATTAACGCTATGCTGTGCTCCACATAATTAAGCCCGTTACCTATGGCAATAGCATTAACCCCGGTAGTGATGACATCCTGCACGTGACTGGGCTTACCGTAACCACCACTGGCTATGACGGGTATTGCAACACTTTCTATAATATTTTTATAGACATCTAACTCATATCCAGTGGCCAAGCCATCACGATCCACGCTGTGGATGAATAGCTCACCAGCCCCCTTGTCTTCGGCTAACTTACAGGCATCCATTAATTGATATTGACCCGAGGTTCTGGTTTTATGATCAAACACCAGGGCCTGCTGGCCTTGCATTGTAAAGTCCAGTGATGCCACCACCGCCTGACGGCCTAACATGTCACTCAATTGAGTAATCAAGTTTGGGTTGTCATGGAAAGCCGAGTTTATGGCAATACGGTCTGCACCCTTGTTTACCAATATTTCAGCCTGTTTGACACTGCTGATACCCCCGCCTACGGTGAGCGGGGAACGGCACACTTCCACCACAGTTGAAATAATGTCTGCATCTATCACCGTCCCTCTAATACTGGCCGATCTATCAATCAACAGAATTTCATCCACCTGCCATTGATCCAGAAACTCGGCCAATATCTCCGGCCTACCTAAAGGTAAATAGGTGGAGAAGCCCTTACTCTGAATGGCCAGGTTACGATCGATTAGTATCTTGCCAATTATTCGTTTGTTATCCATATGGGCTGCCTGTCAATGTGATAACTGTTCAATAAGCCAATCAGTAGTCTTTTACCGGCTTGCTGGCTTTTTTCCGGGTGAAACTGAAAACCCACCACATTATCGCGCTTTACCATGGCGGTGAACTCTGCTCCGTAGTGAGTACGGGCACAGGTGTATTGATGCTCTGCTTCAAAATAGAAACTGTGATCGAAATAAAAATTGTCGTGAGGACTCACCATCTTAAACAGATTGTCATCCACTTGGTTGCTTAGGGTATTCCAACCTATGTGTGGCAAGGTATGTTTTTTACTGACCCGTTCATTTAGGTGTCTCACGTGACCAGGTATCCAACCTAAACCCTGAGTGTAGGTATTTTCATCAGAGCTTTGTGCAAACAGCTGCATGCCTAAACACATGCCCACCATTAGAGTTTGTCCGTTATTTTTAATTTCGGTTAATACTTCCACCAGCCCTTGTTGGTGTAGTTTTGACATAGCTTGGTTAAAACTTCCCACCCCAGGAATATAAATCACCTTTGCGCACCTAAGCTGATCAAATTTACTGGAAATAATCACATGGCAGCCAATGTCCCGTAAACAACTGGCAATGGAATTGGCATTGCCCAAACCATAATCCAGCACCACATGATCTACCTTGATCATCATTTACTCCACCGTGAATGACGGCTGCCATTGACCAGAAGAATCTTTCTGAAAAAGTTCCTTGTTAACAAAACCATCTACCACTTGCCAAAATTTGTCTTCTGTTATTTCTATGTAATCACAAAATTCTAGAATATTGTTGCGACTGCACTTACCATCGTAACGATTAACCAAACCAATGGCCTGTTCTCTACTCATTGAGCCTTGTCGAATCATTTCGTTAACGTTATCGGATACCTTGCCAAAACCTAATTTTAGATATTTAAGCATTTGATTAAGCGATACCCAGTCGTCATCCAGTGCATCTAACCCCAGATTGTCGCCAATATCGGCCGGGTGTTCATTTCGAACATCTAACCCCCGTGAACCAGAGAAACAGCCATTAAACGTTTTACTCCAGTACTGCCAGTAGTAACCGAGGTAAGCGAACTTCAACCCTGCGGTATTTAATTCTTCATTGCTTGGGTAGATGTATTGCAGAATATGATTACGCTTGGTTTCGTCATCGGTTAACCAGCTTATATCACCTCCCCCCAGGGTATTTCCGCCCAAGGTGGTGTTGGTAACACCGCCGGTATTTTTACCCAAATTTGATATCTCTCCTGTTGTAGAAAGAGAGGGGTTTTCCCCCCAAAAAATCAACTGAATCTGATAGGCCACGGCAAACCTTGGAACACTGGCAAACAGCGCGAGCTCGGTGGACCGAGCCCAGTTGCCATATTGAAGAAAACCGCGACGCACCAGTTTTTTCCAGGTTTGAGGGCTGGGTCCAATGGAGATCACATCGAAGCCCTGTTCCACTAAGTTGGCCAGATTCTCGGCCCCGCGTTGAGTCTGTTGTTGCGGAGAGTAGGTTAAAGATACCAATAAAGGATTCATGCCCAGTACATCTCTCACATACAGGGCCTGGCGGGTGCTGTCTTTACCGCCACTCACCCCCACTATGCTGTCGTATTCTCCACGCTTGGATCTGTGCGGTTCGCAAACGTCCATTAATTCTTGTTTACGCTTTTTCCAGTCCACAAACTCCAAGGTTTCAGAGTAACGACAAGCCGGACATATACCCTGCTCATCAAATTCAATTTGGGGGCGGGTATCTGACTGTAAACATTTTTTGCAATATTTCATTTTTTGCCAGTCAAAGTATCGTCATATTATTTTTAAAATACTCAATATCTTTATGAGGCAAGATTGGTTCCAATTTATCCACAGGAAAATAACTAATGGCCGTTATTTTTAAATAACATGCATAAGCCAGCACAGATGACTGATAACCCACCACAGCACAGGCGCAGGTTAAATCTTGCCATAGAGCCTGCTGGCTGATACTAATGTTAAATTGAGGAGTTAATAAACCTTCCAGTAGTTCAAGTCCCGTATCACAGCCAGAAGGATGGTCACGAATCACCACATTCTTTTTTTGATACTTAGAATTAGACAAATAATGAACAAGACGGGGATAGACATCAGAATAGGTTATGCCGTTACGGATAGGTTCCAAACAGATGAGAATGCTATTGGCTTTAGTTATATGACTAGCTACCTTCTGTTTTAGCTCACTAAAGTATTGATTGCGCATGAAGCGAAGCTTGAAAACATTTAAGCTAAATAGTTCATTGGCCAAGTTAAACGCATCCCTATCACCCACCCAAATTTCATCTGGAAATAGAGTATTACCATCTCGGATGAAGCGCTCTTGATAGTTAACCCAGTGATCTAAATAACTTGCGCATTGAATATTATGTTTCCTTGCCCATTGAATGGCATCGTATTCAAAATTTGATTGCCAGCCAGTGGAGGTCACCACAGCATCTACCAAAGCCGGGCTTGGGTATTGCTCGATGCAGGTTTCCCCAAGATTAAGTGACTTAAAAATATTAAGGGCAGGACCAGCCACTCTGTAGATAAAATTAACCCGGGATTGCCACTTTTGACACCAATAGGCGAGAAGATTGGCACCACCGGCATCATGACTAACGATTAATACAGTCTGTAAACTCATCTTTTAATAGTCCATATTCCACAACATCTTGAAATGTGCCTTCATTAAAAAGTGCCTTGCGCCTAAGACCCTCCTGTGTAAAGCCTAGTTTTATGGCCAGTTTATTCATGGGAATATTTTTCTTGAGGCAACCTAAATGGAGACGATTAATATTCATGTTCTGAAATGCATGCATCATGGCTAGCCTGGCCGATTGCGTGGCGTACCCTTTCCCCCAATACTGAGTGTCACCAAACAGGAATGCCATCTCTGCACATTGGTTAAAATGATCGATGGATTGCAGGCTTACATTACCTATGTGCACATTGTCTTTCATGGCATATACAGCAAACACCAATTTTCTTTTATCAGTTTTTAGCGAGTCCACAAACTGGGTAACCTGGATTAACGAAGAAGGCCGTCGCCAGTGTGAGTTATGTTGATTCACCGCTTCATGAGAAAACCACCCTGGATAGCTGCCCTTAAGCTCCTCAGCCGTTAATAGACACAGACCAGTATCGCCCTGTTGGTACAATATTCTATTGGTTAGTTCAGTTCGTTCCATGTATTCACCATACTGTGGGCTATGAACTCACATTCCTGATCAGATAATTCATACATACTAATTAGCAGCCCAACGAAGTTGTCATCTTTCAATTTTTCGGCCACAGGACAAATTCCTATTCCATATTGAATATCCCTATGGGCCATACTCCAGGGATAAGATTTACCAAAAGCTACTTTTTTTTCATACATGGGTAGACGGTGAACATTGACATAACCGGCCATTAGACCTGGTATACCCATTTCAAGCAGGCTATCCAACCAGACCTTTCGCCTATGAGAGTTTTTAACAATTTGAATGGGCAGCACATAGTAGGCATGTTGTGAGTGTTGAGCCGTATCAGATAACTTAAAGTCTGGTACGGTGGCCAATATCTCGTTAACTATGCCGGCCTTACGCTGGTTCACTTGCAGAAAACCATTCAGTTTATTAAGTTGCTCCCGACCTATGGCCGCTTCCAACTCACCCATCCTAAAGTTAAAACCCACCATATTAGTTAGTTCAGTAATGGGACTATTAACCACACTGGCTTCGGCATGATTACGAATCATCTTCATTTTTAGTGCCAAATCACCATCATTGGTTAAGCAAAACCCCCCTTCACCTGTGTGAATTTGCTTATGGTAGTTTAAGCTAAATCCGCCAATGTCCCCCCAAGTACCACAATATTGTTTTTTATATTTGATGCCAGGGGCCTGGGCCACATCTTCGATAATTTTGAGTTCGAAACGATTCGCAATTTGCTTTAGCTCATCCAGTTTTGCGCCATGGCCAAAGATATCAGTTACCATAATGGCCTTAGTATGCTCGGTAATGGCGGCAGTTACTTTTGCTGGATCAAGTCCATAATAATCTGTCTCTATATCCACAAATACTGGAATCCCCCCCCATATTAATATGGCGGTGGCGGTGGCGCTCATGGTCCAAGGGGATACGATCACCTCATCACCCGGCTCTATGCCTATGGCGCCTACTGCAGCCATTAAGCCAGAGGTCAATGAGTTAAAAGTAATAGCATGTTTAACATTAAAATATTTAGCCAACTCACTTTCAAATTTCGTCACTTCTGGCCCGCCATGAAAGTCATCACCCCAAGCGCCGATGAATGCCGATAAGCAACCTGAGTCCAGTACTCGCATGGCAGCGGCCTTTTCTTCATGGCCTATTGGGTTATAACGCGTGAAGCTTTTCATGATGAGGCGCTCCCTTCATCAATAATTTATGACCGTCATGGGCCAAAGCCAGACTATCATCGTCTTTACCTTGAATGACCTGATGGCATTGCTGGTAAACATTTTCCATGTGATGCTGAAATTCATCCAATTGAAGTTCTTTACGGTTATGCTGCTGGTCCACCTGAAAAAATATTCGACCACCGTTCAGGTAATAGGTAGTGCCCATGTTTGATTGCACCACCATACTGTTGTCATCCACACCTTGAAAAGCCGGTAACATCAGGACATCTGCCTGTGCAAAGGTAAAACTGTGGGCGACTTCATTATGTAAGGTAATAAATCCTTGTTTTAAACACGGTCCAAAATGACGAAGAATCAGGGTGATAAAGTGAATACCATTGTGCTCGATGGATTTACTGTAACGAATGGTTATACGACATGGACCGCTATTGGCCAGCTC
>Ga0105359_10005232_pt1 | contig 10170 bp, 6 predicted proteins | sample GOMGulsemesocosm_6_FD_83659 | JGI IMG/M metagenome (GOLD analysis project Ga0105359, IMG submission 83659) | Methane-oxidizing microbial communities from mesocosms in the Gulf of Mexico - GOM8C Gulf of Mexico | ecosystem: Environmental > Aquatic > Marine > Cold seeps | place: Gulf of Mexico... | reverse complement strand
GAAAGCGCATTAATTCGGCCAGCATTTCTGCACGGCGCACGATAGGAATTCGCTTTTCCATCGCTCTCTTAATTTCAGGGTTACTCTGATCAATCGCTGTTGAAACCACGACAACATCAACACGCTCCACATTCTCGCTTTGATGACCTAAGAAAACTTCAGCCCCCATATTGATTAAGTGCTGAGTCACTGAGGATTGGCGCAAATCAGAACCACTAATTTCATAACCTTGATTCAATAATACTTCAGCAATCCCACACATACCGACACCGCCGATACCAATAAAGTGAATACGTTTAATACGACGCATCTCGGGTATTGCATAGGCTTCTGCAGGACCTGATGTCAGTGAATTATCGTTAGCCATTAATCTTTTAACCTTATTTGTTTTATTACTTGCTCAGTGACAACTTGTGTTGCATCAGCAATCGATGCGGCTTTAGCCGCTATCGCCATTTTTTCTATAATTTCTGGCTGCTTTGCATAAGCTAACCAACGATCTGCCAACCATTGAGCAGATAGCTCTGTTTGTTGTTTGATTTCTGCACCACCGGCATTCACCAAAACTTGCGCGTTTGCGGTTTGATGATCATCAACAGCAAAAGGAAATGGGATAAAAATAGCTGCTTTTCCTGCACAAGCCACTTCAGAAACGGTTAACGCTCCCGCGCGACAAACCACCAGATCAGCCCAAGCATACGCCTTTGCCATATCATCAATAAAAGCCACAACTTTAGCTTTACCTATTAATCCTTTTTCAGCATAAGCTTGCTGCACAGACTCAATATTCTTTTTGCCGACCTGGTGCCAAATGTCAGCAATGTCTTTCGTTGAGTCGTCATTTGATAACAGCAATAATGCATCGATGACTGCATTATTTAGTGCCACAGCTCCTAAACTACCACCCACAACTAGAACGTTTAGCTTTTTGCTAGCACGGTTTTTTAGTTCTGGTTGCTCTAAGGCCAGAATATTCGCCCGCACAGGATTCCCGGTAGTGAGTAATTTTTCTAACCCTTTACTGCTTTTAGGCGCTTCAAAAGTATTAGGAAAAGCTTGCATCACAACATTGGATAGAGGTTTTAATAAGCGATTCGTCATTCCTGGAAAAGCATTTTGTTCATGTATCAATAAAGGCACACCTGATAACTTTGCCGCTACACCCCCAGGGCCTGTGGCGAAGCCCCCCAATCCTAAAACAGCACTAGGGCGAACAATTCTAATAAAGCGCAGCGCCTGATAGATCGCTTTTACTATTTTTAACGGTGCACCTAATAACGCCAACTTGCCCTTACCACGCAACCCTGTGACCTTAATACAATGCAGTGGATAACCCGCCTTGGGGATTAGATCTGCTTCAATGCCCGCCGCAGTTCCAAGCCAATGAATCTCATAACCTCGAGATCTCAATTCATCAGCAACCGCTAGCGCAGGGAAAACATGCCCCCCGGTTCCCCCAGCCATTATCAATACAGTTTTATTTGTCATCATGGCCTCCGTTCAACTCATTTACGTAGGCATCAAAGCCAGTCACATAATTCTCATCGTCGCTTTCATTTTCGCTTGCAGAAAATTCAACGGCACGCTCTTTGTTCTTTACTGGTACTTTAGGCTTAACTTTTTTATTGCCAACAGATTGACTGGATACTTTCTTTTTTCCTTTACTCGTCTCTGCCGCTAAGAACTCATCTTCCACTTCAATACTCACGCGATAAACTAAGGCAACCATGACACAGCAAATGATTAAACTACTGCCCCCATAACTAAAGAAAGGCAGCGTTAAGCCTTTCGTCGGCAACAGACCGGTATTCACTCCCAAGTTAATAATGACCTGCAAGCCAAATAAGGTCGCGATACCAAAACAAATAAAAGCACCGTATAAATTGCCAAATTTTTGTGCTTTCCAACCGATGTGCATGCATTGAGATAAAAACAAAACCAACAATGCTAATGCGAGCAGCCCACCGATTAGCCCCGTCTCTTCAGCCCAGATTGCGAAAACAAAATCAGTATGAGCCTCTGGTAAATAAAACAATTTCTGTACACTTTCACCTAAGCCAGTACCCCAAAGTTCTCCTCGACCAAAGGCAATCAGAGCTTGCGCGAGCTGATAACCCGAACCATAAACATGATCAGGGTGGAAGGGTTGTAAATATGAAGACAGACGAGCAAGACGATAATCTGAACTGGTAACTACCTCATAGCCTAGATATAACGTGACAACTGCGAGTAAGAAGAACTGACCCGCTTTAACTCCACCTAAAAACAATAAAACTAAAACCGCCCCCATCAATACAACAACCGATCCAAAATCAGGCTCTAATAACAACAAGACGACGATAAAGCCTAAAATAACTAACGGCTTAATAAATCCTGACCACTGGTTCTGTACTTCTGCCTGTCGACGAATTAGATAACCCGAGATATAGAGCACGACTGTCAATTTAACAATTTCCGAAGGCTGCACCTTCATCAGCCCCAAGTTCAACCAACGAGCACTACCATTCACTTCGTGACCAATGCCAGGAATCAAAACGGCAACTAAACCCACTCCCCCTATTAACAACCATAACCAATCTGTTTTTTTCCACCACGACAAAGGAATACGACTAATAGCAAACGCTACTGTGATACCCAGTAAAATATATATACCGTGACGAGTAGAGAAGTAAGCTGCATTTCCCGTATACGTTTCAGCGATGCTGGTTGAAGCAGACATCACCATTACCCAGCCTAAAGCCATTAACGCTAACCATGACCAAACAAGACCGTTCATTTTTACGGTAAAAAACTGTGAAAAATTTTTATCTCCATATATTGAATCCAAACCAATAAATGACGATTTACGACTTTCATTTCTCAACTTATTATTGAGTTTCTTATTTGATGTCTTAGCGGTCATCAGCCACCTCTTTCACTAGACACTCAAAAGCTTCACCGCGTTTCACATAATTGCTATATTGATCAAAACTCGCACAAGCGGGGGAAAATAAAATAATTTCACCGGCACGGGCAATCAAGCGCGCTTGCTTTAATGCATCAGCCAAGGTGCCAACAACAATAATATCAGTACTTTTCTTTAAATCTTTACTGATGACTTGAGCATCTCGGCCAAACAGAATGGCTCTCTTAACACTTTTATGACAAACATCTGCTAAAGGAACAAAATCTTGATCTTTGCCGACTCCGCCCGCTATCAAGATCAGGTTTCTTTCATCACCTTTAGCCAGCCCTTCAATAGCGGCTAGAGTCGAGCCAACGTTAGTGCCTTTAGAATCATTAAAGTATTGCACGCCTTCTTGCTCTGCGACCCAAGCACAGCGATGGGGCAGACCGGTAAATTGACTTAAAACCTGACTTAGTTGAACAGAAGACACATCAAATTTATTCGGCAATGATTCTATTAAAGCGATAGCCGCCAAAGCATTTAATTGATTATGGCGACCTTTTATTTTTAATTCCGCTACAGGGAATAACGGCCGCTGCTCGAACATTAGATATTCGCCAGCACTATTATTTTTAGTAAAGTCCGCTTCAATAGCGGCAATTGAATACTGATTTTTCGCAGCAACGCTGTTTTCCGCAAGCTGCAAGCCGAAGCTGCGCTTTGGCATAGAATCACTGACTAGCGGCTGAGTTAAGCTATCTTCACGATTAACAACAATGCTACGACAGCCTTGAAAAACACGATGCTTAGCCTGATGGTAACTCATCATAGAATCATAGCGATCCATATGATCTTCACTAATATTTAGCACACAGGCAACTTCGGCGGCTAAATGATGCGTAGTTTCTAACTGAAAACTAGACAACTCAACCACATAACATAAGTAGTCATCATCATTTAATAAAACATCCAAAACAGGAATGCCAATATTACCGCATACCGCAGGCTTATGACCTGCCATTGCTAAAATTTCACCGACTAGAGTAGTTACCGTACTTTTACCATTCGAGCCAGTAATGCCAATAACCGGCTTTGTTACGTACTCAGCAAAGATATCGACATCACCACGAACACGGCATCCCTGCTGTTTAGCATAAGCAATAGCGGGCTCAGCAATAGCGATTCCAGGGCTAACAATCAGCTCTTGATACTGAGCCAATAATGACCCGTCTAAAGCACCAATAATTATCTGACTATTTGAAAATTCAACCGCTATAGCATCTTGATTGGGTAAAACTTCCCGAGTATCACACATATCAAACGACAAACCTTTCGCGGTCAAAAAGCGCGCACAGGAAATCCCTGTCTGGCCCATGCCAACAATTAAGCGCTTTTGATCTGTGGTTATCAGGTTTGTCATTCTAATCTGTGTTTCCTTTAATTAACGTTAACTCTATCTGTTTATACTTATTAAATTACTAGCGAATTTTTAACGTCGCCAATCCTGCCAAAACCAATAGCAAGGTTACAATCCAAAAACGAACAATCACACGAGGTTCTGGCCAGCCTTTCAATTCATAATGATGATGCAGTGGAGCCATGCGAAAAATACGCTTACCTGTTAGTTTAAAAGAACCAACCTGTAAAATAACCGATACCGTTTCAGCTACAAATATACCGCCCATAATAAAGAATACGATCTCTTGACGTGTAATAATCGCCATCATCCCCAGTGCAGCGCCTAGGGCTAGAGAACCAACATCGCCCATAAATACTTGTGCTGGGTAGGTGTTAAACCATAAGAAACCAACACCCGCCCCGACTAACGCACCACTAAAAATAACCAACTCACCGGCACCTAAAACATAAGGGATCGATAAATATTCTGAATAATTCACGTTTCCTGCCAGATAAGCACAAAGCCCTAAAGCTGCCCCTACCATCACTGTAGGTAAAATAGCCAAGCCGTCGAGACCATCGGTTAGATTAACCGCATTACTTGCCCCCACAATTACGAAGTAACTTAAAACGATATAAAAAATGCCTAAATCTAATAGCACATCTTTAAAAAAAGGAATTATCAATGAAGTTTCCGCAGCGCTAGGCGCTGTCATAAACATATAAGTCCCCGCAATAATTGCTAACAATGATTGCCAAAAGTATTTCCAACGGGCAGGTAAACCCTTAGAGTTTTTTTCAACAACTTTTCTATAATCATCAATCCAGCCAATAACACCGAATGCTAAAGTAACCAATAAGGTTAGCCAGACGTATTTATTTTCTAAATCACCCCACAATAAAGTACTGACCGCTATCGACAATAAAATCAAAGCACCGCCCATAGTCGGAGTACCCGCTTTACTTAAATGCGACTTTGGACCGTCATCCCGGATAGTTTGACCGATTTGATATTCGCGTAATTTGCGAATTACCTTAGGGCCTAAAAACAAAGCCACTGCTAACGCCGTTATTACAGCAAAAATTGCGCGTAACGAAAGATATTGCACAACAGCAAAACCTGAGTGAAATTGTGATAAATAATCAGCTAACCATAACAACATATCTAAACTTTTCCTTTCCCAATACTATTAACAGAATCTTCTCGATCCTTAATTGACAGTGCGTTAACGATTTTATCCATACCCGCACTGCGTGAGCCTTTCACCAAAAATACCTGGCCAGGCTCTTTATTGTTATTAATGTAGTTCAGCAATTCGCCTTGCTGCTTAAACCAGTCTGCATTTCTTTTACTATTATCATCACTAATATTTTTTTTGAATGCTTCAACTGCGTGATAACAAGCACTACCTGTCGCCACAAAATTGGCAATCCCTGCCTTACTCGCATACTCACCCATTTCAGCATGAATAGCGGCCGAATCATCTCCTAACTCAGCCATATCGCCCAGTACCAACCAGGCCTTATCTTTCCATAGCGCTAATACATCAATCGCCGCTTTTACCGATGCAGGACTCGCGTTATAACTATCATTCAATATACGAATACCGTCTTGCCCATCAACCCATTGCAATCGACCAGCAACAGCAGGTAGGTTTTTCAGTTGTCGGCAAATTTTTACTGGATCAAGATGAATCGCTATACCTGCCGCAATAGCAGACAAAGCATTCAGTACATTATGCTCACCTAATAATGGGATAGAGCATGGAGTCGATTGCTGAGCATAGATAAGATCAAAACGACTGCCACCTTCATCACAAACGATATTTTTCGCCATCACATCGGCATAGTTCTCAATTCCAAAACTTAACACCTTGCGGCTTTCTGCACGTAATGCCCAATCTGCATAAAATTCATCATCAGCATTTAATACTGCACAACCCTCTGCACTTAAAGAGTCAATAATCTCTCCCTTAGTACGCATAATTGTTTCTATGCTGCCAAACCCTTCTAAATGCGCACCGCTAACATTGGTAATAATCGCTACATCTGGTTTAGTAAACTGAGCACTATAAGCAATTTCACCTTCTCCACTCGCCCCCAGCTCAATAACGGCAGCTTGGTGTTGAGGCTCCAACCCAAGTAAAGTTAATGGTGCGCCAATATGATTATTAAAATTGCCTGGCGTAGACCAACACTCACCTACAAGCTGCATCATATGAGCGGCCATTGATTTAACCGATGTTTTACCTGCACTGCCTGTTATCGCAATTAAAGGGCCATTAAATTTTTTACGATTCCATAAACTCGCTTGCCCTAACGCAAATAAAGTATTCGCCACCACCAATAAAGGAAATGATTGATCCAATAATTCACGATTATTATCGACATAATCTTGGTCAACAATTGCTGCAACTGCACCACTTTTTTGAGCCTGCGATAGATAATGATGACCATCAAAATTATCGCCGCGTAATGCCAGAAAGATATCACCCGTTGCAATACTACGTGTATCGGTATTAATATTTTCAGCCGTTATTGCCACTTTCTGAGAGCCAGCTGCATTAAGTTCTGCATTAATTGCCGTGGCTAACTCCACCAAAGAAAAAGAAGTCATCATTTCAAGACCTCCTGACTGTTATTATTTACTACCTTGCTTGAACTATCTTGATAGCCCAAGGCAAGAAGAACTGCTTCATCGCTATAAGGGATTTTTACCCCTGCAACATCTTGATAGGTCTCATGACCTTTTCCCGCAATTAAGAGCACATCATCAGCATTTAATTCGTTGACAGCCTTATTAATTGCTTGTTCGCGATCCAACTCAATTCTCACCTTTTTATGACTAGCTCGGTCCAAGCCCAATTGCATATCAGTTATAATCGTATCGAGTTCTTCATGACGAGGATTATCTGCCGTTAAATAAATTACATCTGCCAGCTCTTGAGCCACCGTAGACATTAAGGCGCGCTTTTCTTTATCTCGATTTCCACCGCAACCAAATACCAGCGCTAACTTCCCTTGTCTTGATTGCCCACAAGATGATTGTTTCTTCATTTGGCGTGATAAGGTTGCTAACACATTTTTCAATGCATCAGGCGTATGAGCAAAATCAACGATAGCCGCCGCCGAATCATTTTTCTGGTAGGCCTGCATACGCCCCGGAGCAGGACTAATATTTTCAATCGCATCAACAATTTCATTCAATGAAAACTGCTCTTCGACCGCCAATACTGCAATGGCCGCCAATACATTGGCTAAATTAAAATCACCGACCATATCAATACTGAAGTGTGCATTTCCCCAAGGGGTTGAAATATCAGCATCAATGGATGCTCCATGCATCTGCCAGTTCACAACTTTTATATCAGCAGTATCTGCAAAGCCGTAACTTAATTTTTTAGCGCTGATCGCCTCATCTAATAATAAACGCTGGCCATAATCATCATCCGAATTAATAATGGCAAACTTCAACTCTGGTGCTAAAAACAGCTGTCGCTTGATAGCAAAATAACTTTCCATATCACCATGATAATCCAGATGATCTTGGCTTAAGTTAGCAAACACAGCGGTATCAAAGGTAAGTCCTTCGATACGCTGCTGCTCAATCCCATGACTGGAAACTTCCATCGCCACAACTTCAGCCCCCTGCTGCTTCATCATTGAAAATTGACGCAACAAAACCGCTAGTTCAGGAGTCGTATTCTTACTTTCACAAATGTCAGGCCAAATGCCAAAACCTAACGTGCCCATTAGACCTGCTGGTTGATTTAACGCTGCACTCATTTGAGCTATAAAACGGGTAATGCTACTTTTACCGTTAGTGCCCGTCACAGCTAATAAACGCATATCAAATGCGTCAGTCGATTGATTATAAAAATCGATAAGTAACGTATTCAACATGAGTTTTAAGCGGGCTAAATATATGACAGGTATATTTTCTTGCTGGGTATTCTGTTTCATTTCGACAGAGTCAGTATCAGACTCAACAATAACCGCGCTCGCACCACGCTCAAGTGCATCGTCAATAAACTGCTTACCATGATGAGTTATACCGGCTAATGCGATAAAACAATCATTCAGTTCGACATCACGGTTATCCGTTACTAAACCACTGATTTCTACCCGAGGAATAATTAACTCTGAGTTTGAAAGCAGAGGATTTATAAGCTGCTCAAGGTTCATAATGAAGACACCTCCGCGACATGAAAATCTTTACTCTGATCTGGAGCAATTTGTAATGTACGCAACGCCCCTTCCATAATACGGGCAAAAGCGGGGGCGGCTACTTCGCCACCATAATACTCCTGACCCTGAGGTTGATCGATAACAACAACCAGAACAAAACGAGGATCGGATATTGGCGCTATGCCGGCAAAAATTGCACTGTATTCAGAATCTTGATAGCCCTCTTTGCCTACCTTGTGCGACGTACCCGTTTTACCACCTACACGATAACCCGCAACTTTAGCCCGCGTGCCAGTCCCACCTTTTTGCGTTACCGTTTCCAACATACGTGTCATATTTTGTGCCACAGAGGCTGGCATTATTTGTTCACAAGGCGTCTGAGCATTGGTTAAGATCAAGCGCGCTTCATGCAAGCATCCTTTATTAGCAAAAGCTGTATAAGCTTGTGCAAGCTGTAAAGGGGTCACCGCTAAGCCATAACCATAAGATAAAGTCGCTAAACCTAATTTATCCAATTTTTGTGGATACGGTAATCGCCCAACGGCTTCGCCTGGGAAACCTAACGCAGTTGCTTGGCCAAGTTTGGCATCATGCAACATCGTCCATAAAGCTTCAGCACCCATGTCATGGGCTAGCTTAGTAACACCAATATTACTCGATTTAGTAATAATTCCAGTCAGACTTAGGCGCCCATAATTTCGATGATCACGTATCGTTTTTCGTTTAATACGCATATAACCCGGCGAAGTATTTATCACTGAGTTTGCACCGTACTTGCCCCCCTTCAACGATGCAGCAACAGTAAAGGCCTTCATCGTGGATCCTGGCTCAATCATGTCCGTTAACGCACGATTACGCATTTCTTCTGCACGGAGCGTAGAGCGGTTATTTGGATTGTAAGACGGTCGATTAACCAACGCTAAAATATCACCATTGCGAGCATCTAATAAAACCGCACTGCCCCAATTGGCCTTATGGGCTTGCACTACCGCTTTTAATTCTCGATAGGCTAAATACTGTAATCGTAAATCTAAGGTTAACTTTAATTCATTACCTGGCTTAGCAATGGCAGATACATTAAGTTGCTTAATGACATTGCCTAGTAAGTCCTTAACAACTCGCTGCTGCCCTGGCGCGCCTTGCAGCCATTCGTCGTAAGCCAGCTCTAAACCTTCCTGCCCCTTACCATCGATATTGGTCATACCAACAACATGGGAAGTCACTTCGGAAGCGGGGTAAAAACGTCGATATTCTGTTTCTGAAAACAAGCCTTCTAATTTAAGCGCAAGAACTTTATTAGCTTGTTCGGGAGGTAAGTGACGCTTCACATACATAAAGCCTTGTTGGCGATTGCGTTTTAAGCGACGTGCTAATTTATTGGTAGGGATTTTCAAGCTGGCCGCAAGCTTTGGAATATTCCCGATGTCAAATAACTTGGGGTTTAGCCACAAACTCATAACAGGAGAGCTCACCGCCAACGCTTCACCATGACGATCTTTAATGTCACCGCGTAATGCTGGTATAGACTCTTCACGCACCATACGCTGCTCACCTTGAGCTGCTAAAAAAGATTGCTGCACAAGATGCAGATACCCCATGCGTCCGGCAACGACAAATACCAGAGACACGAAAACGCTCAGCACAAGCGCAAAACGCCATACCGGAATACGATATTCAACATCTTCTGTTTTAGCAGT
>Ga0105359_10005227_pt1 | contig 10179 bp, 13 predicted proteins | sample GOMGulsemesocosm_6_FD_83659 | JGI IMG/M metagenome (GOLD analysis project Ga0105359, IMG submission 83659) | Methane-oxidizing microbial communities from mesocosms in the Gulf of Mexico - GOM8C Gulf of Mexico | ecosystem: Environmental > Aquatic > Marine > Cold seeps | place: Gulf of Mexico... | reverse complement strand
TCTATTCTTATAATCGACTATTTAGAAAAATAGGAAAGTATTATCAATGCTGCGATTTATAGTATCGAGCCTGGTCATTGTTTTATTAACAGGGTCGGCATTTGCTCAAGAGAAAGAGACCATCCGCTGGTTGGGATGGGAACAAGTACCTAATTTCATTCCTTACGGAGACTATAAAGGTCAGGGGATAGGTGACTCTTTTACTAACGCATTACAGCAGATGTTACCGCAATATAATCATGAAATGATCATCACCAATACCCGTAGATACAATCGGCTTATTCAAGAAGAGAATGTTTGTGTAGCTTGGGCTTGGATCGTCCCAGAAAGTGAAGATTTTCGCGTTCATAGTAGAGCGGTTTCGCTAGCTCCTAGAACGGGTATTCAAATTTTAAAATCACAACAGCACTTATTTGGCAAGCCAGGTGACGTTCTTTCGTTAGCGAAACTGCTGTCGAACCCAGACATTATTCTGGGGTATTTGGAAGAAATGAGTTACACAAAAAAAGTACATGAATTATTGGAGAAATATAGAGGTGAGGGTAACATCCACTTTTCTTCTGGGAGTGAAGTCGAACTTAACCTATCGATGCTAGATAGTAATCGCTTGGACTATTTCTTTGGGTTTTCCGCGCAGACTATTTTTAATTCTGATGTGAAGGGCATTCCAAATAAATATCAATTTTATAACATTGAAGAAATTGATATGTTTACAAGTATGCACAGCCACTGCTCAAAAACACCTTTTGGAAAGAAGGTTATGTCGGAAATAAATAAAGTTATCACGCGGAAATTATTAATGTCACACCTTGCGGTTGTAGAGCGCTGGTATGGTGAAAATAAGAATTACAGAGATGTATTTATGGATTACGTCATCAATCAAAACCCCAGTGAGTGGGTAACTAATCCTGAATTTTGATTTTTACGATGTCGGTGCAATAATTGTCTGTTCTATCGATTTCAACGGTAGACAAAAAAGAGGCCAGATCTAGTCGCTTACGCTTCTAGCTGGCCGAAATAACCGTGATTAGCTTGATGAGAGAGATCTCTTACGCAACGCCGTGAAGAGTTGCTCCGAGAAGTTAATCCAACCACCACTCCCATAGTCGTTGAATTAACATCTTTCGGGCTAAACTGCATCCCGTTGGAATAAGGTAATAATAACGATTCCTATTCGCATTGCAATAGCTAAATGAGAATAATTCTTAAACTAATGGTTTTGCCTGATTATTAATCAAAGTCACAAATAGAATAAACATGAAAACCGGCTTCAATAATCTTCTTTGAACCGCCTAATTCTGGCAAGTCGATGATCGCTGCACATTCAACGACTTCGGCACCTAATCGTTTAATCAGCTCACATGCTGCGAGCATCGTGCCGCCAGTAGCGATTAGGTCGTCGATCACTAATACTTTGTCACCGGGCTTAAACGCGTCGGTATGCAGCTCTATGGTGGCGCTGCCATACTCTAAGTCGTAGCTTTGGGTAATTGTTTCGTAGGGCAATTTGCCTTGTTTACGAACAGGCACTAACGTGAGGCCAAGTTCATATGCTAGCGGGGCGCCGATTAAAAAGCCTCGTGCGTCTAATGCGGCGATGCCTTGAATATCTTGACCTTGATAGCGATGTACAAAACTATCGATTAGCATGCGAAAGACTTTTGGGTCATGCATTAGTGGAGTGATGTCGCTGAATTGAATACCTGGTTTTGGCCAGTCAGCAATGGTACGTACGGCTTGGCGGATTTGCTCGCTATAAACGCTCATGAGATTTTCGAAGCTCGTCATCAATGTGTTAGGTGAAGTTGAGCAAGAGCTGCTCTATAAAGGGTGTTCTTTGAAAGGATAGCAGCCTAATACGATATTAGGCTGCTATGGCAGTCAGACTGCTTTCTAATTGTGTCTTTTGAGACGATTAGAAGTGTACTTTAACGAGAGCGCTTACTACGTTCTCTTTGAGTCCTGGTGCGCCGAACTTACCATCCCAAGTTGCGTGTTCAATACCTACATATACTTGCTTTTCTGTACCTAGAGCTTGTGCCGCATCCCACTTCAATTGATAAGTAAAGTTGCTGCTTGCTTCTTTAGTGCTTGTTGCTGTAGCCCAATCCCAGAATCCGTCGAACTTAAAGTTTTGGCCAGCAATTGCAAAAGGTACACCCCAAACTGTTGTAGTCTGGTAGTTGTTATCACCATCATCATTGAAACGACGATAAGCATTAACGCTTAAGTTTTGAAAGCCTGGGATATTAAAGTCTGTGCCTATACCTGCCAATAGGTCGTCATTGAACTCGCTCATTTCCCAAGTTGTTGCAACGTATAGATTTTTAACGATACCGCCATCAAAGCTAGATACTTTGAAACGAGGAGATACTTCGATATAAGTCTCAGTTTGATCCTGATTTTCGTCACCTGTTGACATCAAACGATCGCCAAAGACAAAGATATCGCCCCAGCTGTTAGCACTGAAGTGTTCAAAGGTTACTACTGCTTGATCTGACTCAATACCTTTATAGCTCTCACCATAGAGAACGGTAACGCTGTTATCGTAGAAGAAAGTTTCTGCGCTGGCTGTACCGGCCGCTACTGTCATCGCTGCTGCTAAAGCAATTTTGGTAAATTTCATGATCATTCCCATTATAATAGTCGTTATAAACTTCAGTTAAGTCAGAGGCTAGCATTGCTTATATGCAACATCTTAAGCGCCTTGATTGCATTATAGCCATGTCCGTCAATATTTGTCCATCTGGTCAGATGGTTAGGAGTGTAGGAGCATTACAATCTCGACTGTTGATTAATTGTTAATTAAAAATAACTCATCAGTCTAATCAGTAACGGGTTCCTTCTATACTCGAACGTTTTTTCAATTGTCCCTATTTGGCTCACCCCCTAAAATTGAAATACTGGCAGGGGTGACAACCTTTTTAACCATGGCTTATATCATCGATGTTAATCTCGCGATGTTAGCTCAAGCAGGAATGGATCAAGGTGCTGTGTTTGTAGCGACCTTCTTGCTGCTGTCTTAGGCTGTTTTATTATGGGTCGTTGGGCTAACGAATATCGATATTCGGAAAGTAAAAAGGCCTGTAATCGCAGGCCCTTTTTATTTGTTTTTCACTTGCACTCGATAGCGCTAGCCTGACATTCGCATGTCGATATTATTAATGGGATAGCCACGTTCTTTGTAGAACTTGTAATGTTTACGCGTTGATATTAATACGTCATCTTGCTGAATGACTATTTCGAGTAAGCGCTTATGGCGGGCAAATGTGGCTGGGATTTCACTGGCCATATTAACCAGTACATCGAAATTAGGCGGCATCTGAGTGCCAAATCCTATATGAACAGGGCAGTTTTCCTCGAGTCCATCACTCGAAATTAAACCATGAGGTATAAAGCTATTCTCACGGTAGCTCCAGAGCAATTCATCAAAAGCAGAGGCTTGATCTTCGTTATCGAAATGAATATAAACCTTGCAGCGGCTGCGGTAGGCTTTTTCAACCAAGCGGCAAGCAAAGTCTAATCTTTGCTGCGGTTCTTGTGCGGATAAAATGTAAAAGTCGATATCAGTCATGGCGGCATTGTAGCAGATTAAATTAGCCGCTCGTATTTTAGTTAGGCTTTACCTTTAGCGACGCACTTAGCCTTCTAAGTTAGGCAGTTTTTCGTTATTTTTCAATTTTTCAAGTTCAGCTAGTTCTATTTGTTCTGCTCTCTGGCGTTCTTCCCATTGGAGTTCCCCTATTAAGCGATCTAAGAAGCGCTGTCCCATGCCCGATATCATGTTAAAGGCAAAACCGACTTGAGTATTGCCGTCTTTCGTGGCAATCACGTGGCGGGCAACGAGGCTGCAATCCATATTGTTTTGATCGTTAAATTTAATACGGGCAATAGGGAAGTCTTTGATTGTTTTAAGCTGCTCTACGCAGTCCCCCTTGAATCGCGCCTTAAAGCCACTGGACGAAAGATCGGAAAGTTGTCCGACAAGATTGTCGATATTCTCTTCCATCTTCAGTTTGACCAATATTTGGTGTGCTGGAGGAATCATTACTCGATAGGCTGTACGTCGTTGTAAATAAAGTATCTGGGTTGGAAATTCAACGCGATACTGTTCATTAGAGGGTTGATACTTAATCCTGCCCGTCATATCAAACTCGATTTTGACGCCCTGACTGTCGGCAAGTACTGAGAATCGATTACCGGCGCGAATAAGTTCATTGCCTTTTTGTGGCACGACTTGGTCAAGATAAAAGCTACTATTTTTAAGGCTGGCCTGAGTAATCGCGGAAGTGAATTTTTCATCGCTGCCTTCTATATTAATGAATACAGGCTGCTTCATTAATATAATTTTCCGTAGTGCGCCATAGACATCTTCAGGAGTGTCTAGGAAATACTCGTTATTGTCTTCCTCAGTCATTGTTTTCTCTGGGGCGCTTTCTTCTACCATGCTTTCCTCGCGTATTTCGGTTTATCTCGCTAGGCTTTTGCGTAGCCCAAGCCGGTCGAGCTCCCTTGGGATTTACCACTCTTAGTATACAAATTAGGAGAATTCTTCTGTCCGCGCAAGATTTTCATTAAACTTTGTGTTCTTTTGCGAGCCGTTAGCACGATAGCGGATAGAATTTCGGTTAAACGGCGATTTTCAATAAACTGATCGGCAAGTTGTTGCCATAAAGCGGCCAGCGCCTCGTTCTCACTTGCTTCTTTAGATTGTAAAAGGGCATGTTGGTAACAATGTTTATTGAGGGGGATTGTCTGCTCTTCTAACCAAAAACAGCGCTCTTGGCTTAAGGCTTGAAGTTGAACAAGCTGTTCTTTTTTAGTCTCTTGTAGCTCGGCTAAAGCCGCTATATCCGGTGGATCTAGCAGGTTGCGCTCTTCACAAAGGAGTCTATGCAATGTGATGGCGAGTTCTAACTCTTGGCTAAGCTGTTGATAGAATATCTGATGCAAGTTGGCCACGTGAACTCCAAGGATTAGTTAAGCTTTCCTTCAAAACTAAGCATTTTTCCTGCCAACTGCTGATAATCAATCTTGTATTCGCCACTATCAATAGCGCTGCGGATACGATCGATGGTTTTGTCATCGACATCGGGCATCTTGCTGACTTCAGCTTCAATCTGCTGAATGTTCAAGCTGCTGCTGCTCAGTTTGACCTGATCGCTAGTACTAACACTGCTCGCAGCTTTAGTATTTTCTTCAGTTTTTTGATTTTGAGGGCTGGCGGCATCGGTTTTTGCTCTACCTCCGCCTTCAAGACCACTTGTTAACTTATTGATATTCATGGATATTTCTCCAAGCCATTGCATCTATTGAGACTCCTACGGTTATTGTATCGGCTATTGCCATTAGAACTTTAATCTTTTTTAACAAAAAAACGTTAATCTACTAAAACTAAATCAGAGTGAACAATGGTGCCGAAACGCACCTTGTTACTGCTGCCGTTTTTTACTTTAATTTTATCGCCTTTACGCCCTTTTTTTAAGGCAAAACCATTCATGTCAACGGCAAAACCAGGTCGCTTGACCCTAAGGGTTATTGCTTGGCCTCGCTGCACAATAATGGGCAGGTTAATCATACTCGGGCTGATGGCTGTTCCTGCTTTAAGTGAACGTTTACTAACATTGCCCGTGATGTCTGATATATCTGTAAAATAACCACGCTGTAAACTGCCAATGTCCCGTTGCTGTAGGGCTAGGCTGGTACTTTGAATGAGATCACCGCGTGATAGGTGATCACGTAAAACAACCACATCTCGCCAAACTTCAATGTTGGCATTTATCATCAGTGACCAGCTTGAACGATGCAGGCAGCTGACTTGAATACTATTTCGGCCAAGTTTTAATGTGTTAACAGGCTTGGCCTCTAATTGGCTTTTGCACTCAGGACTTTTATACCCCTGAGGAATGCCCGAAATAATCACCTTACTGATCGACCCAGCGCGTTGCCCGATGCCATTCCATTGAGTGAGTATTTTGCTTCTAATACTTTGCTCAAGTGGCTCTGTACTTACTACCTCTGCGTGGCTAAAAGGCAAGTACATAGACGAAAAAAGAAAGATTAGTGAAGTTCGCTTGATGAATCTTTCGCTTATGCTATTCATTTATCCATTCTCAACTATGCTCAAATCAGTAAGCCATTTTTGCTGTGTCATTTTCACGACACTTTGGTCGATTTATAATTGATACAGCAAACGCCATGCCGAAGGCGTTAGAGATAGGAGATATTTATGGCAGGACTCATGGAATCCGTAGACCAACGGACCCAACTAGTTGGGGCTAACCGTTTGGAACTTCTATTATTTAGAATGGAAGGGCCACAGATTTATGGAATTAATGTTTTTAAGGTTAAGGAAGTATTGCAGTGCCCTAAGTTGACTGTGTTACCTCATAGCCATCCCGTTGTTCGTGGTGTCGCGCATTTACGAGTGGGTACTCTTCCTATTATGGATCTGAGTATGGCCACCGGTGGTGAGAAAGTTGGCAGCTTAGAAAATGCCTTTGTGATTATTACTGAGTACAACTTAAAAACCCAAGGCTTTTTGGTGGGGGGCGTAGAGCGTATCGTCAATATGAATTGGGGTGACATTCATCCACCACCAAAGGGAACAGGGCGCGATCATTATTTAACCGCCGTAACGGAAGTGGAAGGTAAGCTGGTTGAAATTATTGATGTAGAAAAGGTGCTCGCAGAAGTTTCACCGATGAATGAAAAAATGTCGGACGACGTGGTCAGTGATGAAGTTGCTGAAGAAGCGAAAAAACTGCATGTATTGATCGTGGATGATTCTAAGATTGCCCGTAAGCAGGTTACTCGTTGCTTAGAAGAAGTGGGTGTGGAGGTTACTGCGTTGAATGACGGCTTACAGGCGTGGAACCACGTACAAGAACTTGCTGACTCAGGCGTACGGATTCAAGATAAATACTTAATGTTGATTTCTGATATTGAAATGCCTGAAATGGATGGCTATACCTTAACAACGAATATTCGCAATGATTCACGTATTGCTGATTTTCACATCGTTCTACATACCTCATTAAGTGGCGTATTTAATAAGGCGATGGTTGAAAAGGTCGGAGCGGATGGATTTATTTCTAAGTTCAACCCCGACATACTAGGTGAAGTTGTGGTGAATCGAATAGAAGAATTTACCAAAGCTAAATAACGCAACTACTACATAAGCGAATGAAAGCATGAGTTTTTCGATTAGTGCAACGGAATATGATCAGTTTAAACAAAAGCTAGAGCAATATTGCGGCATTATGCTGGGTAATAATAAAGAATATTTAATCACCAGTCGCCTTAGACGTTTATTAGAAAGTGAAAAGCTTGCGAATTTATCTGAGCTGATTAAAGCTATGGATCGAAACTTAAAGTTGAAAGAAATGGTTGTTGATGCGATGACAACCAATGAAACTCTGTGGTTTCGTGATGATCATCCCTTTAAGATATTTCGTGAAAAACTCTTGCCAGAGCTGGCGAAAACACGACGTCCATTGCGAATTTGGTCAGCCGCTTGCAGTACTGGGCAAGAACCTTATTCACTGAGTATTGCGATAGAAGAATACAAACGTTTGAATCCTGGCGCATTAGTGGGTGACGTTAAAATCATAGCGACTGACATTTCGCCGACCGCTTTGGCGATTGCTAAAGAGGGTGTCTATCCTCAATTGGCATTGAAGCGGGGCATGGGTGATGTGCATTTGAAGCAATACTTTAAGCAGCAGTCTGATGACGAGTGGAAAATTAGTGATGAGATTAAACGTCGCATAGAATTCCGCTCCCTAAACCTACAAACTAGTTACAGCATGCTAGGCAAGTTCGATCTTGTTTTCTGTCGCAATGTTTTGATTTATTTCTCTCCTGAATTTAAATTGGATATTCTTACGCGTATTCATGGAACGTTAAATCCAGAAGGTCATTTATTTGTGGGCGCCTCGGAAGCCGTGAACAATCTATCTGATTTTTATAAAATGCAGCAGTTCTCTCCAGGTATCTCCTATCAAGCTAAACCGGTTGCCGCTGGTAAGAGGTAAGCGCTTGCCGCTTACCTTCCATTTGATCAAGCCTCTCCTCTTTAAATAAATCATCCATCCTCTAAGTCCTTGAAATATAAGTAATAAATAATATTTTAAAAGTTGGTATGGCCTTTGCTCTAACTCTTACATGCACATTAGCGAAGAGAGTTAAGTTATGGGTTCAATCAATTTCAACAATGCTTTAGGGGTTCACCCCGATGCCATGTTATTACGCGGAAAGCGTGCAGAAATATTGGCCAATAATCTAGCGAACTCTGATACCCCTGGATTTAAAGCTCGTGATATTAACTTCCAAGCAATGTTAGCGAAAGAAAGTCAAAATGGCATGGCAATGAGTTCAACCAATAACGCCCATATCTCAGGCAGCTCGAGCCAGACAAACGAGCTTTTCTTCCGCAACCCGTCGCAACCATCCATTGATGGCAATACGGTTGATACTCAATTAGAGCAAACCATTTTTTCCCGAAATGCCATGGATTACAATTCCAGTTTTGAATTCTTAAACGGAAGATTCAAAGGCCTTAAATCTGCGATCAGAGGAGAATAATTATGTCATTAGGTAATATTTTTGATATCGCAGGTTCAGGCATGAACGCGCAATCAATTCGTCTTAATACCACGGCTAGTAACATTGCTAACGCCGAAAGTGCCAGTAGCAGTATTGATGAAACATACCGCGCTCGTAAGCCATTTTTTGCGGTGATGCATAACGAATATTTAAACGTGAATAAAGATAATAAGTTTCATAATAAGGGTGAAGAGATCGGTGCTGGTGTAGAAGTTCTTGGCATTGTCGAAAGTGATGCGCCCTTGCAGCCAAGATTTCAGCCAGATCATCCGCTAGCGAATGAAGAAGGTTATGTGTATTACCCTAATGTGAATGTGGTGGAAGAAATGACAGACATGATGTCCTCTTCTCGAAGCTATCAAATGAATGTTGAGATACTGAAAACAGCGAAACAAATGCTGCAACGTACCTTGATGTTGGGAGAATAATTATGTCAGCAATTGATAATTCAAACCCTGCTTCCTCCGTATTAGATCAATATTCGACTAGTACGAAAAATGCTACCGGGACTAAAAGTAATGAGATGGGGCAAGATGAGTTTTTGAAACTCATGATTGCAGAGCTGAACAATCAAAACCCGTTAGATCCACAAGATAACGGTGAATTCATTGCTCAACTAGCGCAGTTTTCTACAGTCGAAGGTTTGGATAAATTAAATAATACCACCGAGACAATGTCAGATGGCATGCGCTCTAGCCAAGCCTTACAAGCATCTTCTTTAGTAGGCCAGTCGGTGATTGTAGAAGGTAACGAATTAGGGTTATTACTGAACAAAGGCATTATCAGCAGCCAAACAGATTTACCTGAATCGACTACAGATTTAAAACTGGATATTGAAGATGAAAATGGTCAGCTGTTAGAGCAAATATCATTAGGTAATCACGACAAAGGTGAGATGTCGATACGCTGGGACGGTTTGAATTTAATGCTAGATGGCAAGATTGTTGATCTGGATCAGAGCAAACTTAATCGCCAAGAATTCTATGTTGATGAAGCAGGCGAGCAAGTTTTAGATGAGTCGGGTCAGCCGATTCGTGTGCCTTATCCGCCCGGTGAATACAGCTTTAAAGTGAGTGGTGGGGCTGCTGGAAAAACAGAAGAATTTGCAACTTTGATGAGTGCTCGGGTCGATAGCGTTAGCTTAAGCCCAACAGGTTCTGCGACGCTCAATCTTGCCGGTGGCAAGCGTGCAGCGATGGAAGAAATCAAACAGATTGTTAACGAATAATTGTAGCGTCGTGGAGAAATTATTATGAGTTTTAATATTGGTTTAAGTGGTATTCGCGCGGCTTCTACAGATTTAGAAGTAACCGGTAACAACGTTGCTAACGCAAGTACTACGGGCTTTAAACAATCCCGTGCGGAGTTTAGTGATGTTTATACTAGTTCACTATTAGGCACAGGCAGTCAGCCGGTTGGTAGTGGGGTCATGGTAGAAAACGTCCGCCAGCAATTCAGTCAGGGTAATATCAGTGGTACTGAGAATGCTTTAGATATGGCCATTGATGGTAACGGCTTCTTTATTTTAGAGGATCGTGGTTCGATTTCTTATACTCGAGCTGGGCTTTTTGG
>Ga0105359_10005224_pt1 | contig 10183 bp, 7 predicted proteins | sample GOMGulsemesocosm_6_FD_83659 | JGI IMG/M metagenome (GOLD analysis project Ga0105359, IMG submission 83659) | Methane-oxidizing microbial communities from mesocosms in the Gulf of Mexico - GOM8C Gulf of Mexico | ecosystem: Environmental > Aquatic > Marine > Cold seeps | place: Gulf of Mexico... | reverse complement strand
TCGAACACCTTAACGCGAACAAGTTAATGGCTAAAAAAGTTGAAATGGTTATTTTAGGCAGCGATTTTTATACAAAATCATTTGATAATCTTCAGCAACATATAGAGTCCTTACCGAAAAGCATACAGCCAAAATTTCTGGTGTTACAGCCGTATTTTAATGCTCGTCTAGAACGCTATGGTTTATTTGACCAGGCAGCAAATCCACTGAAAGTGTCGGCACTACAGCAAAATATCTACCGTTTATTAACTACCGACAAAGCGACTAATATGATACTTAATGCCAGTACGTTTACTGAGCATCAATATTTAGCGACACAGGTTGAAGTGCTTTTTGCGGTGGAAGACCCAGCAAAACATTTGTCGTTAATACGTATTTTACAATGGTTAGGTTTACAGGTGAAAATCGTTTGTCGGCCTAAAGCACTGTTGAAATTTTGGCGTTCTGGTCGATATTTATTATTGTTTTCCGAGTTTGAACAGTCACCTTTTATTGAAATGTCAGCAGGGAAAGATGTACGCCGTGACATATTTACTTTCAAGCAAAGAAGTTTTTCAATAGAGGGCGAGCAAAAGGCGGCAGAAAATTGGATCGTCTCGGTAGTGCCTGATCTAAAAGATGTTGACAGTTTAGTTGCATTGTTACAGCCATGGCTAAAAGCAAAACCCACTAAAGTGGTTTCAATTGCCAAGTTAACAGAACAAGCTAATGAAGTTACAGAGCCCGAAAACATAAAGGCTCGAGTACGGAAACCAACGGAAAAATTTGATGACATATTGTCAACAGTAAACTTAGCGCACACAGCGCCTTCGAACCAAGCTGAAGCCTTTAATTTAGAGGTCTACGCACAAAACCAAGGCTCTGCAGAATTGGCTATAGTGATGCTCGATGATTACATTGATGATATCGACCAAGCAATGAATAAATTGTCTACAGCAGTTAAAACGCAAAATTATCGAGAGGGTGTAAACTTAGTAAATTGTCTGATTAAAACGAGCACTATATTAGCCGCTCAAGATTTTACTGATGTTTGTCAGCGATTATTGTTAGACTTTAATCGAATTGAGGTCATTGAACATCAAGATGTTGTTGAATTGTTTGAAGAATTGAGTAACCAGCAACAACTATTGAACCAGTTTGCTGAAGCGATATAGAGATGAATGTTGATCATAAAGAAACAATGTTAGTCGCTAGCCCTTGTGTGAGAAATTGCTGTTTGAATGCAGCTGATATTTGCATTGGTTGTTTCCGACATATTGAAGAAATCTTAGCATGGACAAGCTATAAAAATGATGAAAAAAAAGCAGTAATAACCCTCTGTGGGCAAAGGCGAACTGCGGTACAAGAAAAACTACCCGAAGGTAAAGGTTAAATGGAAATTACTGACAAAAATGAATTGGATGATTTTTCTCAGCTTACAGTACTCATCATAGATGACAATCGTTTAGTGCATGACACTTTAAAGAGAGGTTTATATGATATTGGTATTAAGCACGTAAAATGCGCTGAGAATGCTTATTACGGTTTAAGGTTGTGCGAATCAACACGTTATCATATCGTTATTTGTTCGTTTAATGTAAATAGTGATAAAGACGGTTTTCATTTACTTGAAGAACTCAAGTTCAGAGGGCATGTAAATAAAACAACCGTGCTGATTTTTCTTAGCACAGAAACCAATGAAACCCTTGTTAACTCCATTGTAGAATTGCAGCCTGACGATTTTTGGGTAAAACCTCTTGCACCCAAACAAGTGCAACAACGCCTGATACATACTTTGCAAACAAAGAAGCAATTATTCAACATGTATCGCGCAATAGACACTAAAAATTTTTCGAAGGTTGTATATTTTGCTGACCGTCATTTAGTTAATGAAAATTTAAAAAAGTTCCACCCAAATATATTACGAATGAAAGGTGAGGCGTATTTAAGCCTTTTAGAATTTGAAACAGCAGAAGCTTTTTTTCAGGATTTAATGAAAACGTATACATACGCTTGGGTGTATTTGGGCTATGTAAGATCTTTGTTGAAGCAAGGGCGTATTGACGAAATTAATGAATTACTTGAAAAATTGATAAAAAAGCCTGCGACAAGATTTGGTGCACATGACATGCTCGCTCAATATTATATAGAGCATGAAGAATATGAACGAGCCTATGATGAGATTAAAAAAGCGACAGCATTGTCACCCAGAAATATTGAGCGTAATAAAAAATCATGGGACCTAGCACGGCTTAATCATGACCACGAAGGACAATATAAAGCAACGCGAAACATTGCTCAACAAGCTAAAAATTCTATACATGACTCTCCTGACTTAGTTTTAAATGTTATTCGTTCAGGTATTGACCTTGCTTGTGCTATTGCCGATGACCGTTCAGAAAAAGTACTAAAACAAACCGACAAATACATAAAGCAACTTGAAAATGATTTCAATGATGCCAATGAGTTCAAGCAGCAACTATTAGTGATTAAAGCGCGTTTATATATCGTTCGTGAGAAAAAAAGCAAAGCCCTGAAACTCATTGAAAATCATGTAGACTTGAAGCCATCAACGCGAATTGAAGACAACCTCGATAAAGTCAAAGCCTTTCACGAGCTCGGCATGCGTGAAGAGACAGGGAAAATGTTAGATTTGATTAGTAATCAAATTTCAGGTGACTCTTTGACGAGTCAGGTCATCAATAAGTATGTTGAACAAGAAAGCATTGAACGTGCTGAAATAAATTTTTCGCCGAAACAATTGAACGATATGGCTATTGAACATTTCGAAAAAAATCGTTTGTTACCAGCACTTGAGACTATACAGCAGGCACTGCGGCTAACACCTTATAATGTTAAATTGACCATACGATTGTTGAAAATATTGATCGCGATAAAACAAAGTGATGACTTTGATGAACGTCATGAAAAATTGGGTGAGGATGCTATTGAGGTGCTGAAGTCGTCAAAAATAAAAGGAAGTGGTCTAGAGGCGATAGAAAAACTCAAAACAACCTGGGAAGAGGCTGAGGCCATCTAGTACTTAACACGCAACATTGTGTATTAAGCGTCTCTAGGTAAACCTTTTTCAACACTGCGAATTAAGCGTGCGGTTAACCTTTGATTTTTTACTTGCAAATTATTTTGTTGTTCTATGGCTCTCCGCTTTTGCTCTTGTTGAACGAGTGCCCATTCAATATGCTCTGCAACCATAGGTTCAGCGGTCGCTAAGTTATGTTTTAACGCGAGAATGTTCGCTTCAACGTATGGAGCATTGCCTATGGCAACGGCAATATTACGTTGCCAGCTATGAAAACCAATACGTCGAATTGGGGAGCCTTCTGTTTTACTGAGAAAAGTTTTTTCGTCCCAGTTAAACAATGTCAGTAAATCAACGTTATCTAGATTTTGACGTGGTGAAAAGTCGTCTTCATGACTCAAATTTGCAAACTTATTCCACGGACAAATTAACTGGCAATCATCACAGCCATAAATTCTATTGCCAATTAAGGGGCGAAATTCTTCGGGAATAGCATCACGTAATTCAATGGTTAAATAAGAGATGCATCGACGAGCATCAACGACATAGGGAGCAACTATCGCTTGTGTCGGGCAAATTTTAATACAAGAGACGCAGCTACCGCATTCATTAGGTGATTTTTCATTGGTCGGCAACGGAATATCAACTAAAAGCTCGCCCAAAAAAAACCATGAGCCGGCGCTTTTGTTGATCAACAACGAATGTTTTCCAACCCAGCCCAAGCCAGCCTTTTCTGCTAAAGGTCGTTCTAGAATTGGCGCTGAATCGACAAAGGGACGAAAGTTAAACGCTTCACAGTATTCACTAATTTTATCGCCGAGTTGTTTTAGGCGTTTTCGAATTAATTTATGATAATCACGGCCCAAAGCATAGCGACTAATATAGGCATGATCTTTCTGTTTAAGGGTTCGTGCGAACTTTGCATCGGTAGGTAAATAATCCATACGTACGCTGATCACTCGCGTTGTACCTTCAACAAGCTCTTGAGCACGAGCTCGCATTAAACCGTGTTTTTCCATGTAATCCATGTCGCCATGATAATTATTCTCTAACCACTGCGTTAATGCTTTTTCATGACTAGATAAGTCGATATCACTGAAGCCAACTTGAGAAAAACCTAATTCTTGACCCCAAAGCTTGATTTTTTCGGCTAATTCTTGATAGTTGATCGTAGATGTAGTCATAGTTAAGTAATGGTCGCAGGAAAATTAGGCAAAAGTTAGGTAAAAATAATGAAAGCAAAACTGTTAACAGCAAGTTTACCACAAGCGGCGTTTTCCGCGAAACAAGTGTTGAGTAATGAAGCAAAAGTTGCGCAAAAGCAAAATATAAAGATGTACTCCTTAATGAAAAGTGCTGGCGAAGCCATCTTTCAACACATGCAACAAGCTTATTTGTCAAAGCCCAGCTTAGCCATACAGGATATTACTCAGCAAAATATCCTGGTTATTTGCGGTGGTGGTAATAATGGTGGAGACGGCTTTATTGTTGCCAGCTTAGCTTCAAAGAAAGGTTTGCAAGTGACTGTTTTATTAACGGTGCCTATTGAACGATTATCTGGTGATGCTTTGCGTGCTTACCAACATTATATAAAAACAAATGAGGCAGAACATGCTCTGGTTTTATTTAATCAACAAAGCTGCAATGTTGAAACAATTGAAAACTTTGAAGGAGCATTAATCGTTGATGCAATTTTGGGTATTGGCTTTAAGGGAGCCTTGCCACCAAGCATAGTAATATTGGTTGACGCGATTAATCAACATAGTGCAAAAGTGGTGAGTGTTGATGTTCCTTCTGGATTATGTGCAACCACGGGTCATGTGGCTAACTGCGCCATTATTGCGAGCAGTACCGTCACCTTTATTGTTATTAAAAGTGGTTTAGTCACCGGACAGGCTGTTAACCATACGGGTAACTTGTATCTTGATGAACTTTCACTTGGGCAAACTTTTTCAGAACAAGTAAAGAGTGATGTTTCTGTACCTGGGGCATTAATATTAACTGAATTGCCAAGGCGTGCACCGAGTAGTCATAAAGGGAGTATTGGCTTATTAATGGCAATCGGAGGAGACAAGGGCTTTGCGGGAGCAATTCGATTATCAGCAGAAGCTGCATTACGCAGTGGTGCCGCATTGATGAGTGTTTGTTGCCATCAAAGTAATCAAGCGCTTGTGTTCAATGGCCGACCCGAATTAATGCTAGCACCAAGTTGTGCAGAGCAATTAACCAGTTACCCAGCATTTGTTAAAGCAGAAGTTTATATACTTGGCCCAGGCTTAGGGCAAAATAATTGGGGGAAAGCATTATTTAATCTTGTTTTAGCGCAAGATAAAACCTGTGTGATTGATGCAGATGGCTTGAGATTATTGGCGCAATATTATTATCAAGGTTTATTGGGGGAAACCATCAAGCACAATAAATGGCTATTAACCCCACACCCAGGAGAAGCCGCGGCACTATTAAACTGTACTGTTACAGATATAGAACTCGACCGTTTAAGCGCAGTGAAAAAGATTGCTGAACAATATCAGTGTGTTTGTCTACTAAAGGGGGCAGGAAGTTTAATCAGTGATGGCCAACATGTTTGGGTAAATACCAGTGGGAATTCAGGCATGGCTAGTGGTGGTATGGGAGATGTTCTATCGGGTATTGTTGCGGCAATAATCATACAAAAAAAGAGTGATAAAGGAATAAGCCAAGAGCAAAAGTTGGCTAATTCTGCAAGACTTACTGCTTTGGCTGTTTATATTCATGGTAAGGCCGCAGATTTTATTGCACAAAAGCATGGTAAAATTGGTATGCTAGCAAGTGATTTATTACCCGTTATCCAGCAACTTATAAATAAGAAGATTTAGAAATAATAAATGAAAGAATTACTTACAAACAAATACTACTTTTTAGCCGATGAATCAGCAACTATAGCCGTAGGTAAAAAACTGGCTGATATTGTACAAAATCAACTTGAACAGGGTATTGTTGTTTATTTATATGGCGATTTAGGTGCCGGAAAAACCACGTTAACTCGGGGGTTTGTTCAAGGCATGGGACATGTAGGTCATGTGAAAAGTCCAACTTATACTTTAGTTGAACCTTATGAATTGAATGACTGGCTTGTGTACCATTTTGACTTATATCGCTTGTCCGATCCTGAAGAATTAGAGTATATGGGCATTAGAGATTACTTCGCCGCTAACTGTTGTTGTTTTATCGAGTGGCCAGAAAAGGGTCGCGGTATGATTAAGGAACCAGATTTGTGTGTTGAGTTAGCGTATAGTGAAGAACAAAGAACGATTAATTTACAAGCAAAATCAGCTTTGGGTGAATTAGTCCTGAATGCACTTAATTAGTGTCATTTAAGCTTATAAATAAGGGAAAGCAGTAGATGAATATTAGAACGTTGTTATTAGCTATTTTATTACTCGTTGGGAGTTTTATCCCCGCGTATGGTAATAGTATTGATGGCGTTCGTGTTTGGCCTGCACCTGAGAATACCCGTATTGTTTTTGATTTGAGTAAAAAGCCAGATTATAAGTTTTTCAGTTTAAAAAATCCTCAACGTTTAGTTATAGACTTTAAAAACAGCAAAAATCGTGTTTCGTTTGAGAACCTACTTAAAAATGATAAACGTATTAAGCGCATTCGAACTAGTAATCCCAAATCCAAAGGAACCACGCGGTTAGTTCTGGAATTGGCGGATGATTATTCTTTGACCGTTTTTCCTCTTGCTCCTGCTGGTCAATATGGTAATAGATTAGTCGTTGATTTACATGATAAAAGTAGCTCTAGTAAAGTGGCGGATACAAGCAGAACAAGCAGAACAAGCAGAACAAGCAAACGAGACATCGTTGTTGCTATTGTTGCAGGTCACGGTGGTGAAGACCCTGGTTCTATCGGTGCCAAAGGTACTTATGAAAAAAGAGTTACCTTAAAAATAGCAAAAAAGCTGGCGAAGTTAGTTGATCAACAACCGGGCTTAAAAGCGGTAATGATCCGAACAGGAGATTATTACGTACCCCATAACCGCAAATCAGAACTTGCTCGTAAAAACAAAGCTGATTTACTAATATCTATTCATGCTGATGCTTTTACCTCTTCAAAACCGAGTGGTGCTTCAGTATTAGTTCAATCTACTCGCCGAGCAAACTCAGAATTTACTCGCTGGATTGCCAATAGGCAAAAAGAGTCAGAACTATTGGGTGGTGCTGGTGAAACAATCAAGAAAACTAAAGATAAAAACTTAGCGATTACTTTAGCTGATATGAAAAAAGAATATACAATGGGCAGTAGTTATGAATTTGCTGAGCATGTCATTATGCAAATGAAAAAGGTAACTAAACTGCATAAGAAAAAACCTGAAGGGTTGAGTTTAGCCGTATTAAAATCATCTGATATTCCATCAGTTCTGATTGAAACGGGATTTATATCAAATCATAGAGAAGAAAAAAATCTTAATAGTTCGTCACACCAACAAAAATTAGCAAAAGCTATTTTTGTTGCTATAGACCGTTTTTTTACCCGTAACCCTCCTGACGGTAGTTTGTATGCTGCAACCAAAGTCAAAGAGCATAGAGTTACGCGTGGTGAGTCTTTGTCTGTGGTTGCACAGCGCTATAAAGTTTCAATACGACAATTGAAAACAGCGAATAATTTAAAGTCGAATATCGTCCGCATTGGTCAAACATTGACAATACCTCGCGCCGATTAATTTCATTTTACCAAGTTAACGATCAAAATTTATGACCATAGAAATCCTTCCTGCCCGTCTTGCTAACCAAATTGCTGCAGGTGAAGTCGTAGAACGTCCTTCATCGGTAGTGAAAGAGTTAGTTGAAAACAGTTTAGATGCTGGCGCAACTACCATTAAAATCGACATTGAAAAGGGTGGCGCTAAGCGTATTCGTATAAGCGATAACGGCTCAGGCATTGTTAAAGATGAACTGACTTTGGCGCTAAGTCGTCATGCTACCAGTAAAATAAAAAACTTAAACGACTTAGAAGGAATTTGTAGTTTAGGTTTTCGCGGTGAAGCGCTCGCAAGTATTAGCTCTGTTGCTCGCTTAACACTGACCTCGAAAACTGCGGAACAAGAATCTGCATGGCAGGCGGTAGCTGAAGGGCGAGATATGGCGGTGGCATTACAGCCCGCGGCTCACCCAAATGGTACGACCATTGATGTGGTTGATTTATTTTTTAATACTCCCGCTAGACGAAAATTTCTTCGTACTGAAAAAACAGAATTTTCTCATATTGAAGAGGTTATTAAACGTATTGCTTTGGCACGTTTTGATGTAACTTTTATTTTGTCGCATAATCAAAAGGTGGTTAAACACTTTAAATCTGTTAATAATAAAAGTTTGTATGGCAAGCGTGTTGCGCAAATTTGTGGGCAAAAGTTTATTGATCATGCACTTGAGGTAGATTGTCACCACGGTGATTTGCACTTTACTGGTTGGATAGGGTTACCAAGCTTTGCCCGCAGTCAAAATGACTTATGCTTTAGTTATGTAAATGGTCGCATGATGCGAGATAAGCTCATTAACCACGCCATTCGTCAAGCGTATAGTGATATGTTACCGGTAAATACTTACCCAGCCTTTGTGTTGTTCTTAGAACTTGATGTACGTGAAGTTGATGTAAATGTGCACCCGGCAAAACATGAAGTTCGTTTTCATCAGGGGCGATATATTCACGATTTTATTTATTCGGTATGCCATAACGCGTTAAGCGATAATATTAATGGCGAACTTTTGCCTGAGCAAGCGGATCAATCTTTAGCGATTTCAGATATTCAACCTGAAGTCAGCACCGTTAATTATCCAAAAAGCCAGTCTGTGGAAGCACATGATGGCGCTCACCAAGCAAGCCGTGACTATATAAAACCATTGACCAAAGTTGCTGATGTTCATAGTCAACCCTATCAAAATACTAACCAGGGTCATCAGAGCAACTACTCATCTTATACGCACAGTAATAATCAAGTGAGCAGAAATGCGGCACAAGCTTATCAAACATTAATGACGCCTTTGTCTGAAGGTGAACAGTCTGATGGGGAAAAGCCAGATAATGAAAAATTAATTGGTGTTAAATCACTATCAGTGGCTAATGTAAATGAAGCTTCGATGTTTACCAAAGTCGTGGATGAACAATATGCGTTAATCAATCTAGCTGATGAATTGCGTTTATTAGCATTAAATAAATTAGAACAAGCGGTTAAATTTATTGAAGTGAAAAACAGATGGCAACATGACTTCGTTAGCCAGCCTTTATTATTACCCATAAAAATAACGTTAGACCAGCAGCAGGTAGTTTTTGTTGAACGCCATGCTACTGCGCTGAAGAAAATAGGTATTGTTGCTACAGTTGTTACAAAAAACAGTGTACAAATTCGGCAGTTTCCGGCACTTTTGAGAAATAAAGACGTTAACTTTAGTTTTAATAAACTACTGACGCTTTTACTTGTTGATGATAACAATGAATTAACAAATAGTGATTGGCAACAAGCATTTGCAAGTTTGTTGACCGCCGATTCCTATGATAATAAACAAGCTGAAAACTTAATAAGTCTAAGTCAACGGCAATTAAATTCAGCATTTGAACAACAGCTACGCTTGAATTCTGTTGTGGTAGACCTCACATCTTCAATAACAAAGTTAACGAATGCCGAATAAATTCATGTCTGAAGCTTTATCAATAAAAGATATTGACACCAAGCAAGCAAAATTACCGCCAGTAATTTGTTTAATGGGACCAACAGCATCTGGAAAAACAGCGCTAGCTATGGCTTTACACGATGCCTTGCCGTGCGACATTATCAGTGTTGATTCTGCGCTTGTTTATCGAGATATGGATATAGGAACAGCAAAACCAACGGCAGAAGAGTTAGCTAAATATCCCCATCGTTTAATTAATTTAATTGATGCGAGTGAAAGCTATTCCGCGGCTGATTTTTGTCGAGATGCCTTGGTAGAAATTGATAAAATTCGAGCAAATAACCGTATACCTCTATTGGTAGGCGGCACTATGATGTATTTTAAAAGTTTGATTGATGGCATTTCACCTTTGCCGGCGGCTGATGCTGAAATTCGTCAAGGTATAGAGAGCGAAGCCAAAGAATTTGGTTGGGAACATTTACATCAGCAGCTTGCAAGCGTAGACCCTATTTCT
>Ga0105359_10005219_pt1 | contig 10187 bp, 10 predicted proteins | sample GOMGulsemesocosm_6_FD_83659 | JGI IMG/M metagenome (GOLD analysis project Ga0105359, IMG submission 83659) | Methane-oxidizing microbial communities from mesocosms in the Gulf of Mexico - GOM8C Gulf of Mexico | ecosystem: Environmental > Aquatic > Marine > Cold seeps | place: Gulf of Mexico... | reverse complement strand
TGTTCTGGAGATAACCACATAGTTAGATAAAAGCAAGTATTATCACTAATAAAGTTTTCACTAAACCCAACAAGAGTATCATCTAGACTGAAAACACCAACAAACTCAGTACAAGTCGGTAGTCTCTCAATTGCAGAATTGAACTCATCAGATTCAAACATAATTTCATGCGTATCGTATCTTTTATATGCATCTTTATAGACAGCATAACCATGCTTTAAAATATATTCTTTAGAGCACTGTTTAACATAATATTTTTTTTGTGCTCGCCTTATTTCATATCGAACTTTTTTAGCCAGTGCTGAAATATCTTCAGGTGTATCTTTAATCACATGCCACCACTCGGAGATAGATTTAGAATCAAAATCACTCTCCCATCTGGCTAAAAAGCATTGGGAGTTAAACAAGATTCGACCTACTTCTTCCTCTTCAACAATCAAAGTTTTTAGTGATGAAAGTGGCATTAGTACTTTCTGATTTTCTCGCCAAAAAGTGTTTCCAAATTTACTGTAATCATATCCAATCATTTATTATACTCCCTCCTCTATATTCTTTTATAAAACACTGAATTACAAGCTGTCAACTTCCTCCTAAACGTTAAATCATCTAGGTAAATAACCAATGATGTAATTCATAAATTGACTACTAAAACTTTCATTGTAAATATTTAAATAAGGCATTATAAGCAACATTTCTATCAAATCGAAAATCATTAGAAATCGATTCAATATCTATATTGCTTTCTTCAAACCTATGCACTGCATCTAAAAATGATATTACGCTTCCTGCTTGATAATCAAAATCACACTCTCTTGATAACAAACGACGAACCTCTGGTGTCTTTTGACTCGTTATAACAGGCAGTTTCAGTGAAATAATATCTGAAAGTTTATTAGTAACAGATTGTTTTGCGTTAATAGCTATAGGGTTCAATAATACATTAGCTTTTTTAGAAAATAGTAACATGTCTTTAATTGGCACAAAACCATGAAATTTTGTATTTATTCTAGATATTGCTTTTAACTCATCTTCACCATCACCACCACCAAAAATATGTAGAATATACTTGCTGGCATCAAGCGTATTAAACGCATTTATAACTGTAGTGAGATCATAACTGGGACCGACTGCACCAAAATAAACAAAGTGTATCTTTCCATCATCAAATCGAGCTAAACCGTCTTGAATAAGACTAAAATCAGTCCCTATATATATTACCGAACCTCCAATATTATTATATTTTTTAGCTCTTGATAAATATGTTTCAGAAACGGCAATTAAATAATCAGCATACGCATAAGCTTTATTGGTTCTATGATAAAAAGGGTTAATAATGTCGGGAATCAATTTAATTAAAGGAATATGTCCAACTATAGCTTCAGGCCATATATCCTGCACATCTATAATTAACCTATAGTTCCCTTTGGCCTTTAATTTACCAAGTAATAAGTTAGTACCAATTAGAGGAAAAGCAGAATAAACCACATCATACTTCTTTGGGTCAAACCATTCTTTGAGCGAACTGACAAATGTTGAATGGCTTAAAGCTCTTTTTATAGAAAAATTCTTCGTATAACCAATCTCATCCAAAAGGACTATTTCATAGCCACAATCGTATTTTAAATCTGTATTTCTAAAAGCTTTATCATAATGTCTGAATTTAGAGCATACTAAAGTAACCTCGTAATGATCTTTCAGCATTTCAGCTATATATCTGAACCTGTTAAATTTTGGTTCACCTGGTAGTGAGCAAAATGGTGCAATTATAGCAATTTTTTTCATATTAATCCCCTAAATACTAGTAGGACAAAAGGACCTAATATCCCCAAGCCGATAACCTTACCTAAATAGATTGATCTATATATATTTAAAGCATTGTTGTTTTTATTACATTCATTAATCGCTAGCCGAGGTATGATATAAAAATTTAATATCAAATTGCCGAAACCAGATAATAATGTTGTAGCTTGGAGTATTGAGGATGAGTATTCCGGGTTATTGATAGCTAATAAATTTACGACAAAAACAGAAGGCATCGCCAGTCCTGTATTTACTAACTGCGCAATCACAAATTTATATAAAATTTTATTATTATTTATTTTTTTTGACGATGACGATATATCTTCTTGTTCATTCAATTTTTTAGAAAAAATGAGCTTTGTTAATGAATACCCATTTTTATTCAACAAATTACAAGACTTATTAAATATTTCAATGATTTTTTCAAATCGAATATACATAAGAAACAAAAGACAAAAAGAAATAAGGCTTCCTACTAACCCTAAATTAATAACCTGTTCACCGTTTGCCCCAAAATCAACATACAAGCCAATGGCAGGAGGAATAAAGAAGCCAATAAATCTATTCAAAGACAATATCTGGTTTTGTAACGAAATACCGATTGGTAATAAATTTGCTGAATAGCCTCCTCCTCTCGAAAGAATTCCCAATGATTCAAAACACGCAAAAGAACAATACATAAGGACAATGCAGGTAAAAATTATCATTAGGATAACATCCTCATGGCACCACTATGAAAGATTAAAAAAGGAAGCATCAAGATTGAACTTAACAACAAAGGGATATATCCCCGACTATTTTGAAATACCAGGGCTAAATACGTTACATGGCAACTAAGTAATACTAATAATGTCATAAACAATCGATTAATAGCCCAATACGGAAATCCGAGAAAATAAATCAATATTAGAATAATAAAAGAAGATGTGTAAAATCTTGCAAGTCTCTTATTGTTATCCATACCTCCTGAATTATACAATAAAAATAACAAAATAAAATACTGTATAATAAAAAACATCACTTTAACATTTTCAGATATACCTGAATTATCTTCATATAAACCAGAGCCGTAATTGAGAATTCCAAGGTTATTAGTTATAATCAAAATAGGTAAAATAACTATACAATATAAATAAAACATAATCCCTTTCTGAGATGATAATATAAATAAAAATATAATGATTAATGAGCTGTTGTGGGATAGAACTGCTAGGCTCCCCCAAGTGATTTGAGCTAAAAACTTACCTTTATTAATAAAAGTTAATGTATACAAATTATACAAAAATATCGCAGCAATGAATTGTCTTAATACGTTTTGGCTTAATAACACCCCAAATGAAGTCATCAAAAGTAACAAAACCATGATAACTGAATATCTAAAAGGCAAAATTGCACTAAGCGTAATACAACTAATAAACACTAGGAAAGGAATTGCATTTTCATAACCCATAGACCAAGAAACACTGTAAGATAACTTAATAATAAACCAGGAAACAAATTCTTTCAGTTCATAGAAAGACCAGCTTGAAAGGCCATTCTGTGAATATGCTTTATAGTTAGATAAATCTGCCCCCCCCAAAGCATTCCTAAATAAAGTACAATAAATGATTAACAACACTACTGCTAAAATAAAAACAAGAGTATTGGATTTAACGGTCATCGAAGCAACCAATAGCTTGTTTTATGTTCGCCATAATCGAATCCTTGACTTCAGAAGAGCAATAATGACAATATGCATTAAGAAATTTAATTTGCTCATTAAAAGACTTATTTACATCATATCTTATTGGCATAACCTCAGGTAATCCCACACCAGAGAATGAATCTTTATATTTCATACCATTCCCAGGTACTTTTTCTTCATGAAAATCTATTAGTATAGCTGGGATTTTATATGCATTTGCTGTAATAAAAACATGCATAGCTGATGTCACTACAAATTTAGCTGATACTATTTCATTAATAATTCCTTCTATATCCTCTGGATGGCTACTAAGTATAGATATCTCGGTAACATCACTAGGTAAGTTTATAAGAATACCCCTGTGATTTATGTGTCTAATAAATAAAGTCCCTTTTACTTGTTTTTTATGCAGGCACGGGTATATCCTATTTAAAATAAAACCAATATCACCAAATCCGATACTCGCCCCCCCTCCCCCCAACACTTCCAAAGTGTAAGGTCCTCGAACAGATATATATTTAGCATTTTTATTCAATATGACGTTAGGTGAAGCAACGCCAGTCCCTAAGACGATCGAATTCTCCGTTATAGCACCACCAATAGATCCCAAAGACACTATATGAGGTTTAATATCTCGTTGCTCATTAACCTCATCAAAATGAATTATAGGCCTCATTGATATTTTAGATAAGATATAAGGAGACAACCAATCACCATAATTTCCGGGTATCGGCGACTCAGCCCAGACTAAGTGTATCGGCTTCCCTCTATAGCAGAATCTATAATACATAAAAGCTTTCAACCAACGATATTCTGGCTTATCTGAATCCAAACTAATCTCAGTAAATTTGCCTAAAACACTCCTAGCTTTAATAAGACTATTATCCGTAAAAATAGAAAGGAAATGAGAAAAATTCATTTGAATGTCCCTTTTTATACGCCTTATGTTTTTTACTTTCCTAGGTGCTATTTTTTTAATTATAAAATTTTGAAGAGACATATTATTACCTATATTTCGCATACTCACGAAAGCTTATTAGTTTCAATTTATATAGAAGAGATCGCATATTTAAATTTATTTCCCTAGAAGTTCAGCGCTCACAAAATATTTGGTAATATTTAAGACACTTGCTACTAATCGATAAAATCGTCACTAAAACTAAAACTTGATGGGCGTATGTGAACCCACTAATCATGGTGTTATTTAGATTTAAATCACTTCTACTATCATGGGAAGACTACTAAACAGCCTGCCCTGTAAGGACTGCCGAAAAATAGTTTTCACTTATTCCTGCTCCTTTTTGCTTTCTTTTAATTCCTGCTTTGAACGTTTGATCTTTTTTCTGTAACTTTAACGCGACATGTCTTATTTTTGAATAAGTTGTTGGCAGCATCACCGCGTATTATTCTGCAAACGTATCCTCTTAAAGCAACATCTAATTTCCAGCGCAATCTCACTTAAATTGTAAATGCTCTTTTGCAACTTCTTCTGCGATAAGTTTCGCAGAGCTGATGTAATATCTTACTAACGGCTCTTTTGCTGGTTTTTCGCTCTCTTTCTAAACGAAGGTAACAACCTAACGTTTTTATGCCGGGCTATTCAAGTGCAATATAGCCTAAGTAACAGGTATCATAATTGACCTTGTGCAATCTTGTTTCTAAACGACCATGTGATTTATTTTTGAAGCATGACAATTACTCTCATAATCAGTTTGGAAGTCACCTAAATCGGAAATGTCATCAAATTTCTGCTATAAGAGTTTGCTTACCTTTAAGTGTTAATAGGTAACCTGAATTCTTATTAAGTATTTCGGATGCTATTTTTTTCTGACAATCCATTGCTTTAATTATAACCAAACAACCACTTACCTCTATAAGTTCAACTAACTCAGAGTTCGCGGTTATTTCATTGGGTTTCCCTGCCATTTTTTACTTGACCAATGACGACTTAATTTGCAGTAAGAATGCACTAACCATATGGATAGCACCGCGTTTATTGCTTTTATTATAAGAGCAATAAACGGTTTTATCATCTATTGCTATAACACTACCTTCAGTCACCTTATGAAAATCTTTCATCCAAGCCATAAAGTGAGATTGAAATTTATTTGGACTGTTCAGGGAAATGATTCTAGCTATCGTATTGTGTCCTGAGATACCATTTTTATAGCTGTAACCATTCGAGCTTATCTTTGCCAAAACCTTCTATTTCCTCCCAACCTTCTGCACCAGCTATGACAGAAGCTACTCAAAAAAGAAGGGTGTCAGTTAAATACTGTTCAACCTTCCTTGTTTGTCTTGGTTCTTCATTTCTTGAAATATGGTCAAACAATGTTAAACCGTTCATTTTACACTTACCTTAGCCGTAAAGATAAGTATATGGTCACATCTAGGTACGATCGTTAAATAGAGCGGATTTTATTTAAAATCAGTTTAAATTTCACATCAGAGTTTTTTTGAGAGCCTATTATATAAGGCTACTTCATGATATTTCCCTGCCTCTATGATATTCTTTAGTGTTTAATATACGCGGCTAAATATTGAATTAACTCAACATTCAAACTCTGATTAATTTTCGGTCTGAGACAACAATTATCGTTATTGATACAAGATTTAACATTCTTAACTGACACCCTCTATTTAAACACTATAGATTACAATAGTTTAATTACCCCCTTTTTTTTCCTGCCAATAGGTTCGCATATTAATCTAGCTATTATATAATTCATATAATTTCGTAAAGTGACTCGCTAAACTTCCACACTATGGTTTTTTTTATTAGAATAGTACCTAATCAGTACTATTAACATTGCTAACATGCAACCGAGCATTGTACCCAACACAACAATCAATGCACGTTTAGGTCCTTCTTTTGTATCTGGTACTTGAGCAGGATCAATTGTTTTAAGAACATATTCTGGAGAAACCTTGGTAAGCATTATATTTTTCGTTTGCTCTTCAATCAATTGATAAAAGACTGTTTCCATCGCACTGATTTCTGTGTTTTCAAGTTGTTTGGTTAAGTAATCAATTGATGCTTGCGCTTCTTTTTCATCTTGTTCACGCATAAAGTTGTTCACATCAGCAACCAACCAAATTAACCATTGTTTGGCTACTTTGGGTGAATAAAACTCAACATCTATGGTTATTAGTGAGGTTGTTTTATCTTGAGAAACTGAAATCAGATTAAGTGATTCTTGATATGCTTCCCAGTGGGACGGAGTAGCCCTTTTAGGAAATGATACTTTCCTCAACCATTGATTACTGCTCTCATCATAAATATCACTATCAAGAATAAGTTGATCATTGACTCTATCCCAGTTTTCAGCTGCCATTAATGGTACTAATAATTTATGCTTCGTAATAAATGTTTCAAGAAATGCACGTGATTTTATGATTTCTAGTGCAAGTGCTGTTTTATCAGTACCTCCAGCACCTAGGTTCACACCTGCTAAGCTAGCTAACCCTCCCAATTGTCCAGCAAGTGCGCCCATACCACCAGCCCCTTCACTTGAGGCAGGGAAAAGTAATACGGATGCTTTGTATACATCAGGTTTTGATAGTGCGAAAGCGATTGAAGCTACAGCAAATATAATAGAAATTACGAAGATAGTAAGTTTACCTGACCAAATTGCGCGCCATAGTTCGACCAAATCGATTTCATCATCTGAGTTATTTTGTAATGCAAGCTGTTGCGACATTTGCTGTGAAAGTATTAATGCCTCTGGAGAGAAAGTAGGTCCTGTTGGTTTCTCACTACTTTGAGGTGATTGATTTTCAGTTTTGGGCACTGGCACATATTCCATTATTAACTATTTAATTACTGTAAGGTATCTCCCTACGACAACGTGATAGATTATACTTCGTTCTATTACTATGTGTAAAGAGCAATACCCTGTTTGCCCTAACAAAAAATTGATCAACTAAGGTATTGAAGAACTATTCTTGGTTTAGCTTTAGCTGAAGGAGTTATTTAGAGCTTAGTTGTCATGCTAAAGACCTCAACTGTCATGTTAAACTTGCTTCAGTATAAGTTATTTTGTAAGTGTTGCATTCTGACGCGAGTTTATTATCCCTGATAAAAGCTAAAGAGCTACATCCATGTATGCAGATTATGGATGACGGGGGCTGATTTACAGGCCATTGTCGACTCAGGCTTTGATACTAAATTTATTTAGTATCTTGGTTTTACATTTGGAATAGCAAGATCCCGAAATACAGTTTTATCTCTCCAAGCTAAACCTAAAGTACATACATCCATTTAGGCAAGTGCAGGATGACAATCCTTGTTGCTTTCAATTTTCTATATTCACTACCTTCATACTGTTATATTAGTTAAACTTTTTAGCTAGCTTAGATATTTCTCCCCAGTCATTGTTAATTAGAGATTGCTTCTGCCGCTTATTCCATCGCCTCATTTCTGTTTCTATTGCCTTTGCTTCTTGTTCAGTATTAAACTTTTGTTGGTGAACTAACTTAACAGGTAAGTTTACGTTTATTCCAACGAGTAACTTTTTGTATTTATCGTATTTAGCTAGAACAATTGCTAGTTCGTCACAACAGCCTGTGTGGTAGGTGCCGTCCATCGATTGTAAAATATAAACATAGATTAATGTGTTCATTCGAAATTCCTTTTTAACATTTATTTTACATTGTCGATATTGTAGTTGGCCTTTTATACTTTGCCAGTGTATATCTTTGATTATTTGTGTTGCTGAGTTACTTTGTACATTTGGATGTTAGAATGCACTGTCGTAAGCTGAACTTATTTAGGTATCTGTATTTTTCAGTTAAGTGAGAGATCCTGATACAGGTTCGGGATGACGGTTGGTGCTTCGCTGCCGGGTATTTCACAGGTGAGTTCCTCACTGGCTGTTTAAACGCTTGTTTATTTTCCTTACTTAACCTATTTACCTACATCCATTTGATCAAGCACAGGATTACTAAGGTGGTAGTTCCATTAATTTTCAAAAACATATTTACCAGTCTTTACTAAGTTCTAACCTTTGAGGATTAAGTTGTTTTTCCATTTACTACGCCAAAATTTGAATTGTTTTTCACGTGATATAGCATCATGAATATTATCAAATGACTCATAATACACTAATTTTAGTAGGTTATATTTGCTAGTGAAGCCAGGGGGCAAATTATGTTGATAAACTCTTTGAGGTAATTGGTTTGTTACACCAATATATAAGATCGTATTATTGTTATTAGCCATGATGTAAATATGTGGGTGTTTCATACTGATTTCTTTTTCAGTGCAAACATATTATTGAGTAATTTTTTTAAGACGTTTTGACTGCTATTGGATTTTGATTATCCGATGCCGTTATGCTGAATTTGCCTATATGGATGTAGGTACTTAGGTTTGGTCAGGAACTATAAACCTGTGTTTCAGTATCTCTGTTTTTATTTGTATATGCTTTAGCCATAGTTATATCAATGATTCGAATTTTTATGATATCACTATATCACTTTGTAACGCATCAACAGCCTCTTCGCAAAATGAAACTAACGTATGATAATTTTCATTTTTCACTATCGTTTTAATAATTGATTAGACTAGATTAAGGTAGTCATGTACTAATGAGTTACGCATACCTATTATTTTCCGCCATTCAACAGGTTCGATTTCAGAAATACCCCAATATTTTGTAAAGCAGCAAAAGTTTGGTAAGTATTATTAACCGATTCCTTTTTAATAGACTTTAACCAATGTTTAACTAAACCAATCGAGACTTCGGTGAGTAATTGTAATAAACGTTCTGTTGTTCTGTAACCTCTGCTATTTAAAATATCGACTTGGCTCAATTGATTCAGTTCAAACTCGTACTCACTGAGATGAAAAAACACCTCTTTTAACTAAAGCTGTAAGCCCTGAACAACCATAGTGTTACCTCTTTAGTATCTATGTTCAATGGTTTCAAACTGAAATTGACTGTATATACGTTGTATTTCCTTAAGCTCTCATACTTTATTTTTGCAGTATATAACCCTGCCATGTTAGACAATATTGAACGCTAAATATACGGGAACATTATTGATATCGACAATAGATAATTTATCATCTGACAAGTTTAACTGTGCAGACAAGATTAACGATAATTCTTGAGGACGCAGCTTTCTGTCTATATCTGTTAAGTCAAATTTTAAAATGCTATAGCCATATATATATCGCTATTACTATGTGATGTTCCTTTTGCTTGCGAGCCATAAAGCCAGTTCACTTCAACATCACCAACTTCCAATGTGTATTCCATTACTTTTTGCATTAAAAATAATTTATGACATGTTACGTAGCTATTTAGCCCTAAAACTTCATGTTAATAAGGGCTATTTTAGTTAAGATATTAGTCTACTAATATTTAGAAATAAAACTAATGCACTGAACAATCTAAAGACCACTAATAGCCGCAACAGCAACCGCGGTATTATACATAATAGTTGTGGCTGAAGACCACAATGATAAATTATTCATGTACTCAGCGTCAAGAGGCACAACGATTGAATCACCAGGTCTTAAATTTGAACTTTCACCCGATGAGAACCAATTACTTTCTTCTAACATTCTAATACTACCATTAGAAGAAATAATATAAATACGTTCATCATCTGCACGTTTTTTAATACCACCACTTTGCTTAATATAGTCTTCAACACTTTGCGAAGCATCAAACATATGAGAGCTATTTACTTGTAC
>Ga0105359_10005218_pt1 | contig 10187 bp, 7 predicted proteins | sample GOMGulsemesocosm_6_FD_83659 | JGI IMG/M metagenome (GOLD analysis project Ga0105359, IMG submission 83659) | Methane-oxidizing microbial communities from mesocosms in the Gulf of Mexico - GOM8C Gulf of Mexico | ecosystem: Environmental > Aquatic > Marine > Cold seeps | place: Gulf of Mexico... | reverse complement strand
TTTTCGATGGTTGAAGGTATTGATTATTGGATGGAGAAAAATAGAATTGACTGTACTACCTAATTTAAAACATTAAATAGTAGTGTTTTGACTTACAAATAGATTTGCCTTTTAGCGCCAATAAAAAATGAAACTAAGATCTAAGGTTATCACCAAAATTTGTCATTAAGCATAGGAGTGCTACTTGAAATTTAAGAAATGGATAATGCATGTACCGTTAATAAAGAAAATGAGATTTAGTAAAAATACCAAGGTGCTTATAACTAATTTTTTTTCATTATCTATTCTTAAAGGGTTCGAATTTCTAATCCCATTAATTACTTTGCCTTACTTAGTACGTACCTTAGGTATTGAAAACTTTGGTTTGGTCAATTTCGCACTTGCGTTCGCTATGTACTTTGGTGCAATTATTCAATATGGCTTTCGTATCACGGCAACCAAAAAAATTGCTCTAAAAAGGGATAACCTTACAGAAGTCAGTGAGATTTTTTCTACTGTAATATCAGCCTCTGTTATTCTTTCTCTTGTTTGTTCGATAATCTTCCTATTTATCGTATTCGCAGTAGATATTTTTAACCAATACTTTCAACTTTATTTTTTCACATTGTTGTTTTTGGTTTTTCAAAACCTTTTTCCTATATGGTTTTTCCAAGGCATGGAAAAAATGAAGTTTATTGCTTTTATCAATTTTTCCAATAAATTATTCTATCTCTTAGCTCTTTTCTATTTTGTCAAAGACCACGACGATTATAACCTTGTTCCATTATTAAGCGCTGTTTCGGCGTTAATTAGTCTGGTAATTGCATTTATTGTAATAAAGAGACATTTCCACATCCAATTCAAAAGACCAAAAACATATAAAATAAAACGGTTACTAATAGAGGGTAGACATGCATTCATAGGCCAACTTGCCCCAAACCTATATAATAACTCCTCACTATTTCTGCTCGGGTTGTTTACCAACAATGTTATTGTTGGTCAATACACCGCCGCAATTAGAGTTATCGAAGCAATTATGTCTGCATGCAATATTTTGACGAGTACTTTTTTACCTTTTCTTGTTAGGAATATCGACAAGCACCAGTATTTTGCCAGATTAATGTTACTGCTTGGAGTTACATTGTCTGTCGGTTGCTTTTTTTCTGCTGAACTCATTGTCCAATTATTGTATTCATTCGAAGGAAAGAGTGTTTCAACGACTATTGCCTATTTATCACCTAGGATTTTATTCATATTTATCGTAAATACCTATGGCGTTAATTACTTGATGATCATGGGACATGAACGAATATATAAAAATATTGTTCTTTATAGCTCAATAATTTCCTTTTTCATTGCTTGTCTTGTGATCCCGATATTTTCTCTTCATGGTGCTGTTGGCGTTTTACTTGGAGCATCATTTTTGATGTCTATTTTATGCTACCTCAATTTCTTAAAATATAAGCAGGAGGCCGCTGGTGCATAACATTTTGTTTACTGGTGATTTTGCACCATGCCGAAGATACGAATCATTGGTTATAGATAAAAGTCAAACAATATTCGGGGATCTTTTAGAAGATATTGGTTGCGCCGACATTGCCTTTTAAATTTAGAATTCCCCCTGTGTAATAATGACACCCCAATAAGCAAGTCTGGCCCTGCTATCAAAGCAAGTCCTTTTACTATCAAGGCGGTACAAAGTGCAGGTTTTGACGTAGTAGGCTTAGCAAATAACCACATTATGGACTACGGGGAAAACGGACTACAAGAAACGTTAAGTGTATGTCGAGAACACAACATAAAAACATGTGATGCGGAAATTAATCTGAAAGAGGCGCAACAGCCAAGAATAATAGACAATAATGGCGTTTCGATTGCTATTATCGCTATAGCGGGACATGAGTTTAACATAGCCACAGAAAACACATCTAGGGCAGCTCCATTAGATTTAATAGATAATATTAGACAAATTGATGAAGAAAAATCACGTGCCGATATCGTCATTGTGACAATTCATGGTGGAAATGAATATTTTCCGTTCCCACGACCTGGACTGAGAAAATCATACCTGTTTTATGTAGATAAAGGAGCTGACGCTATAGTTTGTCATCATTCACACGTACCGGCCACTTATGAGATACATAATAATCGGCCCATATTCTACGGACTGGGTAATTGGATATTTGACAATAAGAATCTGCCACCACAATGGGAATATGGATATGCTGTCAACCTTCAATTTAACTCTGAAAGCAGCGATTTTGAACAGTTTCACTATTATTCCATACAAACAATCTGTCAAAATTGGTGGTATTAAGAAGCTCGAAAGTAAGGAAAAAATCAATTTTTAGCAAATCAATTACTTCAACAGAATCAAATATTGAACCAAAAAAAATATCGGAAAACCTGAAATTCTTACTGTGATAACAGGAGTAAATCAGTATTGATGAGTAACTATTTTCTGGTAAAGTCTAGAGGTTTGGGTACAATATCACAACTATTAGGTCCTCGAAAATTATTTTTGGGAACACAGAAAATTCTCTGTTCAAAGTTAAATATGCTGCGATGTCAATCTCATCAATAACTACTAAAAACAGTCGTTGAAAATGAGTAAGAAATGTTGTGGTATTGCAAGGCCGTTTAGTTATCAAGATATAAGTCTGTATATGAATTTCATTCCTCCAAAAGGAGTTTATTTTGAAAAATACAAAAATAATTTGGGTGGACTCTGTCCGTGTCGTTGCATGTTTTATGGTTATTTTCTTACATACTGCAGCGCCGCTGTTAAAAAAATATAACAACATTCCTTTAAACTACTGGTTCATCGGCAATATTTATGACTCACTTGTTCGAGTATGTGTCCCTTTATTTTTTATGATCTCTGGTTTTTTATTACTTCAAAAAGATGAATCGTTATCAGTATATTTTTCCAAACGATTTAGCAAATTATTTATCCCAATCGTCTTTTGGTCTTTCTTTTTTGTTTTATGGAGAAACCTTTTTGTACATGACATTCCCCTTACATTCCAACACTTTTATAGCTTACTTTTAACACCCAGTTATTATCATCTCTGGTTTTTATATGCACTTACAGGGCTCTATTTATTTGTCCCCATTTTAAGAAAGGTAACTACTTCAGCCGATACTACCCTGCTTATATATTACAGTGTCATTTGGTTTATCGCTGTATCATTAATTCCTCTTGCTGAAAAAGTTAGTGGTCTAGATAGTCGAATCGATTTATATTCAATATCAGGTTATGTAGGGTACTTAGTACTTGGTTTGATATTAGGTAGGAAAGAGATATCTACTAAAACATTCATTATCTCTTTGGCTGTTTTTCTTATATTAATTGTTACAACCTTTTTAGGTACCTATATTCTCACCTTAAGAAATGATGGAATATTTGTTGGTTATTTATATGGTTACCTAGCTCCTAATACTATTATTGCTGCATGCGCATGTTTTATTTTAATTAAGTACTTAGCTACTAATAGTAAAACATTCCAAATACCTATTGTTCAAAGAACTATAGCGACATTAAGTTCTTGCAGCTTTGGGATTTATTTACTTCACCCGGTTTTCCTTTATATGTTAAGCCACGGAACTCTGGGGGTTAAATTATCAGCATGGACCGGTAACCCATTGTGGTATGCCCCTATAACGTCAATTTCGGTGTTTATATTATCATTTATATTTATATTTATAATTAAAAAGATACCAATATTCCGGCTAGTGGCGCCCTAACACGTATTAGCGACACCCTCTGCCCTTAGTTACCTTGATAAGAACATGGACAAATATTTGGTGATCAAAGCATTACTTATGCCGATTTATCAACGTCAACCTAAAACTGAAGTCATAGTATATAGCGTTCATGAAAGAGCATAACCTTGTTCCATCAATGAGTCGACGAGGTACAATGTAGTGACTGAAAGTTTTTTCAACGACCAAAAACGGTTAATTAAAAGGAAGATATACTCAACACATAATGATGCGAAAACAGAGATATTTAATTTTATAGAAATGTTTTACAATCCTAAAAAGCGTCACTCGCATACAGGCGGTGTTTCACCTGCCAATTTTGAGGAAGCGTGCTTTTCTGAATTACAAACTGTCTAGTGAAAGTTGGGAAGTCCATAGTAACATTGTTATCCAAATACAAATAATTCTTAAGTTTTTAGAAAATGGTGCAAATGAATAATATCAAATATAGAGCCGAAATAGATGGTTTAAGAGCTTTGGCTGTTTTATCCGTTATTATATTCCATGCGGGAGTTGACAGTCTGTCTGGAGGTTTTATTGGAGTGGATATTTTTTATGTTATCTCCGGCTATTTAATCACTACGATCATCTCAACATCATTACAAAAACAAGAGTTCTCTTTTACTGCTTTTTATATTCGGCGCATTAAAAGGCTCTTACCAGCAGCATTGATCATGGTGCTAACCACTGTTGTTGTAGGGATTGTTTTTTTAACTCCCGACAAATATATCGAGCTATCTAAAAGCGCGATTTTTGCCAATTTATTTATGGCTAATGTATGGTTGAGTAATAATTTAGGATATTTTGATCTTTCAACACAAATATCACCATTAGTTCATATGTGGTCTTTATCAGTTGAAGAACAATTTTATCTTATTTTTCCTTTTATTTTATTTATTTCTTATAAAGTAAAGGGACTTGTTGGTATTAAATTTACGATTCTTTTTATTTTTATATTGTCCTTTAGTTTAAGTATATTTCTTACAGATAAATATCCAAACTTTTCTTTTTATATGTTGCATACCAGAGCATGGGAGTTATGTGTTGGTGCTGGCCTCGCTTTGTTTCCTGCTCTAAAGTCGGGTATTAAATTAGCTGCAAGCTTTCTTTCCTTTGCTGGGATAATAATTATTGCTCTGTGTTTGTTTGTTATTACTGAGAGTGATGTGTATCCCGGGTACTTAGCTTTTTTCCCCGTACTTGGTACCTCACTTATTCTTTTTTCGCTAGCCAATAACAATAGTGTAGTGAAGTCGTGGTTAACGTTAAAGCCAATTACTTTTATTGGAAAGATTTCTTATTCAGCATATTTATGGCATTGGCCAATTGTTGTTTACTATCGAATATATAATAACCAAAGTCACTTTAATTCTTTAGAAATAACGTTATTAATAGTCGCTAGTTTATTTATTGGTTACTTGTCTTGGAAATATATAGAAGAAAAATTTCGACATCAAAAACAGACTAATAAAAAGGTTATATTTGTTACATCATGTGCTTTAGCTTTATCACTTTGTGTTCCGTATACCGTTTATTTGCTTAAAGGTATTCCGTCTAGAATTTCTCAAGCTGAATTGGCGATTACCGATTCAAATTTAATGTGGAATTGGACTTGTACCGGAAAAATAAAATTATTTCCTGAACTGCCTGATGAATTTTGTGTTATTGGACATCCTTGGGAAGGTCCTGCCGAAAAAGGTGTGATATGGGGCGATAGTCATTCTCTGCATTATGCCCAGTTGCTCCATCAAGAAGCACTAGTTAATAATTTGTCTTTGATAATCGCGCCATTAAGATGTCCACCTTATTTAAACTCCCTTTATGTCAGGGAAAATTATGTGAAATTCCCTCACTTCACGAAAAATTGTACTCTTAGAAATAATTTGACACTAGGTTGGCTAAATGAAAATGATGATGTCAGTTTAATTGTGATGGCTGCTGCTTGGTCAGGGCATATTCGTCAACTATATAGCAAAAAAAGTGTTGCGCATAAAAGCCTTATGAATAACGAGCAAATCGGAGCAAAATTAAGTACTGAGGCATTCAATCAGTTACTTCCTAAACTTACTGAAAAGGAAATATTAATACTCGGTGATGTCCCTAGGCCTAACAGAATTTTAAATGAATGTGCTGCTGCTGAAATGTCTAAGTTACTTAAGGCAAAATGTATGCCTTCAAGCTATAAATACTTGCCAACGGTAGAGACATTGAAATGGCATAAATCGAGTGATGATGTATTAATTAAGATGGGTAATCATTATAAAAATGTCAAAACCATTATTCCAAGTAACACCCTTTGTGATGATGTAAATTGTTTAACATATATTAATAATGAATTAATTTATAAAGACAATAATCACATTAGAAGGAACTTAACCCCTCAAACGGCAAGCATGCTATCTGAAAAAATAGGATTGCGAAAGTATTTTTCAGAGCGTATAAATAACAAAATTGATTAAATTATAGATAAATTGCCACATTGTTATTTTTCATAGGTAAAATGAAGGGTTCCAAAAGTAGTAAATGTCAAAGTAAAATAAAACTGACGAGTATGATAGATAATGAATTATAGATTCGACATTGACGGCCTACGAGCCCTCGCCATTTTAGCCATATTGGTTTTTCATATAGACCCAAGGTTTGCTGGCGGATTCATCGGTGTTGACATATTCTTTGTTATCTCCGGTTTTTTAATTACCGGTATTATTTGGAAAGAATTACAACAAAATACTTTTACTTTTTCCATGTTTTACTTAAAGCGCGTTAGGCGCTTATTTCCAGCATTATTTGTTATGTTGTTTGTGGCATATGCTTTTATCATTGTTTTTGGTCTAAATACTGAAATAGAGATGTTTGGCAAAAGTGCGCTGTCTTCCCTTTATTATATATCTAACATCTTTTTTTATAGTCAAAATGATTATTTTGCCAGTGATCTTAAATTAAATCCCTTATTACATACATGGTCGCTTTCAGTTGAAGAGCAGTTCTATTTGTTTTTTCCCTTATTTCTATATTGGGTTTACCGCAAAAAGCAAAATACACACTATTATTTATTGGGTTTGTTGTTTGTTTCTTTTATTTTAAGTGAGTATTTACTTGCAACTGATGCCTCTGCCTCATTTTTTCTCTCCCCTTCACGCTTTTGGCAATTTTTAGTCGGTTCTTTGTTGGCGATTTATGGCCATAAAATAACATTGAGTGCAAAACAAGCTAGTTACTTGTCTATCGTGGGTTTTTTATTTATCGCCTATAGTCTTTATGCTTTTTCTGAGCATACTGCTTTTCCTGGTGTATTCGCTTTAATACCTACGCTAGGTACAGCAGCACTAGTTTTGTCAGGTTTTAACAACAATAGTTATAGTTACCGACTATTGTCATCTGCTGTTCCTAGGTTTTTTGGCAATATTAGTTATTCATTATATTTATGGCATTGGCCTATCATTGTATTTTACAAAATCACAATTGCGCCATCATTTGTAAAAGAAGACAAGGTTATTGTATTTCTGCTCTCAGTCCTAGCGGGGTATATTAGCTGGCGCTTAGTTGAAAAGACAACCGCAAAACTGTCTTTAACACAGCAAAGTCGTAAGTTACTCTACATTTCAACTGGCTCATTAAGTGCTCTCACCTTATTAGGACTTTTGTGTTTCAACAGCTCGTTTTTTCATTCACAAGAGAAACAATTTTATGAAAATTTTCTCAGTTATAAGATGGAAGCTAAAACCGGTAGTTGTTTTTTAATTTCTGGCGACAACGCCAATGCTTTTGATGAAGAGCAATGTATTAAACAAGGTAAAAAAAATATATTGTTGATTGGTGATAGCCATGCTGCCCATTACTACCAAGGATTAGTTAATAGTTTACCTGAATTTACCATTTCGCACGCTTCCTCCTCAGGCTGTCGACCTCACTTCAAAAATGAGGCAGGAAATCGCTGTGCCGATTTAATTAATCATGTCTATAGTAATTTACTTAATAAATATCAATTTGATTTGATCATTCTCGCAGGGCGCTGGATTAAAATGGATATTGCTTTGCTACCAAGTACACTTCAATTCTTAAATGATAGTAAACTTAATGTCGCAATTTTTGGGCCTGTTATTGAATATGAACAAGCACTTCCTGCGCTATTAGCTAGATTTGGCAATGATGCACATACAAGTGATATGCTAGATTCAGCTCGAAATTGGCAACAAATTACCTACATGGATAATCAAGTTAGCAATATTGCTCAAGATGCCAATATTAAATATATTTCAATGTTGAATGTTATGTGTCCTAAAAAGCAATGTGTTGTGACTACCAAGCAAGGTGCACCAATTCAATCTGATTATGGCCATTTGACCACCAAAGGTGCTGAGATCGTGTTGAAAATGGCGATAAATGCTGAACCAAAATTATTTGATTTATAATGCTTTTATCCCATTACTATTTTTATTAACCGTGATACGGTGATGTAATTTAAATTATATCTTCTATCAAAAAATAATTAGATTTAAAACTTTATGCGCACTCCAGCTCCTTTATTAAATATCACGCTTGCCTTACTAAGCTTTTTCGGCTTTTTTACTATTCATGTTTGGATAGGAATGTTACTAGAATGGAGTTTTAACGATTTAATAAATACATTATTTATCCCAATTGTTTCATCATCTATTTATATTATCTACTTATATAAAACAAGTTTACATTGGCATGTAGTAACTGAATCGAACACACGGGGTCTTATTAGTAAAACGCCACTTCTGCCATTAATTCCACGAAAACTAATTATCACTATTGGGCTTATATGTTTAGTTTCTTCGCTTATACCTATTGTGTTAAAAATAGATGAATTGTTTATTATATCTTGGTTTTTATTAGTGCTTGGCATTACCTTTTTATATTGGGGAAAGGGCTATTTTAAGCGAATATTAGTCACATCAAGTAATGCTATTGATAATGAACAAACTGCCCCACTATCATTCAGTAACGCTGTAGAAGTATTCAAATTATCACTATTAGGTTGTTCGCTAGTTATCCTGTACCTATTCAGTTTAAAAACTAATGCTGACGATAGCCACTTTGTCTCATATATTGTCAGTTTATTGAGCTATCCTGATGAGGTGATGTTTTCTAAAGACGTAATTTTTAACCAAGGAAAAGACAACCTTATCTTTGCCTTAAATTACGGACAATCTTGGGAAGCGTTATCAGCCGTCATTAGCCAAATATTCACGATTAACCATCTAAGTTTATATTATATTTATTTGCCTTCTCTTTTCTTATTTTTTACACCTGTGCCCCTGTATTACTTTACAAAAACTTATTTCCCTAAATTTGCCTTTTCATCTACGGTATTTGCTTTCATCATTCTGATCACTTGGTCTACGTATAATCATCTACATGGTTATTTCTTTATTCCGCGTTTTTATCAAGGCAAAGCGATTTTAATCTCTTTTTTATTGCCCTTATTGATGTTACTAGCACGTCGGTTTTTTATTAATCCAAATGTGAAATTTGGCACATTATGCTTATTGGTTCTACTTGCTTCAGCAGGTGCTACTAGCACTGGTATATATATTTCAATTGTCGCATTTGGTTTTTGCTTCCTCACTTTTACCTCGCTAAACTATACAAAAATGTTAAGAAACATATTGCTTTCTATCTTAATCATTACGCCAAATGTAGCCATGTTAGCAATAGTTAAATCTGAAATGTCTACTGTAGGATCACAACGAAGTGAATTAGTAACCGAGTATCAGCAACTTAATATACCTAAATACACTATCTATGATGAAGAGATTAAAAAACTAGCAAGACCTACACAATCAATGTACTGGCTATTTGGCGACAATAAGTATTTGGCTATGTTTTTGCTATTGTTTATTGCCAGTATTTTGATGATTGCCTATGCTAAAAAACATGAACTAAAACGCAACGAGCTCATGCGGTTATATCTAATATTAGGCATATTAGGGTTTGCACATCCCATTGCTACCTTTTTATCTTATGCGATAGGGCCAGGTAATTTAGTTTGGCGATATCATTGGGCTTTACCCATGAGCATTATATTTTCCCTTTTTGCTGCCAATATCCTCAATGTAAACTTAACAAGGCTAATTTCTACTAGCAAACAGAGTACGCTCAAAATAGCTTCTGCGGCTCCAATTTTGCTAGTGATAGCAATTTCGCTATTCTTTATTACCTTAAGTGCAAATCACTTACAAAAAATAATTGGCAATAAACCGTTATTCTACAAAATAAATCAAGAAGCTTATGCTGTTGCGCTAGATATTGTTCAGAAAGAAAAGATAGGAGACAAAATCTTGGCTGCAAATCATGTTGCGGAGATATTACCTATGCTTGTAAGAACATCCCAATTAGTTACATCAAGACCGCTTTATTGGCGTCTGCCGTATTTTTCAGCAGAAGATTTAAACAAGAGAAAACGATTGCAGTAT
>Ga0105359_10005213_pt1 | contig 10199 bp, 7 predicted proteins | sample GOMGulsemesocosm_6_FD_83659 | JGI IMG/M metagenome (GOLD analysis project Ga0105359, IMG submission 83659) | Methane-oxidizing microbial communities from mesocosms in the Gulf of Mexico - GOM8C Gulf of Mexico | ecosystem: Environmental > Aquatic > Marine > Cold seeps | place: Gulf of Mexico... | reverse complement strand
CCAAGTATTATTTTCATTCATTAATATCTGTTATTCCTAAGTTCATGTATCAATTTACAAAACCAAGTGATGAAAAGTATTTTCACTTGTTTATATTGCGATACTTTACCGTAAATAAGAAACTAAAGAAATAAGAATAAAAATCATTACCATTAATAAGTGAGGTTGAATATGGACTCGTTTTCAATAAGAAAGGTATGACTGTTATGTTTTATTTATCGTGGCTGCACAATACAAGACCTGACTCCATTGGTTCAAAGATTTATTCAAAACGTGTAACTATAACTCTCAGGTAAAATAAGTGAATATAAATACAAACCAGAAGCTGTAGTGGTATGGTGATTTTGGCCACCTAATTAGAGGGTGTTATGATTCATTCATAGCAGTATTAGGTGAATACAATGACTACGAAGTTACGTAAGAAGATTTAAAGAGTCAGGTCTTGCATTGTGAAATCACCAAAAGTACTCAATAAAACTGTTCAGTCACTAGATTAGCCCTTTTGAACGCTACGTACCCACAACACTAAATAATCCCTCCCCCATAAAAAAACCGAGCACTTGGCTCGGTTTTCATTAAACTAACTTGTTTTAAATGAGGATCGTTAATGAAGTTGGTTAATTCAGGGACTGATTGTTTTAGTATTTTCACCACTTTCTATTAATGGAAGTTGGTTAACTACACATACAAATAGACAAGCAAAAAATCCCTTTATTAATTAAGTTGGTTAAAATCAACATTTTCATAATACTATACTTAATCACTTAGTATTGGGAAAATGAATACATATTGAAACCGATGGTTACCACAGTCATTACAATTAAATTATATAGGTTTATTTAACTTTGAAGCCTATGTAAATATCAACCCTTCTGTCTTTAGCCAATTCATCTTCACCAACACCATGATCAGTATTTGTTGGTCCATACGTCAATGCTTTGATATTCACATTCTCATGCCTGTTAAACTCTGATTTAGCCATAAGTTTATGAAAAACTTGCTCCACTTTCTTTGCCCTTGCAAGAGCTAGTTCTGCATTATTACGCCACTTATTTTGAGCATTCTTCGATAATGGATTTTTATCAGCTATGCCTATCAAGATAATATTTTCAATTATCACTTCATCTCTTACAGTATTTTTCATCAGCTCGTGAAGCTGATTTTGTAGGAGCTTATTGCTATCAACTTCGCTACTATTGATGTTAGCCTTCTCAATTTGATCTTTAGCTTCTTCAAAAGGTTCAACGCTTCCGATAAATTTGATTTTCGATGGTACGACCGCAAGTGGTTTAGGCTTAGGGGTTATGTTATTTTTTTCCAGTTCAAAGTAAAAGTTCTCGTTTTTTGACCAAACCAATTCTGGATTCAAATTTTCAACTGTGATCAACGTAAATGTAATTGCAATAGCTCCTGAACCAATCAAAATGGATCCTGCACGAACGATTTGACCTCTGTATCTAGGGTCTGTATATATTGAATGCATGACGATTAACAGCAAAATCAACAACACCAATATACCTAATATCCACCATGCTACTTCACTATTATTACCGTTTATTTGCTCAGTACTTACCTCAATACTCTTGCTAATTTCAATTAGTTCTTCAAGTTTTTTGACAACTTCTGCCTGCTCTATATGCACATCTATATCCGAATTGGCAGGTAAATGTTGGATAGATGTTCGAGGTTCAAATGCAAAAAAAAGAATAGTGAAACCCATGAAAAACAAGATAATTACCTTTCTCAAGCCCCCACCTAACCAAAAAAAGGACGAAAATGGTTGTGATTGCTGCCTAAAAGAAATCACTACATCAATAAAAATATAAAAGCCGACGCATACTAGCATCGCATATAAAGCATATTCCATATTAAATACTTTTCACCATGCTTGAAGGCTTACTTTTTACATTTAAGTCGTCTTTTATTGGTTTTTTTTTCAAATCATGCTTTAAGAAAAGTTCTGTAGAAAATTTATAAATCCATACTCCAAAGCAGCTACTTGTAATAAAAAACCATTCAAAGAGTGGGTGTGAAAATTCTTTTGTATCAAACTTGCTAATAAGCAGAACTAATACTAAGGAAAAAACAACCCCAACAAACGCAGTAGAAAATGTTTGTAAAGCACCTTTAAATATAGAAGTTAAAGGTGGGTAAAGTGGCTGGGAGTTAATAAACTTGTCATATGATGAAAAAACGATGCTTGTTAGAGATGCGAACATCATCGAAAACAACATTATATTGCCACTAAAATTGAGTAACTTAGGGAAGTAAATATTGACTGAGCCCAAAGTACTCATTAAGCCTAAAGAGAAAGCAATAATTAATCCTCCAATATTGTATGTAGCCCTAGACGAATATTGGAAGTTGTTAATATCAGACCTTATTTCTTCGCAAAGTTTTAAAACAGCTTCAGCTCTATGCTTCTCGTTTATAGAGCCATTCATTATTGATTTAGCACTCTTAGCCATAGCTAAATGTTTACAATTACCGAACCTAGCAATGAGTCCTAGTGTTTTAATTAGTTCAACTTTCGCTATCATTTCATGGTTGGAAGCTTCTTCCCGGTTTTCCCCCAATCTTGTTATTAACACATTACATCTGCGTTCCAATTGCTCTTTCTTTTTTAATTCCATTATCTACACTTCCAAAAAACCATTCTTTACAAAGGATTATCTCTTTTATGATGAATAAACGCCAATATTTCTACCACAACTTTAGAATTTTAAAAAATCCCTAATAGTCAGGTTTGGTAACCTTTAATATTCCATAATCCCTGCTTATAACCATCAAATTTAGAAAATACAAAGCAACTCCTATTAATGAAGTCGGTTAATGGCGCTCAGCATTATTTAATTCTTTTGAGAAGGCTTACCTTTGGTGCACTATTTCCACTTCCTTTAGGTACACCATTCCCACGACCACCGCCTGATGGGCGGCCGGTTTGACTTGGTAGGTTTGGAATGATTGGGGTACTTTTTGATTTAGACATTGTATGTCTCCTTTTAGTTAACCCTGTATTGGGTGTTAGGAGAATATTTTGTCTAGGTAGTTTTAGCGAGAATCTGACTGGCGAGATAATTTTAAATTTATTAAAGCTATGAACACGAAGCTATATGGAATTGAATTTTAAGCAAATGTAAATTCATTAAAACCCTCTTTTCAATACTTAACCTTTTCATTATTAAAAATTTTTCAACTAAGAAAATATCTTTCATATCTACTTTACAGTTTCCCGTTTATTTCTGCCTCTTGAAAAATCTTCGCATCAACCCTATTTCAATAGTGCAATTAAGTAATAGGAAGAAACCTCAAATGTTCAGACTTATTGAAGCCTTCGTGGATAGATAAGAAGAACTCATATACAAAAACTTTAAAGGCTTAACCATGTCACAACTAAAAGACTATATTTTTTCGGATGATATTATTGATTTATATGAATCAGATCCAAAGAAATTGATAACCTATCTTCTTGAGGATCAAATATCAGATTTAGAGAGCTTACGAATATTCCTGATTAACTCAGGGCGTAAGGATGATTTCACTTCATTTATCGGTAAATATTTGTACAAATTACTAGAAAAATGGGAACTTCTAGAGCGAGAAAGCGAGTTTGGCTCTTTGCTAAATAAAAAAATTAATAATATCGACAGTTTTTCCACCAGAGGACCTGTTGAAGCAATATTAAAAAAGCTCTCCGTTTCTGCCTTTAAGGACCAACTCACAGAAGATATACAAAACAAAAAAGATATCCTATGTGAGCAATACATAGACTCATTCTTAACTAAGTTTTGTTGTAAGTATGGAATTACAGAGCACTATAGAAATCGCTGGGGAATGCGAGGAAAATTGAAAGAAAGGTTTTTCCCGACAGATGATTTTCACTCATTTAGATCTCGAAGGCTTAGAAACAAGATTAACGGTCATTGCTTTTACAAAACTTATAACCGAATTACAGAAGCTTATATGAAGGGCAAGACTGATATTGAGTATTTGGGGTCTGAAAAGGCCAAATTCGACTCTGGTGAATACGTTGAAGCAGCTTTTTTTGATGAACTAAGTCATTTTTTAGGTGATTACTTTGACGTAAAACGAAATGTAAAGGTTAAACAACCAAACAAAAAGCCACATGAAGTTGACATAGTTATATGCAAAAAAAATAGTATATTTGAAGACATTAATGAAGTTGAAGTAAATAATGTTTTTGCTGTGTTTGAAGTGAAACGAAATTTGAGCAGAGAACACTTAAGAAAAGGAAATAAAAAGCATACTGAATTGTTCCACACAAAGTGTTCCGAGCTGAAGTATGACGCTATGCCTTTTGACAGTAATAACCTCACTCCATATCAAGCTCTTAATGGTAAAGTGTTTGTTGGTATATTCGCTACTGATATATATGATAAAGACAAGTTGCTTGAAAAAGAATTTTATGAGGGACTTTATACTGATTTAACTTATAAACAAGCAGGTAGTGAAGCTGAAGGATATAGACAAACTTTATTGCCAGACTTTATTTATATACTGAATAAAGAAAAAGAATTGGATATTGCTAGTATTAAAGAGTCGAAATTTATCAGTGTTGACTCTGTTGTTAGGCATTACGGAGTTTTAAATAGTTACAAAAAAAACATAGATTATTCAGTTTCTACGTTTGGGTGCTTATTAAAAGAAATAATTAACTTTTTTGTTGGTAATGGTTATATACCAAAAGCTCATCAGCTTGTTGAAAGATTTAAGTGCTTTGGTGCTATACATGATGAATTATCGATTAATCATGGCATTATAACGTACTTCTTACCAAAACACTTTGGTGAGCTAAATTCTTATTTATACTCTAAAGTACCGAATGAATACTCTTCAATTGCTTTAGACAAGAGAGAGCCTCTAAAAGTATTAAAATCTTGGCCAAGGCATTCTATACCCGATAAATTTTACAACACGTTAAAACATAAAATAAAAGTGATTTTAACTCATGAGTCTAAGAGTAATCAGACGCCAGCTATTGAGCTACATTCTAGTAATGCAAATGTCGATGATCTTGTGCGCTCTCTACTTAAGAATTAGACTATCAGATTTACCTGTTTAAAATTAAAAAATATTCTATTAATTTAATCATTCATCTAGTGCATACTCGCCAACGAAACTTAAATTACAAACCTCACAAAATAAAAAACCGAGCACAAGACTCGGTTTTCATCAGAATAACTTTAAGGATCTTTAATTAAGTTGATTAACACCTTTACACACTAATTGTAGTGACACAGCAAATTTGACCACTGAATTAAAGGGCATTATGGTTTATTCACAACACTTTTCTTGGGCACTTTTGTAGAGTTCAAAAGCAGCTCTACCATTTCTTGCCCATGCTCAATTATTTCATCTTCTCCCCACTCTCCATCCTTAGCTATTTTAGTCATTTCATAAAGTTTGAGACTATCAATAGTGTTTTTATTAATAGCAGCTGAGAAATGTGCTAGTTTTGCCTTAGGTGGAAGGTTACTCAACCGGGAATTTTTACTATGACTAATCAAACATAAATTACCAAACTCATGTAATACATCAGATCCTAAAGGGGCATGCCCTTCCATAGGATGTTGTGGATAAAAGTGCTCAACTGAGCTACGAAAGGTGAACTCAAACTCTTTAACAATTTTTTCTTTACCTCTTCGTTCTAACCATAATAAGTAGTCTAAATAGTTAAAAATAAAATTATTTTCAATTTCACCAAACAATAATTTATCGCTATCTATATGTTTAATTTTCTTATTTTTTGGGTAATTATTATCTTTAGTTTCATAAATCATTTCAAAATATGATTTACCCTCTTCAATTGATAAGAAACGATCAAATATAAATCGCTTAGCAAGTTTTGACAGAAATTGAAGATAAGCTTGTGCATCAGTCTCGTCTTCCATATAAAGAAAGTTAAGCGTAGCATTAAGCCAATGTTTATAAACTAACGTTGGTGTAGAAACATGAAATGCTGATAACAACATAAGTATTTGGCGATTAACTCCCTCAAAACCACCTTCGTTAGCATCATAACTGTTTTTATAGCTTTGACTGTCTTGTGAGTAGTATTTTAAGCGTTTCAGACTCCATGCATCTTTGCCCTGATTATATTCTCGTTTAATTACATATTGATCAAACAAGAATTTACATTTTAATAAACCAAAAACAAATTGTTTAACTTCCTCAATAGGTTCATCGTTATCAAATAAGTGTTCTTCAAACTGTCCAATGAGCTGTTTGTCATCTAGCGCAACATCTTCTTCTGTAAGTACTCTCAATACATGTAATAAAAAATTAGAAAAATTAATAACACTGTTAAACCTATCGGGAGTTTCATTGCTTCCTTTTTTGGTTGTTTTTTCTTTTTTAAGCGGCTTATTTACTATTTGTTCTAAGGATAAAGAGCCACTATCATCAGTTTCGGCATCCGACTTTAAACAAGCGACTAGCTCATCAAAATCTTCAATAGTTAAATGGCCCCAGTCATTTTCACTAAATAACTGATGCCTTTCTGTTGGTGTGAAGCCATATTGAATATAGCGTTCCATATTAGCGCATGCTTCCCAGACTTTTTGCAAAGCATGGATGCTTGACTGCTTTTCATCATCATCTTCAATATCGTTCAATACCGACATCATTTTAGCTTTTAATACTTCGTGCTTTTCTAGCTGTTCACCACGATTATTCATTACTTCAAAGTAATGGTTTAAGTCAGTATCTTTTGGCACTTCAACACGCATTATTTGCACTTGGTCAAACAAATAATCAGTAAATTCATCTAAACTAATATCAGTTAATTTCCCTAAGCATTTTTCTATTAGGGTATACCCTTTAATAATGCTCTCGTTGTAACTTTCACCATTTAAGTGATGTAAGGCTTTACGTTGTGTTAATGCTGTAAATGTATCACTTGATTTTGGCCTACTTTCAAAGTCAATATTAACCTTTTCATACCAATCCATATCGAGTAATGAATCATCATCATAAGTTAAGTTTTTAAGATATGTAGCCATCAAACTTAACGTGGTAAAACGCTGCTGACCATCTATTACTTCAAAGCTGCCATTCTTACGCTTAAAAACAACCAAAGTACCTATGTAATATCGCTCATTACCTTTTTTTTTATAATCAACCACATCTTGTATGAGTTGATTGATTTCAGCTTCGCCCCACGCATAGTTTCGTTGATACATGGGTACAACATAAGTACTAGTGCCACTTAGCAAAGCTTGTACAGAAAATTCATTGATACAGTCTATGTTATTACTACTCATAATATTTCATCCCTTTAAACAGCTTTACCAAAGGGTCTTTAGCTGCGTTAGCCTTACGCAAATTATTTTTATTATCTGAATCTGTTAATGTATTTAATGCTATCGTTAAAACATCCGAAGGCTCTATGGCATCTTTTATAATACGAAAGACGTTGTGATATATAACATGGTTGTCCATTGTCGCTAACTGTACTACTTGTTGTTTTATTCGTAGCGAATAAGCCCATATAAATAACTTTTCTATAGCAGATGATAGAAAGGCATCACCAAACTTATCAATGTAAAAAATTAATGCACAATCGAAAATAGCTCTCACATACTTATCACCAGTACGAGTACGTGCCGGATACTTCAGTTGTTTATTTGAACCATTTAATGTTTGTAAAATTAATTGCGCATTATCTGTTAATTTGTGCCCAATAAAATATGGCTCACTACCATGTTCAGCATCAACAATAAGGCTTATTTGTGCTTGATAATGTGATGCCATTTCAAAAAATCGACGGCCATTAATAATCATTTGATCTAGATGAAAAGGGAATCTTCTTGTCTGGGCATCTATTTTTCTATGATACTGCCGATTATATTCATCAACATAATGATGAGTAATTCTAAGGGACTCTACATAAGGAAAGTGCTCAATGTTATCAACATTTACCCCTTTAAAAAGCCCAATGTCATTTTTACCAAAATAACGGGCAGAATGACCTAATGCCCAGTGGCGAATACGATATAAATACTCTGCAAACAAAGCTGCCAACTCGTCACTTTCTAAAGCTTCCCAGCCTGCAACAGTAAAACTTTTTAGTGATTCTTCTTGCTCACTAAACTCTCGTAAATGGTAAGCTTTAAGTAGATCATGAGGCGCTAAATCTTTCCCACGTGCATTTTGAGAATCAAAAAACTGAAAAGCTTCAGAAATATCCTTTAAGGTAAAAGTAACAACCTCACATTTATTTAGGAGAAAGTCTATATGATGCTCTGTAAATTCATGCCGACTAACAAGCCGTCTCACCTCAAGATAGTTTTGATGTAAATTACGCTGGCTTATTTCACTTTCAAAGTGCTGCCTTTGCATAAAGTCATCTAAATGCTCGCTTATGGTTTCCAACTGCTCAGCTAAATCTTGACGTTCAAGATTATCTTTTCTCTGCTCAATAATGGCAAAAACAGCAAGAACTAACGTTAATGTACGTTGCTGACCATCCACAATATTTAACGCTTCTGTATCATCGTCATCTTGATGAAATACAATAGTACCCAATCGATAAGCACTTTTAGTTTTATGCTTTTCAATATCTTGAAATAACTGATTGATATTGCGTGCAGTCCATTTGTAAGGGCGCTGATAAATTGGGATTGTTAAGTCTACTAATTGAAGTAATGTACTGACATTAATGATGTCCTTATCTAAGGCTTCTGCCATTTAACTCTCCTGCGATGTTTAAATAGTGTTTGTTAACATTTACTGACTAGCGAGTAGTTCTACAAACTTAGATTTAGCTTGTTCGTAATATTTGAGTAGATTAAAGTCCACACTTCTTACTTTTTTTATATATCTATCTTCTTCTGGTAATACAAAACTATGTAATTTTGTCCCATTAAACTGACCTTTCAAATCAAAATAAAATCGACGAGGATCATTGTGCTTTGCAAAATCCATAGCCTGATATTGCTCTGTCCTCGTTTTATTATCTTTACCCGCTAAATAATAAATAGCGTCATGTTTAAGTGTGAATTTTCCAATAACTAAATCATGCAGAGGCATGAAGCCATACAATTGACCAGCTTTTCTGGCAAAAACTGGCACTTCCAACTTTTCAGCACCACTGGTCATAGTTATTATCGTTGGCCATGTTCTTTTTGGACCATAGCTCAGAAACTCAGACTCAAAATCATCAGAAAAAGTAACCTTGGAATTAGGCTCTTCTTCTAAATTAATGTTCAGCTTATCAGTTAAACTCATATAAACCCTACTAATTTTCTATATATAACTTGGCTATTTTTTCAAATAACGAACTCTTGCTAACTTCATTTATTTTTAAAATATCTTCAGTGAACGAATTAAAAAATAAATGTGTCACGGATTGCTCTAAAGCATTTAATAAGGCACCTTCACTATTGAAAGTGAGTAAGTTATAAATACGATTTTGCTTTGCAATATCTTGATTAGGTCTTTGCTTTTGGGCCACAAAGTAGAATAGGTCAACGCCAGCTTCTTGCAGGTAAACATGATGATACTGCTTGCGCTCTTTAGGCAATAAATAATAGGGCAACACAGAGCTTTCAATACTGCTTTGTCGATTTACAGTTCGCTCATCACTTTCCGCAACTGAAATGGAATCAACTAAGGTGTTACCAATAATTTGGGGAACACGTATTGTACTATATGACGTAAGTAAAACATCATTATCTTCATCGTATAAATAGAAACTACCGTTGTGAAAGTTTCGCTCACCAAAAAAAGAACACTCTAACTTCAATCTTGCTACAGATTTAACTAACTGATTATTAGTTATTTTTAATGTATTATCTTTTATCGTCACTTCAACAACTGATGCAAAAAAGTTATTTTTTCTTCCCGCCGTTTTTCTTACGTAGACAAGCTTCAAGTTTGCATTGGGCAAGTTAATGTCTGTAAATTGCTGATTAATAAAGACACTCTGTTTTAACCACAGTTCCGATTTAATTCTTTCTAACTTATAGGGGGATATCGCATAGCGTTCTTCATCACCTTTTACTATCGATTCTTTATCCGATTCAGAAAAGTTTAGCCCCTGTATAACAACCTGTGTTTGTGATTCAAATTTATCAATTTTTAATCGTGTATAGTAATCAAGGTTCTGCTTTTGCGAAAAATTTGTATTGCAATAAGCATCCCAAAAGCCAGTAAACACCCTATCTGGCTCACAAGAT
>Ga0105359_10005212_pt1 | contig 10201 bp, 9 predicted proteins | sample GOMGulsemesocosm_6_FD_83659 | JGI IMG/M metagenome (GOLD analysis project Ga0105359, IMG submission 83659) | Methane-oxidizing microbial communities from mesocosms in the Gulf of Mexico - GOM8C Gulf of Mexico | ecosystem: Environmental > Aquatic > Marine > Cold seeps | place: Gulf of Mexico... | reverse complement strand
TACTGGTGTTCGCTTATCCATTATTACCTTGGATTGGTGTGATTTTGTTGGGCTTTGGAACTACGGCAATATTCGAAAAAATACCGGAGCAACGTGACAGACAGCTTATCCTTTTCGGGATAGTTTTTCTTGCCTTATTCATCTTATTGCGCTCAGTTGATGTGTATGGCGATCCAAACCCTTGGCAATTCCAAGGGGATCCTGTACGTACCATAATTGACTTTTTAAACATTAGTAAATATCCCCCAAGCTTATTATTTCTATTAATAACGCTAGGAGGAGCAGCCTTACTTTGTGCTTACGCAAGCCGTATACCTAGTGTAATCAAAAAGCCACTAATAACATTTGGTAGAGCACCATTTGCATTTTATGTTGCTCACCTCTATTTAATCCACGCACTCAGTGTTGTGCTTGGAGTATTTCAAGGCTTTGAAGTAAATCAAATGCTCACCATAATGTTTTTCTACCCTAAGGGCTTTGGTATAGGCCTGTTTGGTGTTTATGCTGTTTGGTTAGGCATAGTGATTGTACTCTATCCTTTTTCAAGGTGGGTTGTGTCAGTTAAAAAGAGTCGTAAAGATTGGTGGCTCAGTTATGTGTAGCGAATGGCTATAGGTTAACGTTTAGCCATGGAATATTAACGGCTTGCTATATTGAGCTTGTAGAGCCAATTACAAATAGTGATAGGTTCTTGTGCAGCCATCGCTGTCATAGGGATTTTTAATCAAAGCAGCAGCTCTCACACGACAAGTTGACGCAGCGAACATATCAGCTAGCTAGTGAAAGCTGAACAACAATACTTGTGCTGATTGATAAAAAAATTATGGAGTTCTAATGCTAAGGGGCGGATTATATGATGCTCTGTTCCTCTATATTTTGTTATCCACTCGAAATAGAGTAATCAATAACTCTCTGCCCATTGGTTGCTCAATTATCTAATTAGATAATTCTGCTTCTTAACCTGCGCCATAGAGTTTCTTAAAATTTTTTAGATTCCAGCCAATCATTACTTCATTACCAATTTTAAGGGCTGGTACAGAGCTAGCCCCTATAGCGTCAAGCTCTTTTCTACCGCGCTGCATTCTCACATTTGTTAATCTGTATTTAATGCCATTATCATCCAAGTATTTTTGAGCTTCACGGCAATGGGGGCATTTATCTGAAATACATAAAACAACGCGCTTCATCACTAACCTTTACAAAACGTTTAAAGACTGACTATTTACTGAACTCTCAAAAAAAAACAAAGATGAATTAACTGAGCTATTAATTCGATTCTATACAAAGAAAATTAAGCTACTCTAGTAAACCAATGGGATCAAAGCATTTGAAGTAGTCGTTTTGGCTTTGATTTAATAGTTTCAGGTTAGAGCTGCCAACGGTAGCAATGAGATTTAACCAGTGTGTTGCATTGATCGATTGAATTCACAGCACGGAAAAGGCCTTTCATATATTCAGTTAAAACTTTGGAACGTTTAATTTTTAAAATGAAAGCTTATGGACAGTAGCTGCCACAAAAGAGACCCCTCTACTCCCTAAATCAGTATGAAAATGGTCTTCTCTGATACGTTAGCCGACCTTAATAAAAACTCTATTTTAATACTTAGTTTGTTTTTGGTTGCATAAAAAATTGGATAAGTGATAGTCAACTTTCCGATCATATAGCGGACGTAAATTTATTAACTCTATAGCGCACATTGCGCTTTAACATTGTCTATATAATTTAGGTGGTTTAGTGCGAAAACAGCGAACTTAAAGCTCGACGGTAGCCAAGTAAATGTTTTATTTGGATTAACAATAATAATTTGAATCGCATTTGAAAGCTGGTCGTTGAATTTTTTACTCGACAGTATGTATTTGGTAAATAGTCATTGAGGTTACCAAGCTAAAACGTAATAGCCTTGTGTCATTGATAGATACAAGGCTATTGATAGATATTTCTATGTCCAACCACTTTCTAGTTTATCAAACCAAACATGAACTTGGCTAGTACCTACAGAATTTTCATACTCACTAAATAATCGACCTTTAGCTTTGCAATCATGGCCACCAATAGCACCGGCCATCATTAAGTAATGCGCAAATCTAGCCTCGGGTTTATGCTGATAATAGTTATCCATATTATTAATTACAGAAGCATGATCACCCGCATTAAACCAATCTAAACGTTTATAGTCGGCTTCACGAGCTTCTTTAGTGAAGATATGTTTAGGATCACTAGCTTCATGTAATGCCAATTCTTTAAGTGGATAGAACGTATGACTCATTGAGCCACTTGCGATGATAACAACACGTTTCCCTGACTTTTTAATACCTTCTGCGATACCACGACCAACCGCTAGATTATCTTCAGCATCAGCTGTCATTGCACATGAAATAGTGATCCAAGCTTCATCGTTACCTAAAAAGTGTTCACTATTGACGGTTGGGTAATGAATCGGTAGATAAGGGTCATCTATAGAGTTACAACGGACACCTTGCTTATTAATTTCTTCTGTCATTAAATTTGAAAGCTCAGGATCGCCTTTCAAGTCATAAGGTATCTGAGTCATACCACGAGGAAGTTACGCGAGCGACTAAAATCCCTGTATATCTTTGCGATCCATATTCTCCTTGGCAGAGAGGCTCAAATGAAAATACGAATAGGCTTATACGCCAATATTTTCCTAAAGGAACTGATTTATCCACACACAGCCAACAAAAATTGAGTAGTGTTGCTAGAAAACTAAACGAAAGACCACGAAAGATACTAGAATATGAAACACCAGTAGAAAAATCAACCTGTGTGTTGCATCCACCGATTGAACTCAAGGCTATTAGCTGACATTTTTTAGATTGATTTCCATTGTTGATTTTTTGTTAAAAGAGCGTTCCTATCAACCCCGACTCTAATGTCCACTATCTTCAAGAATAGCTGACATTAGGATATATGCTCTAAGGCGCTAACACCCCCAATATACATACTATAATGTAGTCCCATTCAAAAATTGAAACTAAGGTTTAATACTAAAAATTAGCATAATGCCAATTTAGTAATGTATATAAATATATCAGGAATATAAAAGCATTTAACTGAGTTGCTTTAAGTATTGATTTATCGAACAAAGTTGAAAATATTCTCAATAATATAATTCATTGAAATATCGCATGTACTGAAAAAAGTAAAACATAAATAAAGGCTTCATCTATTTTTTATGTATGGTAGATATTTCTGAAAACGCCATGTAATCACTAATATATATTAAAAAGAAGAAGATAAACTAATTAACAATTGCTAGACGAAGATAAATGTTTATATTGGCTCCCACAGTAAATTAAACTCCTTATTTCTAGAAAACTCTAACGCCGCATTAAGCAGAAAATTGTAGTTAGCTAAAATGTTTGAGGAACGAAAAGCAGCCAACTATAATTTTTCCGTTTAAATGCCTTGTTAGCTATTTATTGCAACCTAACTATCAATTCAGCTAATTCTTTGATAACTAATTCTAGTTCTTCTTTTTGAATATAGTGAAGACTCTTTTCAGTTAATACAGCTTTACCTTGAGGAAAGCTTACTGCCCATGTTTTAAGCGCTTCACCCATTTAATCTCTACCTAAATCTGTAATTTGTAATTTGTAATTTGTAATTTGTAATTTGTAGTACGACTGGATTCTAAAATTTTTTAATAGACGCTATTTTTGTAACAACTTCCGTAACAAAACGTGATTAATGCGATTATTAAAGCTACATAGGAGTTCAAACAAAAAATGCCTTTTATTCGAATAATAACAAGATAATAAAATTGCTCTTTAACCTTTAGCTTATATCACCTATTTAGCTCTTCTCACTTTGAATAATTCATTGACTCGTGTTTCGAACTTCTCTAATAAAGGTCGGTTTTCGGTACTAATAGTATTTATGTATTGACCAATTACGTCTAATACTTCCCGTTCTCGCTTAATTTGTTCACTTTCTATCTGGGTAAAAACGCCATCTGATGTATGTTTTTCAGCAGAGACTCTCACAGATTGAGATTCAAAAGCTGTTAGTAAAAATGGTAAGTACTTCATTGTTAATCCTGGTCACAACATAAGGTTAAATGAACTAAAATAAGTGAACGATATCCAACTTCTTGTTATACTTCATCAAAATTATTTATGAATATATTTATTGAAGTTATTAGGTTGTAGCAAAGTTATATCATTATAAAAATGAGTCACTACAACTATTGACTATGGTATCGGTAACTCCTTTTTTATGAAGTATATTATCTATTAGTTCCACAATGATGATAAAGTACTTAAATTGAATAAGTATCATTCTTTAAGGGAAGCAATGATTGATCGTAGGACAACAGATAAATATATCTTGTTAAAATCATTTTGCTGCGTCGTTGAAAATCAGTCCTTTGCTAAAGCAGCCGTTATACTTGGCCTGCCGGCGTCTTCTGTTAGTAAACAAGTGAGTAAATTAGAACTTCAAGTAAAGACTCCTTTGCTAATACGCACAACAAGATCCATGTCATTGACTGATGCTGGTCAAGTTTACTATCGGAGTGGAAAACTGTTATTGCGTCAATGGGATGAATTAGATATTGAGATAAATAATTTACATGAAACGCCATGTGGGACACTTAGAATTACCTTACCTGTAACAACAGGGCAGTACATTATGAACCCTCTAATTAGTAAGTTTATGACTGATTTTCCCAAAGTAAAAATGGATCTAATGTTTACACACAAAACCATTGATCTTATCGAAGATGATTTTGATATTGCTATTCGAACTTGGAAACATTTGCCTAGCATACCATTGTATAAAATAGACTTGATTAAACTTACCCCCATACTTGTAGCCTCTCCAAAATATCTAGAAAAGCACGGGGGTTTAGATCGAGTAGAAGATCTTAATTATCATAATTTACTCATTTTTCAAAAAGAGAATCAAGGTGAACATTTCTGGTCCTTTGGTTACGAAAAGATATCAATCCAAGGTCATTTATATTCAAATGACTACTTAAACCTACTTGATGCAGCTAAGAATGGAATTGGCATTGCTAGGGTATTTTCTTATATAGCCCAAGCAGATATTAACTCAGGTAAGCTTGTAGAAGTACTTCCTCATTTGCAACAATCGATAACTAACTTAAGCCTGATTTATAAACAGCCTAGAAACTCTTCTGCAAAGTTAAACTCATTCATTAGTTTTATGGAAAAGGCCTTCCTCCCAAATATGGAAAAAGAATAATAATTGCTACTAGTTGAAAAACGCCTTTAATATACATATTAATATTTGATCATAAACAGAATTGTTACATGCTCATGTAGTAAAATCTTGAAAATTACTTTGTAACACATTTCAGTAAATTATAAGCCACATTTTAAATAGAAGTTAGCGTTAAAATGTGAAATACCAACGGCAGCAATGTTTAGGTTTGTTTGTCATTAGTTACCATAAATTAACCTAGAAGCACCCTCGATGCTAGTCCAGCTAATGTCGAACAAACTTAAACGGAAAAGACATTTCACGGTATTCAACCAAATATTGAAACAGTAAATTTGCTAAAATAAAACTCTAGGGGCAGTAGCTGCCACATTGAACTAAACCACTCCCGCGGTAATGGTACTCTTGGCAACATAATTTATCCCCTTAACATATTTTCTTTTTTCTACTCTAAGTCTTGAGGCATGTCGCCTCACCTTAGATTGGAGAATATCCCATGAACATCAGCCCTTACTTTACAGCACCTTTACGCCAACGTATCAATGAAGATATGACCATGCGCAAGTTGGCCACTAAAACGAAAATTGCTTATATCCGTGGCGTTAATAAACTCTGTGAACATTTACAACATCCCCCTGAAACCACAACCTAAGAAGAGTTACGTGAGTTTCAACTTTTTATGGTCAATCAAGGCGTATCGGGGATCACGGTTAATGCCACACTAACGGCATTGAAGTTTCTCTTTCAAATCACGCTAGATAAACCTGAAGTTGTCGTACGAGTTTGTCCTGTGACCATTGCGTGTAAATTACCTGTCGAACTCAGCCTTGAGGAAACCAAACGATTTATGGCCTGTGCAACACACCCTAAATTCAAAGCCGCGTTAGCTGTGGCCTATGGTGCGGGTTTACGTGTCAGTGACGTGGTTTCCTTAAAAGTCTGTGACATCGATAGTAAGCGCATGGCATTGCGTGTTACCGAGCGGCTTTCACCGTATTCGACACTATGGTTTGATAGCCAACTCAGGTCGCAAAAAGATCCTAGAGAAAGCACGACAATTACTGAACGTTAACGTGCCAATCGTTGAAAATGAGAGAAGGAAACATGTGATACAAAAGCTCATGACTCGGTACCGACCTTTGCTTGTCCATGTTGTGGCGCGGGAATGGATATGACAGAGGTATTGCCGCATTTGTACTTACCTCGCTCACCGCCTCTATTGTTTAATTAGCGGTGACAAATGGGCAAAGTTAAACTATCGGTAAGGCGATAAGGGGCAAGTATGGTTGGCTGAATATAAATCACAAAATATGAGCTACAATCAAGCAATGACCGAGAGAAATATCATGATGAAAAAAACTGTAAAGCAATTGAAGTGTGTCTCGATAAAGGGTTTCGCCCACGAAAACCCAAAGACAATTAAGCAATCCCCATAGTACGGCGTTAACTTCCCGCGTTTTCCACATTGTGAGCCTTTCAGATATCAGCCGTAATCTAACGGGTTATAGCTTGACTTGTGTACTAGCTGATACCTAAAAACCTTAACATAGCCGAGCAAATTATTCCTTAAAACCTATAACTTATTAGCCAGAGTTACTGAGTCAATACAGTTGTTTATTGATTAAAAGCACAGTCATTCATGCAGAAAAAACAGCAGTTGGTGAAAAATATAACTTATGGGCTCTCTTCTTCGGATATTGTAAGTCTGATGAATGAATTGGGCTTTATCGAATAAATATTTATAAATGGTAAAGTAACTCAAACCTTGTAATCAATTAAATACTATTTTCATTTAGCACTATAAAACAAAGAATCACTCTATTAATAGGCACTATTATGATGAACAAAGTATTCCAATACTTCTTTTTATTATATCTAACTCTGTCCGCTACTGTACTCGCTAATGAAATTGACCTTTTTGAGCTTACACTAGAGGAGTTGCTAAATATACGGGTAGTGACTGCAGTATCAGGTTTTGAACAAAACATTAAACATACGCCTGCATCAATGACAATTATTGAAGCTTCGGAATGGCAAGCGCGTGGGGCAAAAAGTTTAACACAAGCGTTGCAAGGGGCACCCAATGTTGAAATAAACTCGATTCAACATGGAGCTAGTATTCCCAAATACAGTATTCGAGGTTTATCAGGCTCATTCGGGCAACAAGTAATTATCTTAGTTGATGGTCTTCCACTTAATCTTTTGCATACAGGGGCAGGTCCTAACCTTCCTGAGTTACCTTTGCAGGGATATAAACGCATTGAAATTATTCGTAGCCCAGGATCAGTTGTATATGGCGCAGATGCTTTTGGCGGTATAATTAACTTGGTCAGTTATAACATAGAAGAACAACCTAATGAAATCTCACTTACTTTAGGCGAATTTAAATCAATAAATTTTGGTGTGAATTCTAGTTTTACTATTAATGAAGTTATGTTTCAATTTTCATCCACTTATCAAAGATTTGCTGATGATAACGAGAGAATAATTACACGTGATTTACAAACAGTTTTTGATGAAATCTTTAATACTTCCGCTAGTCATGCTCCAGGAAGCATAGATAACAGTTACGAATCCCTATCTCTAAAAGGGAAAATGCAATGGCAAAAACTTACAGTTAATTTTAACGGTATTTATGGGAAAAAAGGGTTTGGTGCGGGTGCAGCTCAAGCATTAGACCCTTATGGACATGGAGAGTATCAACATCAAATCACAGGTTTAGATTATGATCTATCTTCAATGATGAAGGATACTTCAGTTAAAGGCGAACTAACGTTATCAGCTTGGTACAACTATCAAAAAGGTAATTTTCCATTTAAAGTTTTTCCCGCAGGAACCGTACTGCCAATCGGTAGTGATGGAAATATCAATTTTGTTTCACCTACGACTCTTACTACGTTCACTGACGGTTATATTGGCGAACCAGGCAATAGAACCAAACGTTATCATATTAGTTTAAAGCATTTATTGGTTTTAGATAATGAGCATCAAATACGTTGGGAACTAGGATACGAGAAACAGGACTATAATGCATTCGAGAAGAAAAACTTTGGTCCAACAATACTAAATGGTACAGAAACAGTGGTTGATGGTACATTAACAAATGTTACAAATACCCCTTATGTATATGTACCGCCAAACGAACGTGAATTTATATTTGTTTCATTGCAAGACCAATGGCAACTAAACGAATCATGGTTATTGAATATTGGCACTCGACTTGACGATTATTCAGATTCAGGTTCAACATTTAATCCTAGATTGAGTCTAAATTGGAATGTTAGTGAACGATTTAGTCTTCGTCTATTTGGCGGTTCTGCCTTTAGGGCGCCGAGTTTTACAGATTTGTACAACCAAAACAACCCTGCTTCTTTAGGTAATGCAAGTGTTAAAGCTGAAAAAATAGTGACATATGAATTAGGTGGAAATTACCAATTTACAGATAATTTACATACTGCGTTAACCTTATTTACCTACAGTGCTGACGATCTAATTGACTTCGTTCTAGATAAAGAGACAGGTATAAAAAAAGCAGCTAACTTTGGTCAGCAAGAAGCCACCGGATTTGAATTGGAGTTCCATTGGCGACCTATTAAAAGTGTCGATATTTCCAGTAACTACAGTTATACCAGTAGCGATGATGGTAAAAAAAATGAAACGGCCAACGTTGCCAAAAAAATGGCTGCGATTATGGTTAACTGGCAAGCAACAGAGTACATAAATGTGAACATTGCAACGAATAGGGTGATGGATAGAGTACGCCCAAAAGGAGACACTCGTGCGCCAATTAAAGACTATACTCTTGTATCGGCGAAAATATCTTATCATGGATTAGACAGCAATTTTGAATTTTCAGCTAGTGTAAATAACTTATTAAATGATGATATCCGCCATCCGAGTAACGGTACTATCGCTGAAGACTTCCCTCAGGCGGGAAGGCAATGGTTAGCCGAGGTACTCTATCATTTTTAATTCAATTTCCTATGAATGAGAACCAATAACACAGATATTGCTTTTAGAATTAATAAATCATGACTATTACTTGAAACTGTCTAATAAAACTAGGGAAGTTCAAACAATTTACCCCCTCTTATGGGGGGTATACGCAAAAGGATATCTGCAATTGAAATTGGATATAATTCGTAAAGATAAACTATCAGATGAAGAGTTGCATGTTCTTTGGAGTGGTATTGAAGAATTCACACAACCAATAGTTGGTGATACTGGTCGCCATGTTTTATCTTTTTTACTACATACTGAAAGTGGTAAGATTCATGGAGGAGTACAAGGGAATTACGACAATTTTGGTTGGCTTTGGATTGATTCATTGTGGGTTTCTAAAAGTGCAAGGGGTCAAGGTTTCGGAATACAACTACTAAAAGAAATAGAAGGGGTTGCCGTTGATAATGGATGTAAAAACTCTCATTTATCAAGCTTTAGCTACCAAGCAGTTGATTTTTATATCAAGCAAGGTTATGAGGTTTTTGGTGAGCTTGAAAATTACCATAAAGAACATAGTCGTTGTTGGCTAAAAAAAGAATTAATACGTAATTACGTATAACCAGTCATATAATAGGGGTATAAACGTAGTTTTTTCGTATTTGATTGGATATTTTTTTTTTAAAATTCTCGTTGTAATATATCTACTAGTTCCAATTCTCATTATTATCTTTAGTCTTGAAATTTATAAATGAGTTGTTTTTATCAACACCTAACTGGGCACATTCTAGCCTTAATTGTAGTGTTAATTGGTGTTCCTATCATAGTGCCACCTAAAGTTTGATGAGGTGCATAACAACACCTCAAATTAAGTGGACAAATAACTATTCCAGATATAACGCCATCTAGGTTGGTACTCCCTTTGTAGGATAGAATAGTTCACAGTAAATGTAGTGGGAGTTCAAAACTTCTTTTAACTTCCCCCATTGCAACGCTAGAAGTTATTTCTTGGACATCGGGAAGGCGAGATAGCTTTTCTCGATATAGCTGTTCATATGC
>Ga0105359_10005208_pt1 | contig 10204 bp, 8 predicted proteins | sample GOMGulsemesocosm_6_FD_83659 | JGI IMG/M metagenome (GOLD analysis project Ga0105359, IMG submission 83659) | Methane-oxidizing microbial communities from mesocosms in the Gulf of Mexico - GOM8C Gulf of Mexico | ecosystem: Environmental > Aquatic > Marine > Cold seeps | place: Gulf of Mexico... | reverse complement strand
TGGAGAGAGTATTCAAAATTCAACGCTCATAGGTCTCGCCTGTATCTTAATAGGTCTCACGGTACAGAACTTACGCCGTAGCAAATCTCACAACTAGGCTTTTTGACGGGTCAGATATGTCGTTAATAACACACTTATAAAAATCAGAAACATACCCAACAGAGCAAGCAGGTCAGGTATGTAACCCCAAATCAAAGCCCCCCAAATACCACTAAAAACAACACCGACATAACTAACCGGCGAGACCAAACTTGCCGGCGCAAAACTATAAGCTAAGGTATAAAGATACATAGCAAAATAAAGAGTCAAACCCACAACTAACACATGAGGAATAAGACCGATAGAAATAAGAAGCTCTTCTTGATTATATAAGGAAATGAGTAGAGACAAAAAAGCAGAGATCAAAAAATAAACCGTCATAGTCTCTTTAGCCCTAACCCTTTTGGATAACATTCGAGTCGTCACCATAGAGAATGCCAAACCAAAAGCAGAAAGAAAACCAACCAATTGCCAAGGATTAAACTGACTAGGAGTAGGCTTGATAATCAAAGCTACACCAATAAAACCTAAAACCAGCGGTAACCATCGCGAAAATGGAACTCTCACCCTATGTAAAAGCAATACTACAAAAGGCACACATAAGGGCGCACAAGCCCTTAACATAGAGGCTTCCACCAGTGGAATGTGATTAATCGCTAGATAGAAAAAATAAAAACCTAGAAAGCCCGTCATACTGCGAAACAAGTGAGTCTTCCAAACCCCAAGCTCGTGCTTACGCCAATGACCTTTTTGCTGGGGCAGCAATAACACAACACATATGACACTCTGCCAAAAAACCAACACTGAGACAGGCACATCCTGCTGCACCAACTTAGCGACTAAACTGGTTACAGACATAATAAATGCATAACCTAGGGTCGCCAAAACCCCCTTCACCAGAAGATTGTCACTCAATGGATAATTCCTTTATTAAATAAGGTATTCAGAAATCCAGCATCGACTGGTTTTGACACTTCGCTTGATATTTATAAGTTTAAATAACGCGTCAATGCAGGGATATTCTCGGCTTGCTCTAAAATACTCACATCATCATGCAAGGCGACTCCGCCTTGCTCAATTAATAAAACACTTCCACCCACCATTTTAGCCTCATCAGGCAAGTGAGAAACAATTAGAGTGGTCAATGCGAGTTGCTGAGTTAATTCAGCCACCAACATGAGCATTTGAGCGCGAAGACTCGGATCAAGGGCACTGAAGGGCTCATCCAATAATAATATCGATTTTTTCTCTTCTTCTTGCTCAACCACAGCTCTTGCTATTGCCCTTGCTATCGCCACTCGCTGAGCCTGACCTCCTGATAAGGCCTCTGGTTTTTTGTCTTGCATCTTTGTTAACTGAGTACGTTCCAATGCCCAAAAAACCGCTTTTTTTTGAACTGGGCTTAGCTTTAAATTTGTCGCTAAGCCCAAGCCCACATTTTGCCAAACACTCAGTTGAGGAAATAAATTATCACTTTGAAACAATGTCGTCACAGGCCTTTGATCTGGGGCAAGTGCCATTAGCTCCTGAGACTGGTAGCGAATACAGCCCGTACCCTGTAGAAAACCGCCAACAAGGTGTAACAGGGTACTTTTACCTTCACCACTAGCGCCTAACAAGGTAGTCAATCCAGATGAGAGCTGAGCTTGATAGTTGGCCTTAAAGTCCACCCCATGCTTGTTAAACCATTGGTAACTTACATCGATATTAAGCATTACTTTTACCTCCTATCACTCTGGTACATAAAGAAAAAAGAACAAAACAGAGCAAAACTAGAAGCACAGCAATACAAGCCCCTTGCTCAATACGATACGAGCCTATTAACTGAAATAAATATAAAGGTAAAGACGTCAGCCCTTGAGAGCCAAACAAGGCAATAACACTCATATCCCCTAAACTGAGCAATAAAGCATAAGCACAAGCTTGGGCAACAGCTTGGCGCACCATAGGCCACTCCAACCTAAACCTAGCAAAACCTCTAACCCCTAAACTTTGATATAAATTTCGATAGCGTTTTTCTTGTTGATAGAAGGTTGGCAAAATAACCCTTAATACAAAGGGCAGTGCCATAATGGCATTTACCCAGACTACCACCCAATAGGCCAACTCGAACGCAGCAATACCCAGGTTTCGAAGTAATAAAAAAAGCCCTGTTGCCATCACTAAACTGGGCAGAATTAAAATCATACCGCCCATATATTCAAGTTTATTAGGTAACCAAGACCAATTAGGCCTATCCATACATGCACGAGCCAAAACAACAAACGCCATAGCAATCATTAAACTCAAAGCAGCACTGGGAAAAGCAATTTTTATCGATACCCAAAGCGCAAGCCAGGTATTCTCTTGCCATAAGGTGGTAATAAATAATGGGGTAAAAATGGGAGTCAATATTGCGATGAAAGGCGGTAGCAGAATCAGTAACGCCAAACATAAAAAACCGAGATCAAAACATCGGGCTTTGAGGCTGTCCTTAACGGGAAAACTGTCTAATTGCTTCAAACTAAAGTCTTGCCTATAAGCACTCGCAAAACGGTAAACTAAAAAAGCCACTAAGGTGCATACAAAAACCTGCAACAGGGACAATACACTGGCTTTAGCAATATCAAACTCATACCTTAGGGCTTGATAGATAGCAACTTCCAAAGTACTCGACTTAGGCCCGCCACCCAAGGTAAGCACCACGGCAAAACTTGAAAAGCAAAGCATAAAAACTAACAGGAATGCGCCTGGCAGGGCCTTTCGCATATAAGGCCACTCCACCCAGCGAAACAAATCCCAACGGGAAAAACCAAGCTGATACGAGAGTCTCCATTGCCCTGCTGGTATTAGACTGTGTGCTTGTATCAAAATACGGACAACCAGAGGCATATTAAAAAACACATGCGCTAATAGAATCCCAAATAAACCATATAAGGGTAACTCAACCCCGGTAACGCCTGTCACCCAACCACTACGACCATATACAAGAACAATACCTAAGATAGCGACAATGGTAGGGACAACTAATGAAATTGAAAATAATTGGAGTAAAAAATCACGCCCTTTAAAGCGTCTATGCATAAGAGCACTGGTGACAGGTATCGCAATTAACAGACTAAGCGCACTGCTCAATAATGCCTGCCATAGGGAGAAATTTAACAGTCGCCATATATAACGACTAGAAAGAACTTGATACCAATTTGATAGGTCCTGAAAAAGCAGGAGAGCCGTAAAACTCGCAACTCCCACCACGCTAAAAAGAAGAATGATTAAAATAGCTGGCAACATCTTGATAAAAAAGATGCTGCCAAAAAAACCTAGTCTCATTGAGTTACTGAATCTAGCCACTCATTAATCCATAACTTACGATTTTGTGCGACTTGATCGGCCGGCAGGATCAATACTTTATTAGGCTGCTCTAACGTCGAGAAAGCTTTCGGCAAACTATCAGCCGACTCAATCACAGGAAACATCCAGTTACCTGTTGCCACTTCCCCCTGGAAACCCTGAGTCAAAATAAACTGCATAAACTGTCCCGCTAAATCAGGGTTAGGGGCATTTTTCAGTTGTGCGGCCACTTCTACTTGCGGATAAAAACCTTCACTTGCTGGTACTGCTTGATATTTAGATTCATTTTCAACCACCATATGATAAGCAGGCGATGTGGTATAGCTCAAAACAACATCAGCCTCGCCTTTTAGAAACATGCTATAACCATCATACCAGCCCTTGGTCACTGTTTTAGTATGGCTAGCCAATGTTTCCCAAGCTTGGCCTGCGTCATCACCATAAACAGACTTCATCCACAACATCAAACCAAGACCCGGCGTACTGGTTCTTGGATCTTGATAGATAACAGAAAGGTCTTGATTTTCTACCACCTCTTTCAGTGACTTTGGCACCTCTTTTAAAGTTTCAGTATTATAGATAAAAGCAAAATACCCCTGATCAAAAGGTACAAATGACTTATCAGACCAACCACCTGGGGTCGTCACCTGGCTCGTATCTACATTATGGCTGGCGATCAAACCACTTTTCTTAGCGGCTTCCATTAGGTTTAAATCTAACCCTAAAAGCACATCCGCTTTTGAAGAAGTACCTTCTAACTGAACACGCGATAAGATGCCAACAGAAGAGTCAAGGGTGACGTAATTCAATGTACAAGCACATTCTTTTTCAAAATTTGTTTTGATTTTTGGACCCGGTCCCCAATCAGAAGCAAATGAGTCATAAGTATAGACATTCAGGGTTTTGGTATTCGCAGCAGATAGCGAGGTAGAGCTTAACGATAGGCTTGCCAAAGTGGCAATTACTAGAGATGTTTTTGAAAATATTTGCATTGTGTCGCTCCTAAAATAAAACCAAAAAACTTGGCTTTGTGAGCGGCGTGGTTTGAAGGCAGTCCGATAATTATTCGTCTAAAAATAAAAAACAGAGCATCTCAATCCCTACGCCAGCATAATCTGGATCAGGTTCATTGGGTTAGCTAACGCCTCTCAGCCTTGCAAATAAAATGCAACGCACCCCATGAGATAAAAATCGAGGCGAATTGTAACGACATTTTGAACTTAAGGCCAGTTCCAAGCTCTCACGCAATGCGACACAAGATACCTTTAGTACTTCGACGGATGATTGAAAATTTAATAAGGATATTCATTTGATGAATCAGAACAAACACAGTTACCAAGCCTATCTATTTGATATGGATGGCTCCCTGGTCGATTCAGAGCCACTAAAAGGCAAAGCACTTTCCTATGCGTGCGCCCACTACGGCGCACAAGCCGATTATCATATTTATCAAGAGGTAATGGGTTCAGATTGGCCAACAGTGACTCAACACTTTTTTAAATCTACCAAGATTGAGCCTGATATCAATGAATTCAATCAAATCTTTAAACAGCAATATCAAGCACTCTTACAGAGCGAACTTAAACTCACCAAAAATGTTCACAGCTATCTTTTACACCTTAAACAAGAAGGTCTCAAAATTGGTGTCGTAAGCAGTGCCGCAGGTTGGATGCTTAATCAGATTCTATGCCAGCTTGAACTCGATGATTTTTTTGACATTGTTATTAGCCAAGAAGATGTTTCTCAGCACAAACCCCATCCAGAAGCTTATCTTTTAGCACTTGAAAAATTAGGAATAGCGCCTAATAAGGTGTTGGTATTTGAAGATTCTTATGCTGGAATCAGTGCGGCCACAAAAGCGGGTTGCGATGTTATTGCCATCAAACATGAATTCAATCGTCATAACGATCTGCACGGAGCGAAAGCAAGTCTCTCTGATTTCAGTGAATTATTAGGTGATGTAAACACCTGAGAATAACCATTCACCTAGGAGAGTGAGATTACGCACTCTCCTAGCAAATAAACAAGCAACATCTTAGCTTTCCACTAGATCCAACACTGCTCCAGTGAATTATTAGGTGATATAAACACCTGAGAATATCGATCCATCTAGGAGAGTGAGATTACACACTCTCCTAGCAAATAAACAAGCAACATCTTAGCTTTCCACTAGATCCAACACTCGCTCAACTGCGCCTTGATTATTCAATGCATATTCATACGCAGCTTGGCCTGTCTCCATTACCAGGGCTTTATCTTTCGCAAATGCTAATAATAAATCACCGACTAATTCTGCATTTTTACAGCGCAGGCCGCCACCAGAGAGCACCAAATTCTCAGTAATTTCCTTAAAGTTAAAGGTATGAGGACCAACAAGAACAGGTTTTGCTAAGAGCGCCGGCTCAATTGGATTATGACCTCCTCGCTCAATCAAACTACCTCCAATAAAAGCAAGATCTGATGCTTGAAAATAATGCATCATTTCACCCATGCTATCGCCCACCAAGACATCAAGGTTCGACCAATCTTCCATGACGGTTTCAGAACGTAAACCCACGTTTTCAAATTTAGCACAGGCCTGTTGATAAACTAGCTCGAATCTTTCAGGGTGGCGAGGCACTAAGATTAAAACGGCACTGGGATGCTGCGCTTTTAATACAAGATGCTCCTCTAACAAGAACACATCTTCACCCTCATGCGTACTAGCAGCAATCCACACAAATTCATTTTGCTTGAACCACTGCCGCCAATCATCCGCATGCACTTGAGAGCTCACTTTCAAATCAAATTTAATATTCCCTGTGACACAGACTTTATTAGCGCCTAATGCCAAAAAACGGTCTGCATCCGCTTGAGCATGAGCACAAACCAGATCAGGCAAGGACATTAACCGAGTTGAGAATGATGAGAATTTGGCATACTTTTTAAAGGAGCGTCCACTTAATCGCGCATTAACGATATGTATTGTTACGCCTTTTCTTTTCACTTGTAACAACAGATTCGGCCAAAGTTCCGTTTCAATAATTAAAAGTGTTGGGCAATCAAGTTGCTTTAAAAACCGTGATACTGAGCCTGGCCAATCTATCGGCAAATAGCGGTGACTGACTCTATCATCAAAGCTATTGAAAACCTGCTCTGCACCCGTTGGTGTCATAGTGGTGACCAATACATGACCACTTGGATACCTATCTAACCAAGCCTTAATCAAAGGTCTTGCCGCCAACACTTCACCCACAGAAGCACAATGAACCCAAATATCCGCTTTAATTACCTTTTTTTGAAACCCAAATGCTTGCGCTAAAGAATAATGACGATAGCCTCGACTAAAACGCAGTAATTTGAGCAGTATTAAAGGGCTAGCGATCATTAATAAAAGTCGATAAATCAACATTGCTAACTATCCGTGTCATTAAATTGTTGAGAATAGAGCTTGGCATAAGCTCCATCTTGCTTTAACAGTGTTTCATGACTGCCTTGCTCAATGATTTGCCCTTGATCAATCACAGCGATGATATCGGCTTTTTCTATGGTAGATAACCTATGAGCAATGGCAATCGTCGTTCTATCTTTCATAAGAGAGTTAAGCGCCTGCTGGATCGCGCGTTCAGACTCGGAATCAAGTGCGGATGTCGCCTCATCTAAAATTAAAATAGAGGCATCTTTTAATATTGCTCTAGCAATCGCAATCCGCTGCCTCTGACCACCCGAAAAGAGAGTTCCATCCTCGCCTACTTGAGTATCCAAGCCAGCTTCCAGTTTTTCGATAAAGCCCCAGGCATTAGCCGCTTTCGCCGCCGAAATTATGTCTTCATCAGAAGCGCCTGCAAGGTGACCATAAGCTATATTTTCACGCACAGAGCCATTGAAAAGAACAATTTTCTGATTTACCAAAGCGATGTTTCGACGCAGATTATCAAGCCCGTAATCTTTGGCATTAATGCCATCAACTAAAAGAGCCCCTTCATCAATGTCATAAAATCTCGGTACTAAATTTGCAATGGTTGACTTACCACCACCAGAACGCCCCACCAAAGCCAAAGTCTTACCCGCAGGCAATACAAGATTAATCTTATCCAAAATAAGTTTATCCGTATTAGGGTAAGCAAAACTCACCCCTTCAAAAATCAATTCTCCCTGTAATGACTTAGCTTGAGTTTCACCCTGATCTTTTTCACTGCTTTCATCAAGAAACTCAAAAATACTTTGTGCTGCAGCGATACCTTTTTGCAAAATAGCGTTTATATCCGTTAATTGCCTAATCGGCTTACTGAGCATGCCTGCGGCACCAATAAAAGCAACAAAATGGCCTGCCGTCATGTTTTCACTGATTTCAGGATCAAGCGCCAACCAAATGATGGTAGCTAAAGCCGTTGCCACGATAAACTGAATGACGGGGACATTAATAGACTTTGTCATTTCCATCTTGAGTCTAGAGCGACGATTCACCATAGCGGCATCAAAGAAGCGTTTTCTCTCATACTCCTTACCACCAAATATTTTCACTACCTCTTGTCCCTTTATCGCTTCAGATGCTACATCCGTGATACCACCCATGGCATTTTGAATACGTTTACTGAGTTTACGAAAACGTTTAGAGGCATAACTCACAATAACGGCGATAATAGGAATAATAAGAATAAAAAATAAAGACAGGCGCCAATTGGTATAAAGCATAAACCCAAACAAACCAATAACCGTCAGCCCTTCACGTAACAAGACCCTTACAGCTTGAGTCACAGAGCCAATCACTTGCTCTGTATTAAATGTCAATTTTGACAGGATACGACCGCTTGATTCACCATGAAAATAACTTGAAGGTAATTCGCTCAACTTATTAAACATATCGACTCTAAGATCAAATACCAGCTTGGTTCCTATGAGTGCTAAAAAATAGCCGCCTAAGAATGTCCCTACACCTCGAATAAAAAAGATTCCTAAGATAAATAAAGGAATAAATATTCTATCGTCCGCCAAACTACTTCTAGCACCTTCAGCTTCAGGATTCTCTAATGTATCCACTATTAACTGCAATAAATAAGCAAGTGCAGGCTCCATGGCGCCATAAAGAAGGTAACCAATAAAACTTAAAATGAAATATGGCCATGAGCTCTTGGTATAACTTAATAGGCGTAAATATACACCTACGTCAGAAGTCTGTTTCGTCACTTTTTTTTTCAATTGATTACATCCGCAATAATTTGGCGAGATAGATTGAGGGCTAGCCGTTAAAGCGTTAGCCCTCAATTTTACAGATTGGCTTTTTCTATAATGGAGGTAGTCGAATAACCATCAACAAAAGTTAATACCTTTACTTCACCACCATGGTCTAACACATGATCAGCACCGACTATGGTATCAATAGAATAATCTCCACCCTTGACTAAAACGTCAGGAGAAAGAGCCTCTATAATATCTTTTGGTGTATCTTCATCAAAGTGAGTGACCCAATCAATCGCACCGACACCTTCTAACACAGCCATCCTATGTTCTAGAGAATTAATCGGGCGCTTATCACCTTTCAAACGTTTTACTGAAGCATCCGTATTGACGGCCACAATAAGCCTATCACCCAAGGCTTTTGCTTGTTTCATATAGGTCACATGACCTGGATGTAAAATATCAAAACAGCCATTGGTGAATACGATTTTTTCACCATTCATTTGCGCTAACTGAATTTGCTCTAATAATTCAGGAACGGCTAACACTCCAAAATTTGTTGTTCTTGTTCGAGCAAACATGATGGCATCGAGCTGCTTTGAGGTAATTGATGCTGTCCCTAATTTACTGATGACATAAGCCGCAGCCTGATTTGCATACTCTACGGCATTGGTAAGCCGCTTGCTGGTTACAAAAACGGCTGTCAGTACAGATACGACGGTGTCTCCCGCACCCGTAACATCAAAAACTTCTTTTGCAGCAGTCGCCAATGAGAACGGAGGTTGACCCTCTTCGAACAAAACCAAACCCTCTTCACCGCGAGTGACCAGTAAGGCCTTCCAACCATATTGCTTGCGCAATGCTTCACCCCGTTCGAGAATCTGCTCATTGGTTTCACAAGTACCCACGATAATTTCAAATTCTAATAAATTAGGTTTAACTAAGGTTGCACCTTGGTAAATAGAAAAATCTTTTCCTTTAGGGTCAACAAAAGAAGGGACATTTGCATCATTAGATATACGAATTAGGTCAGGGATGCCTGCCAAGGTTCCTTTTGCATAGTCTGAAAATATGACCGCATCTTTATTGATAATTTGCTCAGCAACGACCTTAGATAAAGCCACTTTTAATTCATCAGTATCGAAGCTCTCTTCGAAATCCATTCGAATTAATTGCTGATGTCGACTCATTAACCGTAATTTAGTAATGGTCGGCGCACTATCCGTTCTTACAAAGTGACAATTAACGCCTGCCGTCTTGAGACATGCTTCAAGCGCTTCGGCGTTTTCATCATTACCTACTATGCCAACCAATGACACTTCCATGCCTAATTCAGCTAACCCTAATGCTACGTTGGCTGCGCCTCCTGGCCTATCTTCATTTTGAGAAACTTTTACAACCTGCACTGGTGCTTCAGGTGAGATGCGAGAAGTACCGCCATGCCAGTATTTATCTAGCATGACATCACCTACTACTAGGATGTGTTTATCTTGAAAATTCAAATACGAAGAGTCCATAGCGTAATAATAATCGATTTTTTGGGACGCCCATCTTATCATATGAAACTCACAAGTTGGATATCGTCAGACAGATAAGGTTTTATTCCATCATGACTCTCTCAATTTCAGAATGTAAGCGTGATTTCCTTACGCCTTGTCACACCTATTTATTTGAAAAC
>Ga0105359_10005206_pt1 | contig 10204 bp, 9 predicted proteins | sample GOMGulsemesocosm_6_FD_83659 | JGI IMG/M metagenome (GOLD analysis project Ga0105359, IMG submission 83659) | Methane-oxidizing microbial communities from mesocosms in the Gulf of Mexico - GOM8C Gulf of Mexico | ecosystem: Environmental > Aquatic > Marine > Cold seeps | place: Gulf of Mexico... | reverse complement strand
TGTAAAAAGGTATAAATCAACACTAACATCACTAGTGAACTGACTAGTAGTCCGCCGGCAATTTGATGGGCTTGTTGGTATTCAAAGGCTTCAACATGTTCGAACAAGCTAATGGCTAATACTTGGGTCTCCCCCGGGATATTACCACCAATCATTAATACAACGCCAAATTCCCCTAATGTGTGAGCAAAGCCCATTACGCCCGCGAGTAAAAAGCTGCGTTTGGTCATTGGCACAATAATATGCCTTATTTTGAGCCAACGAGACATGCCTAATGTATGGGCGGCCTCGAGTTCTTTATTGCCTAGGGTTACAAAACCTGCTTGAAGTGGTTGAACGACAAAGGGTAATGAATAGATAAGAGAGCCAATAAGTAAACCACTAAAACTAAAGGCCAAGCTTGAACCTGTTAATGTTTGCCAAAACTGTCCAGGCAAATAATTGGGCGAGAACGCGAGTAATAAATAAAAGCCAAGAACGGTTGGCGGTAACACTAATGGCAAAGCAACTAAGGCTTCAAATAATGGGCGAAGTCTACTGGTACTTTTGGCTAACCACCAAGCAATAAAAGGACCTATAATAAGTAATATTAAGGTGCTGAAAAAAGCTAATTTCAAGGTGAGCCAGAGCGCTAATAAATCGTTACTCATTGATGGCCCCTGCAAGGTAGCCCGCGTTTGAAATTAGTTTGGCACTGTCATTTTTTAAGTAAGCCATAAACGCGATAGCGGCCTTATTATTTTTTGCTTTATTAGTGATAACTCCAAACTGTTTAATTGGGGAGTAACTCTCTTTTGGTAAAAGGTAATAATGCTCTTTGATGCCAGATTGAATAATTTGACTGTAAGATACAAAACCGGATCCGGCGTTATTACTTGTAATAAACTGCATTGTTTGAATAACATTATTTCCCATAACCAAGTGCGGTTTAACAAGCTTGATAAGAGAGTTTGTTTTTAGAAAGTTAGCTGCTGACTCTCCAAATGGTGCTAGTTTAGGGTTTGCGATTGCTAACTTACTAGTCAGCGATTTTAAGTGGGTTGAAAGTTGTGGAATTGACTTTATTTCATGCTTTGGTGATAAAAAAGCAAGTTGACCATCCGCATAATTGACTAAGGAATTAGCATCAGCCATTTGACTGTTGATTAATCGTAATGGCCTAGATTTATCGGCACTTAAAAATATATCAAAGGGAGCACCGTGCGCTATCATCGTAAATAAGGCGCTGCTTGAACCACTAATTAAAGTGATTTTATGGCCAGTTTTACTTGTGAATTTATTGGCTATATTTTGCGCTGTCGTTTTAAAGTTGCTAGCGACAGCTACTTTTAATTCATCAGAAAAGCTATGTGTTGAGTAAAAAAAGCAACACAAAAACGCGATGCATTTACTCGTCATTTTTCGCCCATTTTGTGGCGGCTTGTTTATCCGATTCTCGTGCATCTACCCATTGGAATCCTGTTTTCGTTTGTTCTTTTTTCCAGAATGGCGCTTGGGTTTTTAAGTAATCGATGAGGAACTCACAGGCTTCAAAAGCTGCTTTTCGATGTGCACTTGCAACCCCAATGTAAACAATTTGATCTCCTGGTTCTAAGCAACCAACACGGTGAATAATGATAGGGTTTGCGATTGGCCATCGTTTTTGAGCTTGTTGGCTAATGTTCAATAAGGTTTTTTCGGTCATGCCGGGATAATGTTCAAGTGATAACGCTGATACATTTTGCTCTAAATTAAAATCGCGTACCTTCCCCACAAAAGTAACAACAGCACCATAACCTAAAGGGTTATTATCGCTGGCTGTAACTTGTTGATACAGCATACCGATATCAAAATCTTGTGTTTGAACACTAATCATTTTATCCACCTGTTACCGGAGGAAAAAAGGCTACTTCATCACCATCTTTAATAATTGTATCCCACGGGCTCATTTCTTGATTTACAGCGACTAATAATTTATCGCGTGTTAGAGCCAGATCCCATTTATCATTTTTTGCCGCCAAGTGTTGGCGTATGTTTTCAAGATGGCTAAAAGGTTGTTCAAAAGGTAACGACAATTCGCCTTGCCCAATAATTTCACGAGTTTGCGCGAAAAATACTATAGATAACATCTTATTTCCTAATTAACCGCCAATAGAAGCGAGGTGAGGTGTATCGCCAGTATTGCCTTGCTGTAAATAATGACTAACTTTTTTAGTGCTTACCGCGTCTTGTAAACGAGTCATTAACTGAAGTTGCTGGTTGTCTTGTTGTAATAGATCGCGAATATCGACTCCTTCTTCACCAAATAGGCATAGATGCATTTTTCCTGTGGAGCTAACGCGAAGTCGATTACAGGTTTCACAAAAATCTTTTGCGTATGGCTGAATGAGGCCTAAGCTTCCCAGGTAATCCGGATGAGAATAAACTTGCGCCGGGCCATCATCTTTGGCGCGTAACTGCTGTACCCAGCCTTGATCTTTTAAAAATGCTTTAATGCCATCACCTGATAAATGATGTTTGTTAAAAAACTGACTCGTTTCGCCGCATTCCATCAGCTCGATGAAACGCATTTCAATCTGACGGTGTTTAATGAAATCTAAAAATTGATTGAGCTCATTGTCATTAAACTGCTTTATTAACACCGAATTGAGTTTGATTTTGTCAAAACCAACCTCAAGCGCCTTGTCGATGCCGCGCATTACATCGTCAAATCGATTAACCCCGGTGATTTTATTAAATAGGTGAGGGGTTAAACTATCAACACTGATATTGAGTTGGTTTAAACCTGCTTCTTTCCATTGTTTAGCATGTTTTTCTAGATTATAGCCATTGGTTGTCATCGCTATTTTTTTTATTCCGGGTACGGCTGCAATAGTTTTTATGATTTGCGTTAAATCTTTACGTAACCCCGGTTCACCGCCTGTTATTCTTATTTTTTGTGTGCCAACGGCTGCAAAAGCTTCAACGGTACGTCTGATTTCATCAACTGATAGAAAGCATTTCTTTTGCGTATGCTGATAACCATCGGGCAGGCAATATTCGCATTTGAAATTACACACATCTGTAATAGAGAGGCGCAAGTAATAAAACTTACGGCCAAAATTATCGCTAAGTTGCTGCATATATTTGCCTAAATGCTCTCTCATTTGAAACCGAGTCTAACCATATCAAATGTTATGGGTGGTGTCTGTGGTTTTACTTCAAACTATAAGAGGTGATTTAGCCCCAGATAATTTCAAAGTGGATGAAAATATTTCCACTTATTTTGAAAAATACCCTTTCCATAAACGTGCTAACGCGGCTTTAGCATGAGATTTTAAATCAGTTTCTAAATGGCGCTGTTGTTGTTGCCATAGCCCTAATATTTGAGCGTGACTATCATTAAATAAAGCAAGAGCTTGCGCTTCATCTAGCATGGGAAATTGTTGGCTAATTTGTGCCGATAATTGGATGAAATTATCATTCATCCATTGATAATATTCGCCTTTGACACTGTCATCACAACCGGGTTCTAAGGTTGAGCAAGAGAGGCTGGCCAATGGGAAGAATAGAGCATCTTCAAAAGGATATTGCACAAAACAATTAAGAAGCTCAGCCAAGCTCTGTGTTGTTGTTAGTGTTTCCTGGAGTTGTTCAAACCATAGTTGATAGTGTTGTTTTAATAACGATAAGTAAATCGTCTCTTTACTTGAAAAGTACAAATAAACGGTGCCTTTAGCTTGGCCACTTGTCTTGGCTATTGTCGCTACCGTTGGCAGAGTTAAATCATGTTGAAACAGTTGAGCAGCAGCATCGATGATCGCTTGATGCTTGAGCTGTTTATCTTCAACTGTATTGGCGCGTGAGGCTGTCATAGGCATTTTCCAAGTCACTATTTAGGATTTGGTCGGTTATTCACCAACTCATTGCGTTTGATCAATATTTGTCATCGCAATTTGATTAATAATATACGGTATAATTTAAGTGAACATTGGTCAATAGCGTGCATAAAACAATAGAGTGGGATCAAACTTTAATTGAGAAATACAATTATAGTGGCCCAAGGTATACATCGTACCCAACAGCATTAGAATTTAGTGATGAGTTTACTGAGACTGATTTTGTTAATGCAGTGTCCAATAGTAAAAACGACAGTCTATCCTTGTATATTCACATTCCTTTTTGCCACATGCTTTGCTATTACTGTGGTTGCAACAAAATAATCACTCGTCATCGTCATAAGGCGGACCAATATTTAGAATTCCTAGCGAAAGAAATTCAAGCCAGAGCGCAGTTATTTAAGCATCAGGTTGTCACGCAAATGCACTGGGGCGGCGGAACACCGACGTTTCTTAGCAAACAGCAAATTTCAGCATTAATGGAACTATTACGCAGTCAGTTTCACTTTGCGCCTGAAGGGGAGTTTTCCATTGAGATAGATCCCCGTGAAATCGAATTAGATACACTGGATCATTTACGCCGCGAAGGTTTTAATCGTATTAGTTTAGGTGTGCAAGATTTTAATAAGGATGTACAGATTGCTGTGAATCGTGAGCAATCGGAAGACTTTATCTTTTCTATGGTTGAACGTTCACGTGAGCTGGGTTTTGTATCTACTAGCATCGATTTAATTTATGGTTTACCTCACCAAACGACAGAATCTTTTACTAAAACGATTGAACGCGTTATTGAATTGTCACCAGACCGCTTGTCGGTGTTTAATTATGCGCATTTGCCTCAGATGTTTGCGGCGCAGCGTAAATTAAAAGAGCAAGATATGCCTTCACCTCGTCAGAAACTGCAAATTTTAGAAAACACGATTAATCAATTGGTGGCTGCTGGATATCAATATATTGGAATGGATCACTTTGCCAAACCTGATGATGAACTGGCTATATTACAGAATAACGGTAAATTGCATCGCAATTTTCAAGGATATACCACACAACCAGAATGTGATTTACTCGGTTTAGGTGTGTCTGCTATCAGCCAAATCGGCGATTGTTATGCGCAAAATCAGAAAGACATTAAGCAATATTACTCGAGTGTCGATCATCAGTTTAACGCGTTATGGAAAGGCGTTGGTTTAACTGAAGATGATTTTATTAGACGCGATGTGATCAAACAGCTTATTTGCCACTTTGAACTAGATTTTGGATCGATTGAATCTCAATGGGATCTTAATTTTGAAACCTACTTCGAAGAAGATCTTGAATTACTTCAAACGTTTATAAACGATAAATTGGTTATTTATGATGCCCGTTCATTAAAAGTAACACCCAAAGGCGAATTATTGATACGCAATATTTGCATGTGTTTTGATGTTTATTTGCGCGACAGAGCCCGTCAGCAGCAGTTCTCACGGGTTATTTAGTTTCAAAGTTTCTGATGTTTTTTTAAGTCATTAATCAGGCTTGCAAAGATGTTGATTTAATAATCTAAGTAGTTGATACTTATTTGGTAAATCCCATGGGAAATGGATTTATCAGCTAAGTATTATCAGGATTAGATTAAGTATGGAAAAATTGTATAGAAACGGAAGTCACAGTGGGGTATTAGCGTCTTTGCCCGTTAAGACCCTATGGTCTTTATGGTACATTTTAATGATTGTTTTCTTTCCCTTTTTAATTAAAACAATCATCTACCGCGATTTTGTCTTATCAGTTAGCTTTTCATTATTTATTCTTACAGCAAGTGTTTACCTTTATTATTTAACGAAGAATAAAACGCCGCCTTTTACAGTTTATTTACCGATGACCCTAATGTGTTTATCACAATCATTAGGGATTTATTATACGGGAATACAAGCTGTCTTCTGGGCATACCCCGTGATCATTATTAGCTATTTTGTTATGCCTGATCGTGCGGCCATCATCATTTCAATATTACTCACCCTGTTGTCGGGTGTATTTTTATATATTCAAACAGAAATATCTTTGTTTATACGGTTTGTGTTTTCAATGATCGTTGTATGTGTATTGATTCGAATAATGATTCGTTTTGTACTGTCATTAAAAGATGAATTAGTGAAGTTATCTATTACAGATCCTCTCACTCATGCGTTTAATCGACGTTATATGGATGATCAACTCAAAGCTAATCTAAGTTCCCGGAAAATAGCGACCTTACTGATGATCGATATTGACCATTTTAAGCAAGTAAATGATATTCATGGACATGATGCCGGTGATGAAGTCTTAAAGCGTTTGGTATTGTGCTTACAAACACATGCTCGGCAAGATGATTTAGTATTTCGCATGGGCGGGGAAGAGTTTGTGATGCTGTTAGCTAATACAGGAAAAGAAAAGGCTAAGGTTTATGCTAATTTTTTGCGAGAACAGCTGGCTAAAATTGCGATTGGTGATACAGATAAGGCTATAACAGTGAGCATTGGCGCTAGTGAACTTAATACACAGATTTCGCTGGATGAGTGGCTCAAACAGGCAGATGTTTGTCTATATCAAGCGAAGAGCCAAGGGCGCAATCAAGTCATAATCTGACCCTATACATCATCTCTTATTAATAAATAAGGTAGGCCAACTTTGAAAAATAACTCTAGCACCCAATTATTGTGAAAATAGATTACTCCATTTACTCTTTAAAAGAACTCGTTGATGTAAAAAATCGTATTGACGAGCAGCGTTTCCCTGAAAACTACCATGCCTTAATGATAGAGCTCGAAAATAGACGACGTTCAGGAAATTTTGACGGCGCATATCGCGAGCCACTTAACTTTTTTGATGCTGAGGACGACGATGTTCACGAAGACAAAAGCTTGGTCATTGAATTTTCTGCGGTAGAGCATAAAGAAAGACGTATTATATTTGTAATCGCTTTTTTGTTAGTTAATGCCGTCATGCTGGCGATTGTTGTGCCTAAATATTTTGTTAAATCGTTAGATAGTGTTAATCAATATAATACCTCCATATCATCGATTAATTGCCAGCGAGAAGAAATTGAAAACGAAGAGACCGATGTTGTTAGTGTTTATTATGATTTAAACGTCACTTCACACGATGATCAATTTATAGCATTTGATGTGGGGAAATATATGTGTAATAGCTTAACAAAGGATTATAAGACTGGGGACCAAATTACCCTATGGCACGATGATGGCATTATTTATCAGTTAAAATCAAAGTCTCGTATGTTGTTGTCTTACCAATATTTAAAGCCGCGTATTAGCGCTATACAAACCCAAGGCAGCAGCTTTAATTGGGTGATGTTATTAGTAATATGGGTAGGATTCTTTAAGTCCTTGGTAAACGCTATTGCACCGGGCACGTTTACCAAGGATTGATATGATTTATTTACTCAATAAGTTGTTATGGTCTATTGCCATATTTTTGTTGAGAAAACGTGATAATTTTTTGTCCTTCATAGGATCTATGGCGATTAACTTACCGCCAATATTGTCGCTCAACGTTTTCTCCAACAAGTAATGATAAGCAAACATGCCTAATCGACTCGATGGCGAATGCATCGCTTTAGGATCAATGAATAAACTGACATTTTTACCCATCTCTTCAATCATTAGGGCATAATCTTTAACGTCGGCAATAAAAACTCTTCGGTCATTTTTTCCGGCCCACATAACTAACGGCTTTGATATCTTGTTGGCATGCGCAGCCGGTGATTTTTTATAATGCTCGGCCATTAGCGCCTTATCATCCCAATCGACAACTAACTGCTTTAAAAAGTATTCTTTGAGCGGCTGATTTTTCTTTTTGCTAAAGCGATAATAGAACCTGGCAGATCGACCAATGTCATGAGGCGGTGCACCTGCAAATCCTACTTGAAATAGATCGGGAGTGAAGGCTAGCCCAGCTAAAGTACTGTAAGCGCCAAAAGAGTGACCAATCAAAGCAAGTCTGCTTTTGTCACCAATATTATTTTTTAATAAATAATGAACACCGTCGATAATATCTCGTTGAATTCTGCCATCACCATGTTCACCTTTTGTGCTCGTAAGGTATGTTTTACCAAAACCCGTTGATGATCGAAAGTTGGGCTCAAATACGATATAGCCACGATTGGTTAACATCTGTGTTGTGCGTTGATATTTACCCGTCACACGGCTCCATGGACCGCCATGAACGTTGGTCACTAATGGTGCTGACTTGATATCTACACCTGAAGGTAACGACACATAACCTTGTATTAAAAAACCGTCTCTGCTGCGATAATTGATAGGAAACTTAACTGATATATCGGCGCTATCAATCATGTTTTTATTAGCGTTAGCTTGCTCAATAATAGATTGCAGTGGGCGTGTTAAAGATTTTGTCGTTGGTTGATAGAGGTAAAATCTTTTATTGTTATAAGCATTGTTGAGATCGGTAATTAACCATGTTTGTTGTTTAATGTCTTGCGAGAAAGGCGCGTAAATTCTAATGGATGGGCTTAAAAGTTGTTGCTCAATATTATCAATGTGAACTTGCACAGACGGATCTAAGGCGTAGTTCTTACTGTAATTTCCATAATAATTAACGATAGCTGTGCTTAGTGCATTATTTTTAAGATCAAATTGAAATATAGCGTCGGCATAGTCTGCTCGATTCAAAGGGTCTTGGTGAACCGTTTTAATCGTATTTGTCTTTAAATCAATTAGGGCTAAACGTGAGAGGTTAGATTGATAGTTTGTCGTTAGTAATAACTGATTACGTATGCGGTCAAAATATATGGCTTTACATGGGTCATCCCATTGGCACGTCCAGATCTTTTTTTCTTGTTTACTAGCGATATCAAAAATATACCTTTCACCTTTATTATCCGTAGCATCGTTAAAGCGAGAGAGAATAGAAGGGTTTGATTTCTGATCTAATCCAAATCGAGCAAACTGTTTTGATGTTTGATAAATAACAGTCTTGATGCCTTGGCCATTAATGCGAATAACTTGAAAACTCTTCGATTTTTTGTCCCAAATTTTGGTGATAATACTGTCGGTATATATGCTGTCAGTCATCAAAATTCGATCGTGTTGGCGCTTGTTTTTCTTCAGCAAAATATTAGGCGCACTGTCTTTAGCTAAAGACATAACTGCAATGTTTTCACCCGATTCTATAAATAAGGATTGACTGTTTTGAGTCCATATTGCATTTGAAAGCCTTCTTGCACTAAATAGCTTGCGAGCTTCTTTATTTTTTATGTCATAAAGCCATAATGATACGATACGTTTATGATCTTCCCCGCTCTTTTCAAAGTAACTTAACCACTGGCCGTTAGGTGATAATTTGACGTTATTAATGTTGCTGGTGGCAAAAAGGGTTTTATAATCATAAAGCTTTGGTACAGACTTTTTTTCACTTTGTTTTGTATTTATATTAAGCGTTTCTAATGATAAATTTTCTAAGGCTTCTTGTTCTTCATAAGCGGTATCTACAATAAATATTGCGTTTGCTGGCCAACTATAACAGGCAGCAACACAGCTCAAAATACTTAATAGTTTTGATAATGGTTTCATAATATGATCACTCGTTGTCAGTGTTATCTACTTGATAGTAGATAACACTGAAATAGTAAGGGGTATTATCTAATGGTCGTTAGTGTTATTGACAACATAGAAGGCGTCTCGCCAGTTGTGCATAAAAAAGAATGCTAACAATCCAGGTAGTGCGCAAATTAAATTAAGCAATGTCCACATAACAGTATGACTAGGGCTCAGTTTAATTTTTCGTGCTAACAGCAATGTAACCAAAGCACTAAACAATGCCGCTATCACACATAGATAATACACATAGGTAGGATAAACAGCGCTAAACACCTTATTCATAGGTAAATAATCTTGTGGGCTCGAAGGTTGAGTTAGCGATTGTAAATATGAATAACCTAACCCAACAACCAAAGGCGACAACCAATAGTCTTGATCTGAAATCCAATGAGGCAAAGGACGGTAATGCTCAAAAGTATTATTACCAATAAGCTCACTGCTACCATCATGCTTAACATACAGTAAGCCATAGCCTGGTTTTTTATAACCAAATAACGCTCGGCTGCGGTAATCAAATAAATACCCATCGATTAAATCTGTGTAACGAATCGTAATGCTTGAGTCATAAGGATAAGGATGATTTATCACATAACTTGGTTCGCTATAAATATTCGCTTCTTCAAAGTTCCCAACATTGAATAGATAGAGGGAAGCATTAGATGCCACAATATAAAACGCACGGTCATTTTGTGGTGTAACTAAGCTTAAATACTTTTCATTACCGGCTAATTGGTGCTTTATTTCTAACTCTTTTTG
>Ga0105359_10005203_pt1 | contig 10205 bp, 8 predicted proteins | sample GOMGulsemesocosm_6_FD_83659 | JGI IMG/M metagenome (GOLD analysis project Ga0105359, IMG submission 83659) | Methane-oxidizing microbial communities from mesocosms in the Gulf of Mexico - GOM8C Gulf of Mexico | ecosystem: Environmental > Aquatic > Marine > Cold seeps | place: Gulf of Mexico... | reverse complement strand
GCACTTAGCGGGCTCTTTTATAATATGGTGCATCCGGGAGGATTCGAACCTCCGACCGCTCGGTTCGTAGCCGAGTACTCTATCCAGCTGAGCTACGGATGCATAAACTTTTCAAACTACTCTTATGGCGGAGAGGGAGGGATTCGAACCCTCGATGAGTGTAAACCCATACGCCCTTAGCAGGGGCGCGCCTTCAGCCACTCGGCCACCTCTCCTTTAGTCGGTCACTTATTTCTGTACCCGATTAAGAGGTGCGAGATAATACCATGTTTCCCTGAAATTCAAAGTCCAAAAACAACTTTTTTGAAAATCATTTTTATTCGTCTTCAGCGTCCTGACGTTCTTGCTGAATTCGCTGATAAATTTCTTCTCGGTGCACAGCAATTTCCTTCGGCGCATCGACACCAATGCGTACTTGATTGCCCTTAACACCCAGAACAGTCACATTGACATCATCACCAATTTTAAGTGTTTCACCAACGCGTCTTGTTAAAATTAACATTCTTTAACCCCCCTGGGTTTAGTGATAGTTTCCATCAATTTTATATCTTAAAAGATAGAGCCGAACATGACATCTGTCCAATTCAGCTTACTTGACAGCTTACTCTGCATCCAACCCAAAGGCGGTATGTAAAGCCCTTACAGCAAGCTCAAGATACTTCTCATCAACCACCACCGAGATTTTAATCTCAGAGGTAGAAATCATCAGCACATTGATATTTTCTTCGGCCAGTGCTGCGAACATTTTCGCCCCAACACCTGCATGTGAACGCATACCAACACCAACAATAGACACCTTAGCAATAGTATTATCACCCACAACTTCTCGGGCCCCTAGCTGCTCCAGATTATTCTCCAGCAACGTCTTGGCTTTTTGGTAATCATTACGATGCACCGTGAAAGTAAAATCAGTCGTGCTGCATTCAGCCGTATTCTGAATAATCATATCGATTTCAAGATTAGCTGAACTAATAAGCCCTAAAATCTTAGAAGCCACACCAGGTACATCATCCACACCCAGAACGGTTAATTTAGCCTCATCACGGTTAAAAGCAATTCCGGAAACAATCGGCTGTTCCATGACTTCATTATCCTCTAGCGTTATTAATGTACCGGGGCCATCCACAAAACTGGACAGCACCCGCAACGGCACATTGTATTTACCAGCAAATTCAACTGAGCGAATCTGCAATACCTTAGAACCCAAACTGGCCATTTCCAGCATTTCCTCGAAGGTAATGCTTTCCAATCGGCGTGCCTTATCAACAACACGTGGGTCAGTGGTATAAACACCATCCACGTCAGTATAAATCTGGCACTCATCGGCCTTCAATGCTGCCGCAAGCGCAACAGCTGAGGTATCAGAACCACCACGACCCAGCGTGGTAATATTGCCCTCTTCGTCAACACCCTGAAAACCAGCGACAACTACCACACGCCCCTTATCCAAATCTGCACGCATATTAGCGTCATCAATGGAGCGGATGCGCGCCTTGGTATGCACGCTGTCAGTCAGCATCTTAACCTGAGCACCCGTATAAGAACGAGCTGCACAGCCGCGCGCCTCCAGAGCCATGCTTAGCAACGCAATCGTCACCTGCTCACCCGTAGAAACCAGCACATCCATTTCACGCGCGACCGGGTTTTCGTTTATTTGTTTAGAAAGGTCAATCAGGCGATTAGTTTCACCACTCATAGCCGACAAAACCACGACAATATCGTGACCTTGCTGCCTATAGCCAATAACCTTTTCTGCAACTGCCTGGATACGCTCGATGCTGCCCACCGACGTTCCACCAAATTTTTGTACGTAAAGTGCCATCTATTTTCTTCAAATGAACCGTATTCAAAGGTGCGCAATTAAACACTAATCTATTAACAAATTAAACCATAACATGACGTTACAGTGCCTTTAATTGCACTCGCATGTAACTGACCGAGATCAAGCGCCTTAAAGCCGTCCTTCTAACCATGGCGCCACAGAAGCCAAAGCAGCGGGAATGGCCTCTGGCTGATTACCGCCAGCCTGCGCCATATCAGGTCGACCACCGCCTTTGCCGCCGACTTGCCCGGCCACCATATTGACCAACTCACCCGCTTTCACACGATCCGTGACATCCTTAGTCACACCAGCCACTAGGCTAACTTTATCACCTTTGGCCGTTGCTAAAACAATGACTGCTGAGCCTAATTTACTTTTCAGCTGATCCATGGTGCTGAGTAATGTTTTACCGTCGACACCCTCAAAAGCATGAGCCAGCACTTTCACACCATTCAGATCAATCGCTTCTGACGCCAAGTCGCGGCCGGTACTGGTCGCCATTTTCGCTTTCAATGCAGAAAGCTCTTTTTCCAGCTCACGGTTTTTTGTGCTCAATTGACGCACCTTTTCAACCGCCTGCTCCGGCGCGCTTTTCAGCACACCGGCAATTTCTGTTAGATCCCGCTCAACCGACTTAAAGTGAGCTAAAGCAGCGTTACCGGTAACAGCTTCAATACGTCGAACACCTGCGGCAACACCACTCTCGCTCACGATTTTGAATATCGCAATATCACCGGTACGGTTTGCGTGTGTACCGCCACACAACTCGACAGAAAAACCGTCAGCCATCGACAACACGCGCACCTCATCGCTGTATTTTTCACCAAACAACGCTGTCACACCACTGTTCATGGCATCATCCAGCGCCATGACGTCAGTAGCCACTGAGCTATTAGTCTGAATTTTATCGTTCACCATCGCTTCGATCGCACTTAACTGCTGCGCAGTCACTGCTTCAAAATGCGAGAAATCAAAGCGCAATCGATCCGGTGATACCAACGAGCCTTTTTGAGCAACATGCTCACCCAATACATCGCGTAACGCGGCATGCAACAGGTGAGTTGCAGAATGATTTAGCGCCGTCGCCTGACGTTTACGGGTATCAACATCAGCAACCACTGTTTCATCAACACTGAAACCACCCTGCTCTACTATACCTTGGTGCAGGTGACTACCGGCTTGCTTGATCGTATTAGTTACACGGAACACAGCATCTCCGCATTGCAATGTACCTACATCACCCACCTGACCACCGGATTCAGCATAGAAAGGCGTACTATCCAGAACCACAACGGCGCTATCACCTTCAGTGATACTCTCCACCGTACCGCCTTCTTTAACCAACGCAGAAATTTTGCATTGCTCAGTCAGCAACTCATAACCACAAAAACTCGTTTCACCTTCAAACACCACATCAGCGCGCATATCCACATCAAAGCTGCTAGCAGCACGAGCTCGTTCACGCTGCTCCTGCATGGCCTGCTCAAAACCAGCAATGTCCATGATCAGGTTACGCTCACGGGCGATGTCCGCCGTCAGATCAACCGGGAAACCGTAGGTGTCATAAAGTTTGAAGATGGTTTCACCAGGGATTTCGTTACCCTTCAGTTCAGACAAGTCTCGCTCAAAAATTTGCATACCTTGATCCAGCGTCTTGGCAAACTGCTCTTCTTCCTTCGCCAACACCTGTTCAATTTGCGCCTGTCGCGTCACCAACTCAGGATAAGCTTCTCCCATTTCAGCTACTAATGCGCTGACAATCTTGTGGAAGAAAGCATCTTTCATACCCAACGAGTGACCATGACGAATCGCACGACGAATAATACGTCGCAGCACATAACCACGCCCCTCATTCGACGGAATCACACCATCACTGATCAGGAAGCTACAGGAACGAATATGGTCGGCAATTACGCGCAAAGAAGTGTTACTTGTGTCTGGCTCACCTACTACCTCCGCAGCTCTTTTCAGCAACGCCTGAAATAGATCAATCTCATAGTTATTATGCACGCCCTGCATCACCGCAGCGATACGCTCCAAGCCCATACCAGTATCAACCGAAGGTTTGGGCAAAGGTGTCATGGTGCCGTCAGCAGAACGCTCATACTGCATAAACACCAAATTCCAGATTTCAATATAACGATCACCGTCTTCATCAGGACTGCCTGGAGGGCCACCGGCTACATCTTCACCGTGGTCGTAGAAAATTTCCGTACAGGGACCACAGGGACCGGTATCACCCATCGACCAGAAATTATCTTTCTTACCCAAACGTGAAAAACGCTCAGCTGAAACGCCCATTTTTTTGAGCCAGATATCAGCCGCTTCGTCGTCATCTTCGTAAACTGTTACCCACAGCTTTTCTTCCGGCAGGCCCATCACTTCGGTCAAGAAAGTCCAGGCAAACTGCATCGCCTCAACTTTAAAATAATCACCAAAACTGAAATTACCCAGCATCTCAAAAAAAGTATGGTGGCGCGCGGTATAACCCACGTTTTCCAGATCATTATGTTTGCCGCCGGCTCGCACACAACGTTGCGACGTAGTCGCACGTTTGTAGTTACGAGTCTCGTTACCAAGAAATAACTCCTTGAACGGCACCATACCAGCATTGGTAAACAACAATGTCGGATCATTACCCGGCACCAGCGAACTACTGGCAAGACGCTCATGGCCCTGCTGATTAAAGAAGTCGAGGAAGGCCTTTCTGATATCTGAACTTTTCATGCGATGGGTCACTACACGTGATTAAACGGGAATTTTTATATGACCGGCAAGTATATAGTGACAGCTTAAATTTGCAGTAAAAATTTGGAGTTAGCCCCTACAAATTGCAAGCAAAGCTTAAGTCTTGTACGTCAGGCTGAAGCCTGACGTACAACCAATCGAAACGTTAAATTAATCCGCTCACCTACAGCCAATCGCGTCTTGGACAACTGATGCTGCCAGCACTGCTGCAACTGCCCGGACATCAGCAGCAGGTCACCAGAATTAAGTCGTAACTTCATCTTTTCAGTTCCCGGCTTTTTCTGCCGTAAAGAAAAATCCCGGCTAGCACCAAGGCTGAGCGACGCAATAACAGGAGTAGCCCCTAACTCAGGCTCATCATCGCTGTGCCAGCCTACACTGTCACAACCATTACGATATAAATTAAGCAACGCACTGTTAAAGCGCGCTTTAGTCAACACCTCTACCGTTTGCTTTATATCCAGCAGAACAGGTGTCCAGGCCAGCGGCTTCATACTCAATCCAGAATATCGATAGGCCGCATCACCGTACCAAGCTTGCAAACGTGGAATCCGCACGCGACGACCACCCATAACAATTTCATCCTGAGACCATTGAATGTGATCACGCAGCGAAAAAAATAAGCGATTAGCGGTTTCTGGAGGAAAAGCCTGTCGAATCAGCAGCAATTCCCCTCCATCCAATTGAATGAATTGACGATTGTCGCTGGCAAAGAAATCAACTTGAGACATAAACACTCAAACCAATATGAAAAGGGACTAAATTAGTGCAGAAGATATTATAACTGAAGAAGATTAACAGCCCCGAAGAGATCGAGGCCGCTAGAAATGAAACGCTAGCCCTAGCCACCAACTTGCTGGTAAGCACCGATGGCTTTTTTACTTTTTGAAAAAGCTTTCAAAGCAGGCAACAGATTATCCTGTTCTTTGCGAGCCAAACCCAGCACTTGGTCATCCATTGCCAGCAGTTGCGTTATTTTGTCGCGAATTTGCAGCGCATTATCAACCGTAACAGGGCTTGAAAAGTAAGCACGAATCAAAACATCACGCTCACTGGCAAGCTCCGTAAGCTCATCCCAGCTTGCTATTTGCGCCGCATCCAACAAAGCCTGACTGGCATGCAATATCGCATGCCAGTCATCATCTCTGTGTTGAATTTGCTCCTGTTCCAGACCTAACTGCATGTGCTTTAAACGCTCGCTTGCTTCTGCTTAGTTGCATAATGGAACTCTTCAGGAATGCCATCCCAACCCTCTTTAATTTGCTTTAACAAAGTGATCACTTCATCAACAATCACCGTATCATTTTTCAGACTGGCTTCACTTAAGCGACGGATCATATACTCATACAAAGAGTCCAGCTTAATAGAAACATCTCCACCAGCATCCATATCCAGGCAACCCTGCAAACCATCAATAATATCGATGGACTTACCTAATTGAGCACCCTTCCCGGCAAAATCTTTACGTTCCATACAGCCTTTGGCTGTAGACAAACGTGACAGCGCGCCATTAATTAACATAGCAATTAACTGATGCGGGCTGGCACCATTAAGACTGCTCTGTGCGTTTACATTCTGATATTGACTGATAGCATTGCGATTCATCATAAAGGCTTACCTTCTTGTCATTTTAAGTAGTGATTATTAGTTTTTAATGCCAGTAATAATGGCGGATGTATTTTTCAATTGTTCGGTGAGAAAACTGCCGGTTGAATTTAGAGAGGCAATTAATGAGTCCATACCGGCAAACTTTTGCCGAGTTCTTGCCTCTATGGTGGCAAGGCGCTGCTCCAAATTAGCTCGGTCAACCGCAATTTCTTGCAGTGCCGTATCAAAACCATTTTCGCGAGTTTCGACAATTCCTGTTGCTGATAAGAACCCCGTGACTAAATCATCAAGCTGTTCAGCCAACCCGTCATCACCCGCAAAGAATTCGCCAATATCATTGAAATCGCTGTCTATGACCTCATCCAACTTTGTATCATCAAGCGAAAGCCTGCCTTTTTCCCCCGTGGTAATACCTAATTGACTTAGACTATTAACCGCACCGTTACCATCGCTAAAACTATAGAGCAAACGTTCAATTTGCTGCTCAGTAACACGAAGGGTGGCATCACCACTGAGCAAGCCTGCTTGCCCTGTTTCAGCATTATAATCTGAGAGCTGATTTAGTGTATCTTTCAGACCGTTAAAGGCCGTGGTGAAGGATGCGAGCTTGCCCTTAATCGCTGTTTTATTAAGGGCGATGGTCAATGTTTCAGGCGGCTCGTTTTCTGGGTCCTCTGACGCTTTCAACGCCATGATGGTCACACCTTCAATCACGTCTTTAAATTCATTGGTTTCACTGCTCACGGCAAAACCATCAACGGTAATTTTGGCGTCGGTAGCTGCATCCACCTCAGTTAACTGGTTGTTTGAATCACCGGCTTTAAAAAACATTTGTGACAGGCCAGTCGTATAGTCGTTATCGTTATCGTTATCATCAACCGTGATTTCAATGGCGTTAGTGACCCCGGTATCTGTAGCACTGAGCACCAGTTTAGAAACGCTGCTACCCGGGTTCTCGGGATCATCAACGGTGATGATATTCGCGGTCACATTCGCTGCTGCCGCTGAATTATTAATGGCATCTTTGATGCCGCTGACTGAGCCATCGGAAATATTGACAGTGAAAGAACTGCCGCCAGCCTCAATAGTCATGGAGCCAGTACCTATCACGGCATCCGGCGTGGCAAAACTCCCCGTTGTCAGCTTATGCGCAGAGGCAAGATTGAGCACATTGATGTCGGTAGTTCCGACGGAGACAGTGCTGTCGGCTGTAGCTGTGAAGATGTCTGAGTTGCTGGTGGTGGTGGTGCGATCCTGATACTCAGTCAAATCGGAAAGATCTTTCAGGATGGTCTGAAAATCAGAAAGTGAGCTTTTCAATGAGCCGAAGGCAGATATTGAAGCCTGCGTTTCAGCTTCTTCGAGATCGAGCCGCTGAGTAGTAGGCGCTCGCTCAGCTTCAACCAATTGCGTAAGGAGGGAGCTAAGATCCAGCCCTGAACCGACGCCGAGTGAGGAGACTGATGGCATAATAAATCCTGCTAATTAAAAATACATGATTGTTTTAATTTGAAACCTATCAAAACTACCATGCATTTTTCCTGCCAGTTTTAGCGTCAATTTTTAAACGTTTGTTTTTAATATCAAGCCTTCGCTGCTTTGCTCTGAAATAGCCTCAGAGATACGCTGCACTTCTTCCGATGGAATCGTGCGTATTAATTCATCTGTCTGCTTATCATAGACTTCGATAATGGTACGACCAGAGCTTTCAGACACACTAAAGTGAAGACTACGCTGAATATTTTGAACAAAATCATTAATATCGCTAACCGCGCTTTCTAGCCCTTGCTGACCCTCCTTTTCTAATTGAAGGGTATCGCCTTGCACTGATGATTCAGTCGTGCGACTGGTAACCGCTTCCTTGCTAGCTTCTGCCAGGGTTTGCGTTTTCTGTACTTGGCTAGAAGCAGGCGTATCGGTATTGTCTATTTGAATAGCCATAACGTTCACCTATCTATACGTTCACTATTTTATTATTGCTTGCGCCTAAAGCCAAAGTATCACTACTTTGGCTTTAGGTTTACAAGTGGCTTACTGTTACTGCAGTAGTGACAGAACTTGCTGTGGTAACGAGTTAGCCTGAGACAGAATTGAAATACCCGCCTGTTGCAGGATAGTCGAACGCGTCATGCTAGCTGTTTCTGCCGCGAAATCCGTATCCAGGATTCGAGACCGTGCAGCACTAAGGTTTTCAGTGGTGGTGCTCAAGCTGGAAATGGTTGATTCAAAACGGTTTTGAATCGCACCCAGATCCGCTCGAATAGTGTTCACCTGGCTCAGCGCACCGTCAAGAACAGCGATCGCATCATTGGCACCTTGTACCGTTGAGATGTCAACCGTATTAAGTTGCGCTAACTCAGGCGCTACACCATTCAAACCTGAGTAAGCAATATCAGCACCACCAACCGTAAAGTTCGATGCAGAGTTCAGCGTCATCGTACCACGAGTAGTAACACCATCAACATCGTCAGCCTGCGTACCGGTCACACCAGCAGTCAGTGATGAAGTGATCGCACCCGATGTAGAGGCAACCGCAGGGGTTTCACCAATCGTTACCGAGTTAACAGATGTATCACTCGCACCCGATGTTGCTTCCGTAAGAGTAACAACGGCATTCGCTCCGCCTACGCTCAATTCAGTACTCAGCGATGAGCCTGAAATCGCTGTTCTCAGGGCAGCCGTGGTATCGTTGACACTCCCACCGATAACAACACCAATGTTACCGCTGGCTGCTTTATTGGCATCACCTGTAACAAACTCAAACTTTGATCCGTTAATATCAATAATATCGCCATCAACGGGTTGCCCGCTGAATGTCAGATCCTGCACCTGCGCCGTCACATCCGTGCCCGCAGTAACACCAGATATATCAGTATTACCCTGAGCGCCCACAGACTCATCGTCAGTCAAAGCGAAGGAAACGTTATCGACGTCCCCCGTCAAGGTGACAACACCACCACCAGTGTCAACAGCCGTCTGCGCAAGAGCTGCAGGCCCAGAGTTAAATGCGGTTGTAAGCGCTGCAGTTCTCGCATCGTTATCCGCAAGATCTGCTTCGGTTGCGACGTTAACCGCGATATTACCGGCTTCGGCTGCTGCACCACCCACAGTAAACTCAAACACCGTGCCATCAACAGTGATCGTATCACCCGCTCGAGTAGGACCAGACAAAGTCACGGTTGATATTTCGGGCTGCAAAGCACCTGCAGCTTGGGTCTCAGCCACCGCAATATTATCATTGACAGCAACACTACCAGCAGCTTCAGTCTTCGTTAAAGTAAAGCCTGCCGCTCCCTCTGTCACCGCCGTCAAAGTAACGGTATCAGTTGCAACCGTTGATGTCGCTGTAGAGGTATTAACAGAGGAACCTGCGATAGCTGCTTGCAGCGCTGTCGCTACTGCGTTTTCATCTTTAAGGTTATTCACGTCAACCGCAATACCTGAAGAAGCCGCCGCGCCGCCCGTGGTATATTCGAACCGCTGTCCGCCAACCGTGATGCTATCACCCGCTTCAACACCACCATTAGCAATCTGAATGGTTCGCACTTCAGCCGTAGCCGCAACCCCCGTGGTTGTGGTTGATGGCACAATTGTACCCGCATTACCCGCACTAGCTTGCCCTACGCCCTCAGCAATACTGCCGCCCGCGGCAATAGTGTTAGGGCCACTGCTTTGCGCTCCCAGAGTAATCGAGGTACCTGTGCCGCCAACTGAAATAGGGCCGTTAGTGAAGGTCGCATCACTAAGCGCTGTTCTCAAGGCTGTTGCTGCATCCGCAGCCGTATCACCCGCGCTTAACGCAATACTGGTGTTACTACCAGTTGCTGCCGCGCCATCAACGTTAAATTCAAAGACCTTACCACCAACAGTAATCGTATCACCGTTAACAATACCGCCAGCTGCGCCAACGTTATTCGCTGCCAAGGTTAAGGTTGCTGATTCATTACTAGCGGCGTTTGTTACAACCCCATCAGACAAATCCAGACCGGTTGCTTCCAGTACATTTTGCGTCGCCGCAATACGCGTT
>Ga0105359_10005201_pt1 | contig 10206 bp, 10 predicted proteins | sample GOMGulsemesocosm_6_FD_83659 | JGI IMG/M metagenome (GOLD analysis project Ga0105359, IMG submission 83659) | Methane-oxidizing microbial communities from mesocosms in the Gulf of Mexico - GOM8C Gulf of Mexico | ecosystem: Environmental > Aquatic > Marine > Cold seeps | place: Gulf of Mexico... | reverse complement strand
TGATAGAGTTTGTGTTTGGTTTCTAGTGAGAGTAGGTCTTTTGAATGTCTTTTTTTAAGCCCTTGTATTAATTCTCTTTTTTTTATTCTTTCTTTTATATATGAGGCTATTTCTTTTATCTTTTGTTCATTCTTTCTTTTGTCATGGGAAATTTTTAAATAATTATTGTCAATTTTTAAAAGTTTATCTTTTGAGTGTTGTGACAATAGATTATAAATTTCTTCATTAATTAAAGCATCTAAAGAGTCTTTTGAAGCCAGTTCTAAAGCTATTGAACTCGAAAAATTATTGATAATAACATTAACAATTTGTTCTTCTTGTTCTTTTTTTTGATATTTTAAATGAGAAGAAGATTTAAGAAGTTTTTTCAAACTTCCTTGTGATTTATTTAATAAGTTTTCATGGGTTTTAATGTCTTTATTAATAAGCGACATTTTAACTTCAAGTTTTTTTAATTGAAAATCTTGTTTTTTTATTTGAAAAGCCAAATCTTTGATTTTTAAAGTAGTGACCTTTTGTTTTTTTTGAGTAACTTTTAGATTTTTTTTATTGCTTGAAATTTTAACATCAAGATTATTTGCACTTAGGAATACAAAAGAAAAAAATGCAAAAAGAATAAACTTATTCATTGGAAATTTTATAGGAAATTAAAACAGACATTACTGTTATAAAAGAGATTCCAAAAGATAAAAGAAATAAGTTGATAATTTGAGTTTGTACATCTAATTTTGTACGAACAATATCCTGCAGTTCAAGTGGAATAAACATATTCATATTTAAAGATACGAATACAACTAAAGATGAAATAAGTATAAAAGCTATAAAGGCACTAAATAATGCTTGTTTAATAATACGTGAAGCAGAATATAAAATAGATGCCCCATGCAGTTGTAGAATAGTAATTTGTCTGGAATTTTCGTAAAACCAAATCTTAACTTGTTTGGCAATAATTATTACAGTAAAGATACTAATAATAGTAAAAACAATAACAACTATTTGATTAATAATTAATAAGAGTAAATAAACTTGGTTGTGATTCTTTGAAAAAATTTCAATTCTTTTAATATTTTTATTTAAAGCAAGTTCTTTTTTAATCTTAATTAATTGAGAACTTGTAGGGAAATCATCTAATTGTATTTTGTAAAAGAATGGCAATTTACTTTTTAATAAATTAAGGGATTCAAAAGATAAGTCTTTTTTGAGTTTGTTAATAATTTTATCTTTTTTTAATCTTGTTACTGTTTTTATGTCAAAAGAAGACATTTTTTCTAACTTGTCTTTAATTAATGGGGTATGGGTGATTATAACAATACTATAATCATTAGAAATACTTTGTTTGTAATCTTTAATAATATTGTTCGTAAATAAGTATATTGTAAAGGTTAATAACATAAATGCTAAGGGTATCACAAAAGCTAAATGATTTTTAAGAGACTTCATAAATAATTCCATCTTCTATTGAAAGTTGTTTGAAAATAATTCCCAAGTTTTTGGGAACTCTATGTGTTACAACTACAACAGTGATTCCTAGCTGTTCATTAGCCCCTTTAAGTAAATTCCATACCAATTGTGCTGAATAATCATCTAGGTTACCAGTTGGCTCATCTGCAATGATTATTTTAGGATTGTGAGCAAGTGCTCGTGCAACTGCAACGCGTTGTTGCTCCCCACCACTTAACTCATTGGGATAATAGCCTTTTCTATGAGAAAGTTTTACATGGCTTAAGAGTTTCAAGGCTTGATTCTTTGAAATTTCGTTGCTGTAGCCATTTATTTTCAAAGGTATCATAATATTCTCTTCAATCGTAAGCTCATTAATAAGTTTATAATCTTGAAAAATAATACCAATGTCTTTTCTAAGACTTCTTAGTTCTTTTTTGTTTATTGCATTTATTTGTTTGCCATCAATAATTAACGAGCCGTGTTTTAAAGATATTTCTCCATAAAAAGATTTAAGAAGCGTAGATTTACCAGAGCCACTAGTGCCCCCAATAAATACAAATTCTTTTTCTTTTATTTTAAAACTACCTTTTTTAATGATGAATTTGTTTTCATCATAAGCAAGATAAATATTTTTGGCCTCTATCATCTAAACGATCAACGCTTTAATTTTATTGTGCGCTTGAATATTAGAAGAAGTAGGCAAGGGGTTACCTTGATAATATACTGCTTTGTTATTTGTAATATAAATATACTTGTTTAAGGGTTTATTACAAGAACCAAAAGTTACTTTGATTAAAGCCGAAGTTTCATTTATAATATAAGCATCTTCTAAGTGCATAAAATAATCTCCAAAAACTTCAGGTTTTCTTGACATTGATTCTATTAAGGTATTAATGTCTTTAATTTGCTCAAAAGAAAAATCAAAATCAAGGTTTATTTCTTCATCATTTTCATAGTTTGTTAAAACAACATCATAAATATTTTTACCTTGTTTTTTCCATCTGTCTTCATATTTACTTGAAACACCAAGTTCCTTATTAATATCAATAGTAATCTTACCTGTAGGCAAGTTTGTTAAAAGTTCTGTGCAATAATCAAAGTATTTTCTAGAATCTGTTCTTAATTCAAGTGTTCCTTCTTTTTTAAGTACTCTTAAGGCTTCATTGATAAAGTCATTAGAATATATTCTTCTATGTGGTTTTTTATCCCAAGGAACTGGGAAATGAACAAATATTTTACCTACGGTATTTGAATTAATAAATTCCATAAATAAACGTGCGTCATACGAAAGTGCAAGAATATTTGTGATTCCATTGATTTCAACTTGTCGAAGCATTTGCTCAATTGAAGGTGTATGTATTTCTAAACCAATAAATTGAACATTAGGGTTCTGCTGTGCTTGGTGAATTAAATGTCTTCCTGAACCAAACCCGATTTCAATATAAATTTCTTTCTTACATTTAAAATCATCCACAAAATAATTAATATCTTTTAAATATTCTTTTTTTGGTGCAATTTTATTTTTAAATGAACTGGTATTAGAAGATAAAATGTTTGCTTTGCTTAAAGAAACATAATCATTAAGGGCATCTTTTACTAAAGAAACAGGAGAAACTCTTGTTACTTTATCAATTTTAATCATTTCATCTTCATCTTTTGGACGTAGAGTCAATAAAAAGTCTTTGTTATCGTTTGTTACAGCTATTTTATATTCCGCTTTTCTGTTTTCATTATCGAAATTATAAGATTTCGCAATAAAATTAAAATGCGTTCCTTGATGTTCACAAGGGTAAGATATTTCTTCGCTTTTGTTAAAAATTATATGTGGCATGTTCTACTTTTGTAATTTTGGTAATACTAATAATGATTCATCTGTCTGTAAAGAAAGAATTCCGAATTCATCAACTGCTTGAATAGAATATTTGTATTCTACTCCTCTTACTATATCTTCATCAACAAATCTTAAGGCATTTATATTTGAATACTTAAGTTTTTTAGTGGAAAAATATCCTGTTTTGGCTGTTTTATATACTATATATGAAACGGCTCTGTTATCACCTTTTTGCCAATTTAAAATGGCTTTGTTTTCTTTTATTTGAGCCAAGGTCATTACTGGTTTAATCGGTTTACCTAAGGTTGTTCCCATTACCGCATTTATATTAAGTGAGCTTTCTAATTTGTCTTTATCTATTGAGGTAACTTTAAAGAAAATATTTTTCCCATCTTCATGTTCTCTTATTTCATAAGACAGTGCATTTTTTGAAAGTGTTTTAATATGTTTAAAACTTCCTTGTAAAGATGAATTTTGATAAATTTTATAAGAAATAATATCTTCTTGAACTGAAGCATCCCAGTTTAAAACAATCTTTTTAGCTAAATTTGAAGACGCTCTTAGGCTTGAAATTCCTTTTGGTAAAGGTTTTGTTTGTGCTGTTACAATTGCACTTGGTTTAGATTGTAAATCTTCATAAGTATAAGAAAAAAGTCTGTACTTATACACTACATTATCATCTAAATCACTGTCAATAAATTCAGCCTGCAATCTACCTTCTATTGTTTCTAGATTTTCCCATTCACTCTCTGTTGGAGAAGAACGTTGTATTTTATAATAAGCAATTTTATTTTGTGTATGGGGTCTCCAAATTATTTTAATTTGTCTTGGTAAATTTGAAATAGCTTGAATAAACGAAACTGAATCATGTAAAGGTTCAGTAGTAACATTAATTGAATTTGAAATTCTAGATTCAAAATCATCTTCTTTTACGCTTGAAAATGCATAAACATAAGACGTATGTGCTTCTAGTCCTTTGTCCAAATAATGTGTCGTATATCGGTTTTTAATAAATTTAATTCGCTTTAATTTTCCATTACTTTCAAGGGCATTTGCACGGTATAAATTATACCCCACAACTCGAATATCATCAACTTTTTGCCATTCAAAGCCAATTGATGTTGTGTCTTTTAAGTATTTAATGCTGCTTGCATTAATACTTTCAAGTGTATTATCAATTTTTGGTTTTGAAGGTGTGCTTAGATTATTCTGACACGCACTAAGAAAAACTATCAAAAAGATTGATGATGTTATTTTCATTAAGTTGCTCATTTGTTTTCTCCATATTAAAATTCTTATTTAAAAATGCCTTCATATCATCAGCAATGCTTGCTGTAAAATTCATTTTTTCATTTGTTTTTGGGTGAATTAAGTACAAGTTATATGCATGTAGATAAAATCTTTTTATTTTATTTAATTCGCCCTTAAAACCATATAAATTATCGCCTATTATATGCCTATTTATCGAGTTTAAATGCACTCTTATTTGATGTGTTCTTCCTGTAAAAAGTTTACAAGAAATTAATTGTGTTTTTTCATCTTTACTTGATATAAGTTGTGCAAAAGCACTTTTTGCGAAACGTCCACTCGGAAGTACTGTCATTTGTAATCTGTTATTTGGATTTCGGCCTATTTCATTTTGAATAATAGCATTTTCTTTTAAAGGCATATCAATTAGGGCTAAATAATATCTTCCCATAGATTTTTCTTCCAGTTGTTTTGATAAATGTACATGGCTTTCATTGTTTTTAGCAATAACCATAACCCCCGAGGTTCCTTTATCAATTCTGTGTACTATTCCATGTCTTTCTTCCCCTGAAATAGTAGATAATGAAAAGTTTTTTGCTTTTAACCAATCTACTAAGGTAGCGTCTTTAACTGAAGGAGCACCATGAACTGTAAGATTATAAGGTTTATTAATAACCAAGATATCATCATCTTCATAAATAATTTCTACATCAAAATCTACATTTTCTTTTGTTTTTTGTAGCTGTTTTTTTTCTTCTTCAATCGCTTCAAAATTTATCTCAACTTTGGCATTTATTTTTAATTTAATGCCAGGACGTTTTTGCACTTTTTCATTTACTTTTACAAAACCTTTTTTAATTAATGACTCAATTTGGTTTCTTGACTCGTTTAATTCTTCTGATATAAATTTATCCAGCCTAATTATCTCTTCTACAATATATATTTTATTCATTTTTAGATACTCTTTCATATGCATTTTTTTGATAAAAGAATTATTTCACATTTTGATTATTTAATTATAATATTTATTTTACCATTGATCTATTTGTCTTATCACTTAATTAGTGAAACAAATGTGATTTTGGCCAACAAACAATTGATATATTTTTCAATATCTTTTGCTGCATTTTTATTTGTATTCATTTTACCAATACGGAATAATTTAGGGATTATACCATTTTTATACTGGGTTGGTATTGCTTTATTATTAGCAGTTGAATTTTTTGGAATTACAAAACTGGGGGCACAACGCTGGATCGCTATTCCTGGTATTTCTATGACGATACAACCAAGTGAGCTTATAAAACCAATTTACTTGCTTATGATTGGTTATTTGGTAAATAAAAACCCACCTCCACGGCATGGAAGAGGTTATGACTTAAAAAGTTTTTTACATTTCTCAATTTATATTTTCATTCCTTTTTTATTAATTGCAAAAGAACCTGATTTAGGGACGGCTTTGGTTTTATTATTAGTAGGTTATGGAATTTTATTTATAGTAGGCGTTAATTGGAAGATTTGGGCTACGATTGCTTTTATTATCGCCTTGTCCTCTCCTTTGATATATACGTATTTAATAAAAGATTATCAGAAAAAAAGAATCACGGACTTTATTTCTGAGAAACCCTCTTATCACGTTCAACAATCAATCATTGCCATTGGTTCTGGTGGTTTAACTGGAAAAAGTGCACAAGATGCAACACAAACACAATTAAAGTTTTTGCCCATTGCCACCAGTGATTTTATTTTTGCTTTTTTGGTTGAACGTTATGGTTTTATTGGTGCTATTGTTTTAATTTTAATTTATTTAATGTTAATTGTACATCTCATGTCCATGAACTACTTTTTTGCAGACGATTATATAATACGCTGTTTTGCTTCAGGGCTAGCTCTGCTCTTATTTTTGAACATGAGTATCAATGTTCTGATGGTTATAGGCTTTGCTCCTGTTGTGGGCCTCCCCCTGCCCATGTTTTCGTATGGAGGAAGTTCTTTTATTAATTTTATTGTTATTTTTGCAGTACTAGAGAACTTAGTGTCTTTTCGTTTTAAAGATATGTACAATTTTGAGAGGAAGTTAGTGTAATGAAAGCCCAAAATGTAACCTTTATTGGTTTTGAAGATGATTTTGAAGAAGCTCAAGCTGTTTTATTTGGAGTACCTTTTGATGGCACTACTTCTTTTAAACCAGGCGCAAGATTTGCTCCAGCTGCTATGAGAGAAGATTCTTGGGCAATTGAGTCTTACTCTCCTTATTTGGATTTAGATTTAGAAGATTTAAAACTTTTTGATTATGGAAATCTAGAGCTTCCTTTTGGGGATAAAATGAAAGCTTTAATTATGATTGAAACAACAGTAGATGAAATTGTTAGCAGTAACAAAGTTCCTGTAATGATAGGAGGGGAGCATTTAATTACATTTGCTCCCATAAAAGCCTTGCTAAAAAAACACAAAGATTTGCATGTAATACATTTTGATGCGCATACCGATTTAAGAGAACATTATTTGGATGAAAATTTTTCTCATGCTACGGTTATTAGACGAGTTGCTGAGTTAATTGGGCCTTCTAATCTTAACTCTTTTTGTATTAGATCAGGACTTAGAGATGAGTTTCTTTGGGCAAAAAAACATGCAAATTTGGAAAAATTTACCTATAAAACATTGCCTGCTTGTGTACAAAGATTAAAAGATAAAGCCGTATATATTACTATTGATTTGGATGTTTTTGATCCAAGCGTATTTCCTGGTACGGGAACTCCAGAGCCTGGCGGAATTAATTTTCATCAAATGCTTGAAATTATAGGAATATTATCAAAACTTGATAATGTAGTAGGAATGGATTTAGTAGAGCTTTCCCCTAAGCACGATGCTTCAGGTGTATCAACAGCAGTTGCTTGTAAAACATTAAGAGAATTGGTACTAGCAACTATAAAAATAAAATAAATACACAATACGTTTTAAAATAAACTCAGTTGTTTTAGTATCTTTTTTTTCTTTGATAGTTTTTCAATTTCTTTATTGTAGTGCTCAACTACATTTGTAGCTGTGGTGTATTTTGAAGAACCTCGAAAAGATTCCATTTTCCAAATAGCGTAATCTCTGCATTTATAAAGTGTTGAAAGTTCTTTTGATAATATCATGATAAAATCCTTTATTTTGAATTCTATCACTTTATGATATTTTTTAGTAAATATATGTCATTTTGTTATATTTTTTCTCATTATTAGATCAACTTCTTTTAATAAAAGAATAGAAGCATCAATTTCTTCTTTTCTAATAGCAACACTTTCTACGTTACAGCCAAGAGGAATACCACGTTTTAAAGCAAATTTATTAAGCTCTGTAAATATATTTAAACAAATGTCCAAAGACTCTTGCAAAATATCTTTTGATTCTAATAAATCTTCTTTTAGATAATTAGGAATACTAATACCTAACCATTCCATAAACTCCAATGTTTTTGAAGAACCACAAGGCGTTAGTGTGATAATGATTGGTACCATTTTTTGATTATTTTCTTTTGAATAGCGTGCGTAATCGCTTAAAAATATTTTGGCAGCTTCAAGATTATATACACATTGTGTTATAAAATATTGGCAACCTTGATCGATTTTATTAAAGACTCTAATATGCTCATCTTTTTTGATAGTATGCCGTTCTGGAATTGTAATGGCACCCAGTATTAAGTCTTGATTGATTTCTTCTTTTAAAGCATAGGCTTCTTTTACACTTAATTTAATATTTTGATCTTTCGAAGCAGCGCCAACAAAAACGGAATAATTATTTTGGGATTTTGTATCTTCAAGCCAAGTTGAAAAATCATTTTTGTCATATTTCCCAACTGCTCTGTACACAATGCTTGGAATATTTAGTTCACTTAAATATTGATTTTTGTATACATAAGGATCAAGAGTACCAACAAAAGGGAAGGTTCTTTTTTGGGATGTTCGGTCACTTTCATCTTGAATATCATATAACACTAAAGCATCAATATCAATAGTATTGATTCTTTGTATGTGTTTTTGGGCAATGATATCCATTTGTTCTTTTGTATGCGTTTGCCTAGGAGGCGTTAATCCATACAACAAAATGCCGTTCTCTTTATTTAAAATTTTTTGTTTTAACATTGTTTCTCTCTAACTTTTTTGTCATTTTACAAATATAATCATTAAAGGTTTATTATATTTTATCTTAAGTACTTTAGTACAGTTTATATCGAACACGTATTATTATTTTTGTTGGCTCTTTTGGTCTTGGGTAATCTTTATATGCTATTTGAATCGTTTCATAGGTTTGTTTATCCAAAGGTGTGTATTTTGATTGTTTCATAAAGTGTGGTTTTGAAATGTCTCCATTGGGGTATAAAATAAACGTAATAATGTTCTCCCCTTGTTGTTTCGTTCGAACAGAAATCCTAGGATATCGCAAATGATATTGAGTAATTCTTCCAATGGCATTAAGATTATCTTTTATAAAAACTTTTTGTACTTGGGTAAAAGAATCAAACTCTTCTCCATATAATTCAATATTATTTTCTAATTTTAAATTGGGATGATTGCTTTTATAACTTTTAACCATGGACTTTAAATCATTTAAATTATCACGAGGTTTTTCTAAAAACTTTTGTAAGGTAGATTTTTGTAAGTTTGTATTGTTTTGTTTCTCATAGTCTTGTACCTCTTTTTTTTTCTCTACAGTGGTTTTAATTGTATTGGTACTTTTTGATATTTTTAGGTGTTTTTTTATTGTTTGTTTTTTCTTTACTGGTCTTTTTTTTACTTTTTTTATCTTTTTTTCTACTTTTTTGTACTTCTTTTTTATAATATTCTTTTTTGTAATATTCTTTTGGGGAGTGTTTTTCTTTTTTGTAATAATATTTTCTTTTTTAGCTGCTTTTTTAATGATTTTTTTCTTTTGAAGTTTGACATATAATAAAGAAGTACTTTTAGCATTGCCTTTCTTAGAAGTACTTGCTGTAACATTTTCATTAAACTTGTAAAAAATTCCCAGATGAATTAATATTGAAAAAATAAGGGCAAATAAGATGTATTTCATAAACGAAATTATAGTATAATAATGCTTTTAATTTAGAAATTTAGGATAATAAATGTTTGATAATTCACTCAAAGCATATGAAGCAGCAAAAAAAGTAATTCCAGGAGGGGTTGATTCTCCTGTACGAGCTTTTAAAGGCGTGTTAGGTACACCTCCTTTTATTGACAGAGGAGAAGGAGCTTACCTTTTTGATATTGATGATAATAAGTACTTGGATTTTGTACAATCTTGGGGCCCACTTATTTTTGGACATTGTGATAAAGATATTGAAGAAGCTGTTATAAGAACAGCAAAAAAAGGCCTCTCTTTTGGAGCACCTACACTTCTAGAAACACAATTGGCCCAAGAAATCGTTGAAATGTATGACAATATTGACAAAATTCGTTTTGTAAGTTCTGGGACTGAAGCCGTTATGTCTGCAATTAGGCTAGCTAGAGGAGTTACAAAAAAAGATGATATCTTAAAATTTGAAGGATGTTATCATGGACACAGTGATTCTTTATTAGTACAAGCTGGTTCTGGTTTAGCTACGTTTGGAACTCCAAGCTCACCTGGTGTTCCTGCTGATTTAGTTAAACATACCTTATTATGCGAATATAATAATATCAAAAGTCTAAAAAAATGTTTTG
>Ga0105359_10005197_pt1 | contig 10209 bp, 8 predicted proteins | sample GOMGulsemesocosm_6_FD_83659 | JGI IMG/M metagenome (GOLD analysis project Ga0105359, IMG submission 83659) | Methane-oxidizing microbial communities from mesocosms in the Gulf of Mexico - GOM8C Gulf of Mexico | ecosystem: Environmental > Aquatic > Marine > Cold seeps | place: Gulf of Mexico... | reverse complement strand
GTTGAACCCGATGACGATGATGTACTTGGAAGATTTAATCAGCTGGACTGCCATTGGTGCGCGTACAGCAGAATCGCAAATTCATCGTGAAATGATCAGTCATTTGTCCATGCCTGTGGGGATAAAGAACGGCACAGACGGTTCGGTAGATACGGCTGTGAACGCAATGGTTTCTGCCAGTCGCAGCCATCATTGTTTGGGTATGGATGTCGATGGCAATATTGCTATGTTGGATACGCCAGGAAACCCAGATACTCATGTGGTATTACGCGGTGGCCGTAAGCTAACGAATTATGATGCGAAAAGTATCGAGCAGGCTTTAATGCAGCTAGATAACGTTAAAGACAAAAACGATATTCATGCCAAGGTGATTGTCGATTGCAGTCATGATAATGCGCAGAAGAAACATGAGCGTCAGTTGGATATAGCCATTCAGGTTGCGACTCAACGTAAGGAAGGTAATAAGGCCATTGTGGGGGTTATGTTAGAGAGTTTCCTTAAAGCCGGTAAACAGGGTATGACTGGGCCTAACGGAGATGGGTTGGAGTATGGCTTATCAATTACCGATCCTTGCTTAAGCTGGGGGCAAACTGTCGAACTGTTAACTGATATTCACCAGAGCTTGGTTTAACCGATATCTAGTTAGAGGTGAGAGATAGGGTATTGTTCTTGATAAAAGCTAGTGCTTGCATTTCGGGCAATGGCTTACTGAAATAGTACCCTTGAATTACATCGCAGTTAATACTCGCTAGATACTTCAGTTGCTCTTCGTCTTCCACTCCCTCGGCGACGACATCGAGCTGTAAGGCATGAGCCATTTGAATAATGGCAGATACGATTGATCGTACTTCGCTCTCTTTTTTTGCCTCGATAATAAACTGTCGATCGATCTTTAACGTATCGACGGGGAAACTTCGCAGGTAACTTAGAGAAGAGTAACCGGTGCCAAAATCATCTAGGGAAACTTTAACGCCTAATTTTTTTATCGCGGATAAGGTTTTCAAGTTGTCTTCCTGGTTAGACATGATTGCCGACTCTGTAAGTTCAATGGTTAAGTACTCGGCGGGTAAATCTAAAATTTTCAAACTGTCTGAAATAAGCTGGTAGACATCTTGGCGTTTAAATTGAATGCTGGATATATTGACTGAAATTCTGAAATCTAATAACCCTTGGTCTAACCACTCTTTAGCGATCCGGCAACTTTCTTTCAGCACCCAATCACCTAACTCTATGATCATGCCGGTTTCTTCCGCTAAGGTAATAAAGTTGATTGGAGAGATCATTCCTTTTTCAGGATGTATCCAACGCACCAATGCTTCAAAACCATAAATGTTCTTGTCAGGTAATGATATTTGCGGCTGGAAATAAACTTCTAGCTGATATAACTCAATAGCTTGGCGTAAATCATTTTCGCGTTCGACTCGGTCTGAAATCGCTTCATTTAAATCTTCTGCATAAAACTGATAATTATTTTTTCCTTGGGATTTAGCATGATACATAGCAATGTCAGCATGCTTGATCAGCTCTTCTAAGGTATCACCATTTGAAGGGTAAATAGCGATGCCTATGCTAGTTGTGATGCGGAAATGATGCTCTTCAACCTGAAAGTCATATTGCAAACTATTGATAATTCGTTGGGCTATTACGGCGGCGTCGGCGGGTTTAGATAAGTGGGGTAATACCACTGTGAATTCATCCCCCCCTAAGCGAGCGATGAGTTCATTCTCAATGTCATTAATTTGTTTTTCTTGATCAGGTTGTACCATGCTATCTTCTTCTCTTAAGCAACCTGCAACCCGTTGCGAGAATAGAATTAGTAGCTTGTCGCCAATATCATGACCAAGACTGTCGTTAATTGTTTTAAAGTTATCGATGTCGAGAAAAAATAATCCCATTTGATCCTTGTGCCTATCAGTAGACGCAATGGTATTGGCCAATAAATAATGGAACATTCGACGATTGGGCAGCTGAGTTAAACTGTCGTGGTAGGCTATATATCGAATTTTCTCATCATTTTCACTTAATGAATTTATCATGCCGTTAAAGCCTTGGCTGATATCCTCTAGCTCATCACAAGAATGTAAATCGACTTTTGAAGTTAAATGACCTGCGCTAATATCTTTGCTGGCGATGGCTAATTTATTGAGTGGCTGAATCACGGAGAAGCGTAACAATGTAATAAGAGCAATGATTGTCAGGGTTATCGATGACAGTGTAATGATCAGTATCGTGGTGGCTAATTCATTGGCTTTAGAGTGAGCATGACTTTGCAGAGTTTTGTAAACTATCTTATAGCCAAATATGGTTTTTTCTTGCAGTTGATAGACCTCTCCTTCGGTATTCCTTTCGTTGCTTAGTTTTAGATTTCCAAATGAATATATGACATTGTTGTCTTGGTCAGAAAATACAATGTAGCAGTCTTCATCAATTAAGGTACTTTCCAATTGTTGTTTTAGCCAATCAATTTTCATAGTTGTTGCAAGGTACCCCCTAAGTTTTTTTGGCGTATTCAAATCTTCAATGTTTATATTACGTAAAATTAAAGGGTGAAAAGAATATAAAGATTTATTTCCAGTATCTGGATTAAGTAAAATTGTATTAAGAACTTCAGATGGATTTTTTAAAAGTTCTTGATGCCAAGGGCTCAGCTCTTCTTCGTCCGTGATGTTGTTGTAATCAGCTCTTGACCAGTGGCTATCTTCATAGCCGTCTGGGAGAATGTAGCGAATTTCTTGATAAAGAGGAAAGGCATGCTGATAGCTTTTGAATCGAGAAAGTAATCCTTTTTGATATAAATTGTAACGAGTATACTCATCCTCTATAAGTGCGTACCGAGTCATAATGCCATCGCTAGCAAGTAATTCAATATTTGATTGAGCTTGACTGAATTCAATGTTTATTTTTTGCTTGAGACTTGTAATGTCAGCGTGCATGATGCTGACCAGTTTATTTCTTTCACTTTCTAATAAATAGCCATAAGCAAGCCAGCCTAGTATAAGAAGCGGTACAATCACTAGAGGAATTACGACTAGGTTAAATTGGCGCTGTAAATGCAATCTAATTTACCAATTGCTGAAAGCTTTTATTTAGTTTTTTTAGCTGTCGTGGTGGTAAGGGTTTAAAAAATTCAGAATTCTTCAAGCTAGACTGATCTGGAAATATAACCTTGTCAGATAGAAACTCCTCATCCAGTAATTTACGTGCTGCTTTATTGGGTGATGCATAATACAGGTATTCGGCTAGGTGGGCGGCAATCTTCGGCTGATTTAAAAAGTTGATGAATTTCCAAGCATTGTCTTTTTGGTTAGAGCTTGCAGATACTGCAAAATAATCAATCCAAATATTCCCACCTTCTTTGGGGAGTACGTACTCAATATTTTCATTAACTTCTTGAAGTGTTAACGCATCTCCGCTGTACATCATAGCGGCAAAGGTTTCGCCGGTTAGTAATGAGGAAGTCTCATCAAGATCAATATAGTTGTAGCTATTTACATGGGGAGCTTGTTGCTGCATTAGTTTTATCGCTTGTTGAAATTCCTTTTTGTCGGTTGTATTCGTGGAGTAGCCTAGTGATTTTAGAGACGCGGCAATAACTTCTCTAGCCGAATTCATTAGGGTGATTTTTCCTTTTAATTCCTCTTTTGGTTGAAATATATCATGCCACTGGGTGATCGGTGATGTGACTAGGTCACTACGATACGCTATACCCAGGGTTCCCCAAAAAAAAGGAACGGCATATTTTTTACTCGATGGAAAAGCCTCTGACCAATTTAGATCGATGTGGCTAAAATTGTTCGGCGCAGGTGACGGAATCGCTTGTAACCAATTTTGCTTGGTGTATTGCTCGATAGCTACACCATTAACGATTATAAGATCATAGCCTTTGCCGGATGAAGTGGCCATTAGCTCATCTCGGCCTTCATCCGAATCAAAGTAGACTTCTTTTACTTCGATACCTGTTTGTTGGCTGAACTTAGCTAGTATTTCTGGGTCCATGTAATCGGCCCAATTGAGTAATACCAGAGGTTGTACTTCTGCTTGAACGTGTAAACAAGATAAAAAGCACAGGAAAAAAAAGATTTTTTTTACTTCTAAATAGTCGAACATACTATCCTCTCGCTATACTAGCGGCTAAATTCTTGAGTAAGAATCCTCTGTATAAACTATAGCTCTGGTTTGATGGCTTGCTTATTTACCTATTATTCATTTTTGCAATAAGTAAAGTCATTCACAGATAGAAATGGCCTAAACAATTGATCTTGATAATTGCTTACGAATGAGTGTCTACACTGAATTAATGTAAGCAAAGTAGAAGGTTCCGCTATGACTCAACACTTGTCTTATCTTTCGATTGTGGCTTTAACTTGCTTCCTATCTGCTTGTAGTTACCATTCTGCATCCTTAAAAGATGTCCGAAAACAATCTTACGATATGAGCTATCAACGATATAGCTATAGCTTGCAGCCTATAAGTGAAAGCTTTGTTGATGAGGAACTTAACCTCATTTTTCCTGCTATCAGTGGTGCTATTCTTGGCAATCCTAACGGTGTAATTCTGAATATTATTGAAGCCAAACAAGGTCAGCTGGTATTTGACGTACCTCAAAATATCGATGACATAGCGAAAGAAGTAACTTATTCTGAATTGAGTGTCGAACCTGCTGATACGAGAGTATTACGGATGGGAACATTTCATAGTTATCCTTATTATCAAACGCTAGGGGATGCCAGTTTTGTTAATGGACAAAATGGTAATGCACTGATTTTTGTTTATTTTTCTCAGCAGAGTCGTGTATCAGGAAAGATGGAAGTATATGACGAAGTTTTTGAGCATCAGCTTGATATTAAACAATCAGGGTGGAGTTGGATTGAGATTACGAGACAATCGGATAAACATTATGTACTCAAGAATTTTGGTGGAAATGTTGAGGATATATACTTTGCCGTATTACTCGATGATATGGCGGTGATGTGATAAATAAAATTCCCGCAGGGTCTCTAATTCGCCTTTTTCAATTATATATTTAATGTGTTGTTTTATTTGGGGGATGATTGCCATTAAAGGACTTTTATTGGAAATTTGAACCCAAGGGGTGCGTTCTGATACGGCTAACGGCAGACCAAAAAACTGTTCGCTATCATCAAATTTTTGTGCGGCTGCAATAATAGGTTCCGATGGGCCAATGATCGCATCGACACGGCCCGCTTTTAATAGATCTATTCCTTGGCGAAAATCTTTCGTAGTTATTTTAAGAATCAGCGGGTTATTGTCGATAGCATCGCTGAACTTTGCTCCGCGTAAATACGCTAAGGTTTTTCCCTCTAGTTCAGCAATATTTTTAAATTCAGTGCCGCTTAAACCGATAACAATATTCGTCAGGGTCGGTAGTGGATGTATGTAGGTGACGTAATCTTCCAGCTCTTTATATTTAAACATGATAGACAGGTCTGTTTGACCTGTTTTCAGTTCATGAATGATACGAACATAGGGATATATTTTATGATCCAGTAGGAAGTGCGTATCTGCGGTAAGCTGCTGAACGAGGGTATTGGCTAGATCAAAATAGATACCGGAATCACCTTCAGGGGCTTCGATGCCATAAGGGGATACGGCAATGGTACGAATCTGTAGAAGCTGAGTATACTTGTCCGACCAAGTGTATTGATTACAGGTGAGTAGAAGTAATAAGTAGCTAGCTTGGTATAGTTGTTTAAGAGTCAGCATTAGGTTAAGCGGCTTCTTAGTCATAGGTTATTCATTATAGGTGTATTCAGTATAGCGGTTGTTATTGTAAGGGCACACGGAGGATACTCACAAATTACTCACAACCTTAGTCAATAGTATAAGGATTGAATCATCAATCCTACTTGAGGCTGCTTATGAAGACCCTATCTTTCACATTATCTCTAGTACTTTTCTTCATGTTAACAATGACTCGTTATGTCCATGCTGAGGTATTTGATCCAAGTTGGTCATTGGATTTTGCCATTGAACCATTAGCAACTCATCTCGCGGGTGAGCCTGTGGCCAAGCTATCAGCAAAAGTATCGGATGTTGAATTGACCCATATCGAATCGATTAACTGCCAAAATGGATCATTGAATTTACAGCAATGTCAGCAAATAGAGGCGTCCGGCGGTCAGTTAGAAATGTTTGTTGATGCCAATCAAGATGGGGAGTATGAACGATTGAGTATTGCTGTGGGTAAAACGAAAACCGGAGAGTATGCAAAACTTCTATTAATTCAACAGGCTACCACTGGGCAGGTGCTGCAAATTTTGCTGGTTGAGAGCGCTATTGCGGGGTTTTCGGCGCTGTATTTTCATCAAGGCGAGATTATGTGGGGTATGTGTTTGAGTTGTGATGTTTTAGCCGATGTCGTATGGGTTCAGGGAAAGTATGAGGTACGTTGGCAGAAGAATTTATCCACTCAATGGCAGGATGAAGTGATTGTTGATAATCGTTAAGTTAGTCAAATCATTTAACTCTCAATTGATTGAATGTAGAAATCCGTATTTCAATATCTCGATCAAAGATATTTCTTACTTGAAGAAGGTTCGCTAGCGCTAATGCGAGCTTTATCTACACTTAATAAAATAGTGATAAATTTAACTGACTTATTAAGTGTAATAATCGATGAACCATAGTGATCCCTATATTTTCAGCCGTGGCAGCCTTAAGCTTACTTATGACCTTTTGCGAAAGGTCAATCCATCCTTAGCGTTAACGGTGCGTAATATCACTTCCTTATCTCCTTTGCCTAAATTAGAGGGGGATGTGAATAATGAAATTACCGATTGTTTCTTAGTTGATCTTGATTCGTTTCAAGTGAGAGCGGTGGTGGAAAGTTTACTCAAGCGAAGTCATATCGCCAAGCAAGATGAATCTGGTATGAAGGTTGTCGCAGAAGCGTTAATCGAAGATTGGCTTGCACTGGCTCATGCTATGGTCGATGAGCTGACAGAAGGTCAAAAACCAGCTTTCTAGTGATCATAAAATCAATCCAGTTATATCTAATTGATTTTAACTAGGATTATAGTATATACCGCTATTCTCTAACGTCTCGATCATTAACTCATCTATACTTAGCTCATCTATACTGAATCATTCATACTTAACAATCAGTGGAAATTATAGGTGTGTAAGCACCTTGGTATAACAACTAATATGATTATTGAAGATAACAGCCAAGTTAATATTCTGGTTGTCGATGATGTTGAATCGAATTTATTATTTTTAGTCGACATTCTAAAGCTAGACAACTATCAAGTTATGCCTGCTACGTGTGCCGTTAAGGCGCAGGAAATGATCGACGATTGTTTACCAGATTTAATTTTACTTGATATTCAAATGCCAGATATTGATGGCTTCCAATTGTGCCAACAACTTAAATCACAAACGGCGACACACGATATCCCTGTAATATTTATTAGTGGTTTGAATAACTGCGAGAGTATCGTGCAAGGCTTTGATGCCGGAGCAGTCGATTTTATTACTAAGCCTTATCAGATAAAAGAAGTACTCGCACGAGTGCATACTCATTTAACATTGCGCCGCATGCAATTAGCACTTGAGGAAAAAAATGAGCAGGTTCGGATTTCTCTGGAGCACAAGTTGGGATTACAATCCCAGCTATTAGCCAGTGAAAAAATGGCGTCATTAGGGCGTGCCGTTGCGGGTATTGCTCATGAATTGAATACTCCGATGGGCTTATGTGTTACGGCGACTTCTTACTTAACTGAAAAAAATAATCAGGTGAAAAAGGATTTAATTTATAACAGTTTAACCTCCGATGGTATGATTAACCATGTTGATGCGGTAGAAGAAACACTTGATATTATTATGACCAGCATGCGCCGTTCAACGGAAATGGTGAATAATTTCAAAATGGTCGCAGTGGATGTCTCTAGTGAAAAACTTCGGTCTTTTGTACTTCATGATTACCTCTCACGGGTGATTAATAGCCTTACCCCTGAATTACGTAAAACTAAGCATACGATTGAGGTCACGGGTGATGACTTAATGATCGATAGCTATCCTGGTGCGCTTTCTCAAGTTATTACTAATATTGTAATGAACGCCATCATTCACGCCTTTGCTGATAAAAAGAAAGGGCATATATTGATTTGTACCGTACACGATGGATCAAATGTACATTTGAATTGTAGCGATGATGGCAAAGGTATGACCAACGAGAGCCTTAATAATATTTTTGAAGCTTATTATACGACTCGAGAAAACGATGGCGGTAGCGGTTTAGGCACCCATATCATTCATCAGCTAGTGACCGAAACTCTGCAAGGACAAATCAGTTGTTCGAGTGAGCTTGGGGCTGGAACGATGTTCACTATTACACTACCGATACACCTATCTGAGTAATATTTGAATAACTGTCTTTAGCTAATAAGGGGTATATTGCTGATAGGAAAGTATCGAGATCAAGTGTACAAAATGCTATTCTAGCGCGATTAACCAGCCCCTTTATCTGTTTTATAAAAATAAAGCTTAGGAATTACTGTGAAGAATCTCGTTGTCTATATAGGTATCGGCCTAATTCGCCTTGTTTCATTTCTCCCTTTACCGGCGGCTCATGCCTTAGGTGCTGCGATCGGCAAGTTATTATGGTTCACCGATGGTTCCCGTATTGCCAAAATCAATTTACGCCTCTGCTATCCTGATCTCAGTGAAGATAAGATTGAGCAACTAGCCCGCGAGAGTCTGATTGCTTTAGGAAAAACTTTTGCTGAAATGGGGATGTCGTGGATGTGGCCCATTCCTAAAGTACAAAAATTGATCACTAAGGTTGAAGGCTTAGAGTACCTTGAAAAGGCACTTGCAGATAAAAATGGCATTATCTTGATTGCCCCTCACCTAGGCAATTGGGAAGTTTTGAATCACTTTTTCCGTCAATATCTGTTTATGACGGTTATGTATAAACCAGCCAAAATCCCCGCTTTGGATAACTTTATTTTCAGCACCCGTAAACGTGTTGATGTTGGCTTAGTGCCCGCCGATCGTGGTGGTGTTGAGTCATTGTACAAGCTGCTTGAGGATAAAGGCGTAGTGGCTGTCTTGCCGGATCAAGAACCGGGATTAAAAAGTGGTGTATTTGCTCCCTTCTTTGGTCAGCCAGCCTTAACCGGTAAACTGATCGGTGAATTGGCGAACAATACCCAGGCTTCTTTATTGTGCTGTTATGCCAAGCGTTTAGGAGATGGCAGTTACGGGGTGGTAGTAAAGCCCGCGCACAACGATATTCGTAATACCGATGAAGTGGCTGCAGCCACGGCGTTAAATAGCAGTATCGAAGAATGTATTAATGATTGCCCAGAACAGTACCAGTGGAACTACAAGCGCTTTCGTCGTCAGCCTGAAGGGCGCTCTAACTTTTATAAAAAGTAGTGCCTTTAGGTATAGGGTCATTCTAGGTTTAGGGTCATCCCATCAAATATTATAACCAGCGCTATTAAGCGCTGGTTTTGTTTAGAGCCGTTATTAATGCCTACTCTACGTAGTGGCTTAAATGCAGTAATACTCGGTTTATAACGCTTCAAATACAGGTTTTATTATGTCCTTCACTTCTCTTAAATTAGATTCCCGCTTATTAGCAGGCTTGATAGCGGCGGGTTATGAACAGCCTACGCCGATTCAGACTGCGGCAATTCCTGCGCTATTAACAGGCAAAGATGTTATGGCTGGGGCGCAAACCGGTACTGGTAAAACGGCGGCCTTTGCTTTGCCTATCTTGCATCAGTTATTAGCGATACGTGAACAAAACCCGCTGCGCAGTGACGAAGTTCAACCTCTGCGAGCCTTGATACTTACTCCGACTCGTGAATTGGCTCAGCAGGTTTACAAAAGCTTTGTGAAATACGCTGATGATACGGGTTTAAGCAGTGCAATTGCCTATGGTGGCGTAAGTATTAATCCACAGGTAGATGCACTAGCTGAAGGTGTTGATGTGCTTGTTGCGACGCCTGGACGTTTATTAGATTTGATGCAAAAACAGGCGGTGAGTCTAGCGCAATTGCAGTTCCTGGTATTTGATGAAGCAGATCGCATGTTGGATATGGGTTTTATCATTGATATACAGCGTATTTTGAAGCGAGTTCCGAGTGATCGCCAGACCATGCTATTTTCCGCCACCTTTAACGAAGAAATTTTTACCTTAAGCAAAAACATCCTTAAGGATCCTGAGTTGATAGAGGT
>Ga0105359_10005182_pt1 | contig 10220 bp, 3 predicted proteins | sample GOMGulsemesocosm_6_FD_83659 | JGI IMG/M metagenome (GOLD analysis project Ga0105359, IMG submission 83659) | Methane-oxidizing microbial communities from mesocosms in the Gulf of Mexico - GOM8C Gulf of Mexico | ecosystem: Environmental > Aquatic > Marine > Cold seeps | place: Gulf of Mexico... | reverse complement strand
TGATGACGCCAGATGACATCATCCATACCATCCCCGTTTACATCGGTTACCCCTCTGACTTTCCAGTCAAAGTACGGTAAGTAGTTAAGCTCTGTCGCTTGACGAATGGTGAAACCATCCATCAAATAGATGTAGTTACGACCACTTTCATTATTACGCCAGAAAATATCTGATTTTCCATCACCGTCAAAGTCACCACGACCAACAATGTCCCAGTGTAGGCCTATGGTATTTAAGCTTTTGCTTTCATCCACCACCACGCCATCCATGGTCCACAGCCAGTTTTGACCGGTTACCTGATTACGCCACAGAATATCAGCATTACCATCGCCATTGGCATCAAGGTTTTGAGAAGCTTGAGAATTAAAACTGAGGAAAAATGATAATAATAGAATACATTGAGCAATAAATTTCATACTAACATCCTTGTAAGTGACATTTTACAGTTGTGATAAATATCACAAAAAAAGAAGTGTACAAATAATATACACTTCTTTTTTATAATTACTAGTTTTTACATATGTACTATTTGAAAGACATTAAACTCTAATTAAATTTCTTGCATCTGAGCCCTGAGGTGTCGAGTAACTTGCATTAAAAAAGTCAAATTCAACGTCTTCTTTTAATGGGTAAACTAAAGATGTTGCATGTTGGTCAATCGCTAAGTATTTACGTAATGAACTCATCACATCTTTGGGATAAATGATACTCCCTCCAGTCTCATCAACCTGTAATGTTGTAGGATTTATTTTCTTAGTAAAATGTCCTTCATCAGTGGCGCCTACCATTCTATTTGTCCAATTTACATTCTTTTCCATAATAATTGAGCTACCAATAGGCCAATGATCTTTACCATTATCATCATTATAATAAGGGGTTCTGCCAAACTCAGAGCCGATAACGACAACTAACCGATCAGCAATGTTATATTGCTCAGCATAATCCCAAAGTTTATCAACACCTTCAAACAACATAGGCAATAAATCTTGATGACTACTGTCATGGTTTGTATGTGTATCAAAACCCGATATATATAAATCTGCTGCTGATGACACTCCTGAATACATTGCTATTACGGCTAACTGAGCTTGCAAATTAATGTTGGAAGTAAATTCACCTTGCTCTTGCTGTGCTTCAAACTCACCTGCACTTTTCAAGTTCTCGGCATATAGTTGTAAAATATCAGAATTATTTAACGCAGATTGATAATTAAGGCGACTCGCTTGTTGTAATGGTGTTATACCATCTTTCGCCAATAGCCTATTATTTCTATTTTCCCGAGCAGCAGTTATCAACGCCCAATTATCTGTATGAAGATTATTTCTTCCATAATCGTTATGGCTATTAGGATTTAATATATTTTGTAGAGGATCTGCATTGCCCATTCGATTGGATCTAATGATGCCTGCTGTTTCAGAATAACCACCATTATTAATATAAGAAACAGCTAAATCAGGTGCATTGGCATGGGAATATAATGACGTTAATGTAGGATATCCTGCTGATATTCTTCCACTCCAAAAATGAGTATCACCAGCATTATGAGCATTGGTTTGTGCATCTATGCCGTTTATAACCATCATATCTTGATAGTATTTTTCAAAAAAGTGAGCATTGTTCGCAAACGGTGCATACTGGATATTTCCAGCTGTTTGAGTTTCCCCCGACGTTGACCACTGTGTGATAACACTTTCACCCGCCACATTCATTTTAGGATCGCATATACTCGTCACATCCCATCCACCGCTAACTTGCACGTTAACTACGAATTTACCGGAAAATCCTTGTTCAGCGGCATTGAGATTAAATGAATATGGTACTGTACTCGCACCACATAGTGCTCCAGCTAATTTGATAAAATGTCGTCTGTTCATTTTTCTCACCTATTCGTGGAGATACATTGGGTCAGTCATTAAATATACGAGTACTGTTCGCCACGCTGTTAACATACCTACAGGGTCATCTTCGTAATTTATTTGGCTAGTGTCATAACCATATCTTTGAAAATCAAAATTACAATGTTCGTTTTCACCATTAATCGACTTCTGATCTCGCCAATATCCATTCCCATCAGCAAGACGTTGATTTTTATTTAGCCAACTTGACACTAATAGCTCATAGGTCTTTTGTATTTCAACGGAGTTTATAGTTAACTCTTCACCCAACATTTTAAAGTGCAATTCGACGATTTTCTGCTTTAAAACTTCTCCAGTTTCCGTCAATTGATTCATTATGTCTCCGACGTGTATACTCACAAGCATATCAGCAGGAATCACTAAATCTGTATCTTTTCCAAAATCATAATAGGCATCAACCGAAATACTGTAAGTACCCGACTCTTCTATTTCAAACGGTATTGAAATAGAACAGACATCACTCATACTCCAGTCGTCACCATTTACTTCACCGCATTCAGCTGAACCACCAATACCCGCAAAATCACTGCCTTGAATTTCAAAAACAAGATTGCCATTATCATCACTCACTTTTATAAACTCAATTAAAATGTCACGCCCAGTTTGCGTTGAGGCATCAAAATATTTGGTTGCATTATTAATTAGCAACTTATGTTCGCCTGAAGATAAATCAGATGAAAAAGAATATTTTTTTACATTTTCAGCAAGTTTTGCATCAACAATAAATGTTTCCTTTTTTACCAAGTCAGGAACATCGAATTTAGAAATACCTTTAAACAATTTTCTCTGAGCGTCTTCTAAAGCAAAATCCAATACCACTGCAGGACAAGATAATTGTGAAGCATGTGTTAACGCTACCTGTGACATTAATGAAGTCATCTCAGTAGCCCGTTTAATCACCCCATGGCTATCAATACCACCATACATTGTCCGTTGTTCATCAGTTAAGCTACTATGACGCATCCCAGTAATATCTGAATCGTCTTCATTCCAAGAAAGCCCGATGATTGCAGCTGTCTTTCTGTCTAATTGTTCAGGTGTTAGTAGCCGTTCAAAACCAACATAACGTAATTTATTATTTTCCTCAGAGGTATTTTCAACCCTATTCGCTCTAAACCACGGACTTAAGAGCATTTCAGTTAACGTATCTTTGATGCTCCAGTGCGACCTTAATGCACTTGACCATTCACTAATTTCTGCCGATTGTGCCTGATATAGTGCTAAGTCATCGTCATAATTTACATCAGTGCTTACTTCAGGAGCATTTGCTGCTCTCATACCAAATATAGCCGGCCACCAAAACTTAACACTTGCGGTAGCAAAACGTGGATCTTGAACTATTTTTTGTGCTAACCATTGAATACTATTTTCACTATTTGGTGCTATTTCACCATTAAAACCAGGTTCAAGCATATCGCGGTACCAAACATCACCTTCCTGAAATATTGAATTTTCAGATGTCCTATACGTTTCAGGTAATGAGTTTTTGCCTTTTTGATTCCGGTAATTACCATTATCCCCATAATTTTGAAAAGCCCCTGCGATAGGATCCATTGGAATATGGCAAACAGTGCAATTAGGGTTTTTCAGAGTTGGGTTGTCTTTATCTGCTAACGCTTCAGGTTCTGTAGTACGAGCTGAGGAGGTTTCAATATCAAAGTCGAGAAAGAATTTTTGTGTCCAACGGGAACGTGCTCTATTTCGGTTAGTAGCTGTAGAAGGATAACGCATTAAAAAAGAAGGGTCATTTAAAATGCCTGCATGAGGCCACTCTACTTTTGGTCCTGGTGTTGTTACATAATAAGCACCTACAAAAAAATCATATTCTGCGACTACCGTATCATCCTCTAGCCTATAATCTTTTATTTGACCTGGTTTAAAATCTTGCAAGTCATTGATATCATCGAATGTTAATCCTGATTGATACACAAAGTCTAAAGGAGGATTGACCATCACATAATCTGCGGTAAGAATTTCAGAGTAAGGTTTATCGTTTTCTACCACATAAGCGATGAGTTCAAGAGGACTTCGTAAAGACGCATAGTTATACGTTCGAACATACTCAAAAACTTCGCTAAATTCTTGGGTTTCCAATCGATGATAAATATCGTTAACCCACGTTGGGAAATGTGTATCAGCTCTACTAATAAAAGAACTGAATTCAGTAAAAAATTTATCCGTCAATAACCAATCATTTGCCCCTTCTATCAAAAACTGATGAAATCCATCACCTTGCATTAAGCCTCGAATAGCAGCTTTAAGTGAAGCGTCTTTGTTGTCAGATACGGCTGCATACTCTTCGTCAGTTGGTAAACGACCGGCAACAATGATTGCAGCTCGTCTTAACGTTTGTTTGTTATTTGCAAAGCCAACCCCTTCCCAGAAATCCCCTGACGATGTACCTCCACTGTCTCCTCCTGTCACTAAACCAAGATAAGTAGATAATATTTCATATTCGTCACTACCAAATACAATTTGTGAGCCACCGCCATGAGCCAATCCACCTTGAGCCTTCGTAAGTAAGTACGTACCATCAACACCATCAAGTGCCAAAAAGTCAGCAATACGTTGCTGGTTGATGGCTTGGTAATTTGCTGTGGTTGATTTTTCAAACTGCAATCGCGTGGATGACGCAGATCCTGTAGTGGTGTGACACAAGATACATTTTGATTGCACGATTTGAGCGGAAACATTGGCGCTGTAATAGACTTGTGCTTCGTCTACTTCTGGCTCTGGTTCGGGTTCAGGCTCGGGAGTCACTGGCTCGGAGGTAGGTAAGGTACTTTCAGTGATAATCTTCCAGTTTAGAGAAATAACCGATGAATAACCTGCCGATAATATATTGGTACCATCCATCAAGTATGCATAGGTTTTACCGGTACTTTGGTTACGCCAAAAGATATCAGCTTTACCATCTCCGTTTAAGTCGCCTACCGTTCTGATTTGCCAGTCTAAATTGGCAATGGTATTAATTTGTTTGCTCGTGCCTATTTGACCGTCATTCATCAAATACGCCCAGTTTAAGCCACTCTCACTGCGCCAGATAATATCATCGGTATTATCTCCGTCTAAATCACCAACACCAACGATATGCCAGGAAGTAGGTACAGTATTGAGCACATAGCTATCAAGGATATTGGTGCCGTTCATCAACCAAATGTAGTTTGCACCTGAGGTTTTATGGCGCCAGATAATATCGCCTTTGCCATCGCCGTTTATATCTCCTGTACCAACAATTTGCCAGTTTAAGTCGGCAACGGTATTTAATCCTTTGCTATCGATGATGCTCACACCATCAATGGTATATAGCCAAGTTCTTCCGGTGGTTTGATGACGCCAGATGACATCATCTTTGCCGTCACCGTTGACATCGGTGACGCCTCTGACTTTCCAGTCAAAGTAAGGTAAGTAATTAAGCTCTGTCGCTTGGCGTATGGTGAAGCCATCCATCAAATAGATATAGTTACGACCACTTTCATTATTACGCCAGAAAATATCTGATTTACCATCACCGTCAAAATCACCACGACCTACAATGTCCCAATGCAGCCCTATGGTGTTCAAGCTTTTGCTTTCATCCACAACCACGCCATTCATGGTCCACAGCCAGTTTTGACCTGTAACTTGATTACGCCACAAAATATCTGCATTACCATCGCCATTGGCATCGAGGTTTTGAGAAGCGTAAGAGCTGAAAATGAAAAAAAATGAAGTGAACAACATACCAAAGGAGATATATTTCATCGTACAGTCCTTGTTATTATTTTTATCCTGCTAGTAACGACTGAGAGCAGGGCTGCTCAAATAATAAACAACCCTATTGTAAATATCCACTAAATTATACATTTGTTCTAAAAGGTTCTAAACGCGCACTAAATTCCGAGGATCACGACCTTGTGGAGTTGAAACATCAGCGTTAAAAAAATTAAAACTTTCTGCATTATTAAATTGGAAAGGTGTTGTTAAACTATGTTCAGCTACTCCCATATATTCACGGAGAGATTGCATGACATGTTTAGGATAAATTATCTTGCCGTTATTAGTATCCGGTTGCATGGTTGTTGGATTAATCGGTATGACATTTTGTGCTTCGTCAGTTAAGCCAACCATACGATTTCCCCAAGGAGCATCTCGTTCCATTACAATGGCACTGCCTATTGGCCAATGATCTTTACCATCGGTATCGTTATAATAAGGGGTTCTAGAAAAATCTGAGTTAATGACGATAACTATCCTGTCAGCAATGCCTAACTGTTCTGCGTATTGCCAAAGATAATCGATTCCGTCAGTAGTCACTTGTAGTGAATCGCCTTGAAGTCTGTCGTGAAATTCGTGACTATCAAAAGCACCACCAACTGCCAAATCAGCAGAAACGGCTACCCCTGCTTTCATAGCAATTAACGCCAGTTGCGCTTGTCTTTTTAATGAAGTCCAAAATCCTTCTTTTTCCTCTGGCTCTATTATATCCCCAGCTAAATTTAACTCGGTTAAGAAATCATTCAATATAGAGGCATTATCAATAGACGATTTATAGTTATTAATTGCCAGGCGTTCCCTTATAGAGAGATCATTCCTCTGTAATTTACGGGCCATTCGTTCATCACGTATTTGCTTAACAATATTCCAATCAAAATCTGGGTGATAAAACTCACTTTCATTCCATTCTGCTGAGTTAGGTTTTATTATGTTTTTAAGAGTATTAGCGTCGTTTAATCGTGTATAACGAATAAGGCCAGCGGTTTCTGCATAACCACCGTTGTTGATATACGATATAGGTAAATTAGGAGAGTTAATCCCTGCATATAAAGCTGTTAAGGTTGGAAAACCGTTAGATATACGACCACTCCAATTATGAACAACTCCTGCGGTGTGTGAGTTTGTTTGTGCATCAATACCATTAATGACTAACATGTCATTATGATATTTTTCGAAAAAATTCTGATTGCTGCCAAATGGCGCGTATTGAATATTTCCTGCGGTGCGCGATTCATCATTTACCGCCCAATGATTAATCTGCGCCTCTCCTGGAACATTCATTTTAGGATCGCATAAAGAAGAAACGTCCCATCCCCCTTCAGCTTGAATATTAATTAAAAATTTACCACTGAAGTCCGCATGCCCAGCTTTTATTTGAAATGAAGTAGGCAATGTTGCCATTATAGAGCTAAGGCCAGCAGCTTTTATAAAATCACGTCTATCCATTATCGCTCTCCTTATTCATGTGAGTATTTGTAGTCTGACATCATATACAGAACAACCGTACGCCAAGCGCTCATAATATAAATAGGATCTACTTCAAGATCTTCTGACCACTCAATAAACTCACCATAGTTACAGGTATTATAATCTTCGAAAAAATACCCTCCACTCGCCCTTAATTTTTTAGCTTGTCGAGCCTGCTCAAAAAGTGACAAAATTTCATTAACTTCAATAGCGTCAGTTTCAACCTGCTCTCCCCAAAAATTGAAAATCATATCAACAATAAGGCTTCGATATGTTTGCATTACCGATGAAGATACGGTCAAGATATTATTTGATTCAATTACAACAGTAACGTTTTGAGCACCGAGTTCTTGTGCTTTATTTTCTGTGACTTCTTCTGAACCGTTTGTCCAAATATCCGTATACCCTTCAATGTTAATACGATAATCACCGTCTATTGGAATATCTGCCTCAAACTGAAAACTGGTCGGGTTATACAAGAGTAAAACAGATAAATCGTTCCAAAATTCTACCCCCCCATTTACGTTAGAATTTAAATCATACAACTCTTGGGCAGAATAACTTGCAACAACTTGTTGGGTATTGATATTTATCACCTCAACTGAAACGATCCCCATATTAACATCAATATCAATCCCGTCATTTCCCGTATAATCCTGATTTTTATTGGTAAATACAAAATTATTAGTACCTTCATTTAATGTGGCAGTGGAGGTATTGGTTTGATGATTTTCAATATAAATCCCTTGTAAACTCACTTCTTCTGCCGATATAGTCGTAGGAGATATACCTTTATCAATTCCAGCAAAGACATATCTTTGCTCATTCGGCATATTAAATTCTGCTAATACTACGCCACAAGACAACTCAGACGCTTGAGTTAAAGCAACTTGTGACATGATTGACGTCATTTCTGTCGCTCGATTGACTACCCCATCGGAATCAATTCCACCATAAGTTAATCGATACTGTTGCAGTAATTCACTGTAACGTTTGAAGTTATTCCATTCAGGGTAATGTTCGTTCCATGAATAGCCCAACAAGGCTTTAGTCTTTTTATCTAATAACTCAGGACTTAACAATCTGCCAATGCCAGTAAAATTACTTGCATGTACTAACGCAGCTTCCTCTGTCATTTTGCTAGCACGAAACCACTTACTCATGACAACATCAACCAAAGTATCTTTTAAATTCATGTGTTCACGTAAACTATTAGACACCTCATTAATAAAGGCACTTTGCGCATTATATACAGCAGTTTTAGAGTCATAGTCATAGTCACTACTGATTTCCGGTGCATATACTGGTTTTGAACCAACTATTGCAGGCCACCAGAATTTCACAGCAGAGGTAGCAAATCTATCATCTTGAATTATTTGCTCCGCTAACCACTGTAAAGAGTGATCAGCATCAGGTACTGTTTCACCATAAAAGCCAGGCGTTCTCATATCTCGATACCAAGTATCTCCCTCTTGATAAGGCGAACTTCCATCTTCTTGCCATTTATAGGTCTCAGGCAAAGAATCCATTCCTTCCCATTGGTCACGATAAAAACCTACATCACCATAATTTTGAAACGCGCCTGCAATAGGATCCATCGGAATATGGCATACGGTACAATTCGGGTTATTCATTGTAGGATTATTTTGGTCGGCTAAGGCATCTGGGTCGTTAGTACGAGCAGCGGATTTTTCAATATCAAAATCTAAGAAAAAATATTGTGTCCAGCGAGAGCGGGCTCTATTACGATTTGTTGCAGTAGAAGGATAACGACTTAAGAAAGCAGGATCGTTCAATATACCTGCATGAGGCCACGAGACTGTAGGTCCATCAACTAATATTTCTAAGCCAAACTCTTGAGTAAATTCAGTTTCGAGTGGATCAGCGTGTAACATTAACTTGTTTAGTTTCGCCGGCACCATTTCATTTGGGTTGTTTTCATCTACAAAAGTAGCATTAGAACCATAGTATTGGCTCAAGCGAGAGTTCACCATTGTATAATCAGCAGTCAAGATTTCGGAATAAGGCTTTTCATTTTCAACGACATAAGCAATTAATTCGGTTGCAGCTGATCCAAAAGCTACATACGCCTGATCATGTTGCCTATAAAACTCATCTAAAGCTTCTCCACCTGCAACATGGGCTTGATGATGTAAGTCAATCAAATCAGGTAATTGAGGAGTCGATGCATTTAAAAAATCCGGTGCAACATGTTTAAACCTGTGAGTTAATAATCTATCGTTTGCCCCATCTGTTAAAAAGTCATGAAAGCCATCTCCTTTCATCACCGCCTTTATTGCTGTTTTTAACGATGCATCTTTGCCATCAGCTACTGATGCATACTCAGCTCCAGTAGGTATTCGGCCACTCAAGATAAGCGCTGCTTTTCTTAAAGTCTGTTTTGAGTCAAGTATCTCCACCCCTTCCCAAAAATCTCCTGACGATGAACCACCACTGCCTCCACCGGTAACTAAACCTAGATAGGTTGATAATGCTTCATATTCATCACTGCCAAATACGATTTGTGAGCCACCACCGTGGGTCAAACCACCTTGAGCCTTCGTAAGTAAGTACGTACTATCTACACCATCAAGTGCCAAAAAGTCAGCAATACGTTGCTGGTTGATGGCTTGGTAATTTGCTGTTGTTGATTTTTCAAACTGCAACCGTGTTGATGACGCAGATCCTGTAGTGGTGTGACAGAAGATACATTTTGATTGCACGATTTGACCGGAGACATTGGCGCTGTAATAGACTTGTGCTTCATCAACTTCTGGCTCTGGTTCGGGTTCAGGCTCAGGAGTAACCGGCTCGGAGGTAGGTAAGGTACTTTCAGTGATAATCTTCCAGTTTAGAGAAATAACTGAGGAATAACCTGCCGATAATATATTGGTACCATCCATCAAGTATGCATAGGTTTTACCGGTACTTTGGTTGCGCCAAAAGATATCAGCCTTGCCATCACCGTTTAAGTCACCTACTGTTCTGATTTGCCAGTCTTGATTGGCAATGGTATTAATTTGTTTGCTGGTGCCTATTTGACCGTCATTCATCAAATACGCCCAGTTTAAGCCACTCTCA
>Ga0105359_10005176_pt1 | contig 10227 bp, 8 predicted proteins | sample GOMGulsemesocosm_6_FD_83659 | JGI IMG/M metagenome (GOLD analysis project Ga0105359, IMG submission 83659) | Methane-oxidizing microbial communities from mesocosms in the Gulf of Mexico - GOM8C Gulf of Mexico | ecosystem: Environmental > Aquatic > Marine > Cold seeps | place: Gulf of Mexico... | reverse complement strand
TTGGTGTCATAAAGGGCGCTCAACGAGGACTCTACATTAGACGAATCAAAATCGGGGCGGTTACCTTTAGCTATATCAGATTGAAGGGAGCAGTAAGCAGCTTGGTTTAGGATCAGTACTGCAGAGCTGGATTCGACAACATTGGTCCAGGCTAGAGTATTTGATCCTTGAGGGTCAACTTCTTTAACGTGAAAAACTTATCACCATTAAAACCAATACCAAACTTCGGCGATCTGGTCTTAATGGCACTATGACCATTACTCAACTTAGCTTCATACTTCTGGGCCTTCACTAGTAGTTTAAGGACCAGCTTTAGAGTTTGATCAAATTTAGCCTTCGCATATATAGTGTTAAATATTTCGTTGTTAAGAATGGTGCTGCCAGATAGAGAAGTTACAAACCAACACGAAGATTCGGATAGACAAGTAAAGTCCAGGAATGGTGTAACACATGTGTTACACCAAGGATTTATGCAGGAAGTAGGCGGGAGGAATTTATTAACGTAAATAACTGCTCGGTTAAACGTCTATGGCTATCGCCTCTTTTAGGTCGTTGACTACCCAGCAGGAATTCATGAATAGAAGTTTCAGACAGATCAGTGAAAGGACTCTTTCTGATTAGTGGAATAGGGTGAGGGACACAGTCAGACTTAAAAGCATTGATGATATGCTGTAGCTGAGTTGAAAACTGTTCGTTATTAGCTATGTAAATATCAACGTCCCCGCTCCAGGATAATTCAACTGTTAATGCATGATGAATACGCTTAGCCAAATACGCCAAATCAGCTGAAGCATTGTCCATCCACCTGGCAAGCATTCGGCGCACTATGTCTAATGGTTCTATATCAATAAAAACCCTAAGGCAGCGATCAGGGAACATCTGGTACATATAATTGAGCCCCTCCCAATCACACACATGGGCAAGAATTCTATTGCCGGTTTGTGTGGATTCAGCCTTACTAAGTCCGTATTGGTATCCAGCGAAATTAGTTGTTTCTAAAAAGTCTGTATTACTGAAAGATTCATCGTTAACAAAGTGATAGTCCATGGCATTAAATTCATGAGATCTCCGTGGGCGCGTAGTATGGCTGATGGCGATATCGAATAATATTTCTGGAAGAACCTCAGCAATATAGGTTTTACCTCCAGTGGATACACCGCTGATAATAAGTAGGTCCCTCATATCGAGCTTCTCGGCCGGGTGAGTGAAATGTTAATGAGTAAACCTTAATGGCTAGTTAATTAAGAGGCCAGGTGACTATATCTTAAAGTAGTTATTGTAGTGCTCACTAAATGGTATTTAACACCGGCTGGAAAACCACAAAGGCAAAAATAAATAACCATGACACCTTAGTATTGTTAGATGGCATTCTATGAAAATAGAAATCCTTTTTTGTTTGATTTTCTGGTTCTTCGCAGAACCACAGGTGGTGAGTAGGAGGTATTTGAGTTTCAACTCAATAAATACAAGATGGCTAAGACTCACGTATTTAAAGGCCTGTAGCTCATCATGCTGATGAAAAATCATGTTGGTGTGAGTTGTTCGTTTTTTCGTGTTGCCTAGTATTTCTGCGCGGTGTTCGCATATGTTTGTATTCGCGTAGCTTGGTTACTTAAACCAGTATGCTCAGACAATTTCAGCCAAAAAGTAAATCGTGGGTTATTCTGATAGGTGCAAACGTTTCATTATATAAAGGGCAATCTGTAACAGTGAACTCAAGCTAATTTGTTGAAGATTTCACTCCCCTAAATGCACAATTAGTTGCGATTATATTATTTGGTTGTTCAAATCGCACTAAAGGCAATACGAACATTGATGCCATAGTTAGATTGAGCCTGGTTGATCAGTTCTCGCCGATGAGATGGCTTTACAACTTCATTTCGATGAAGTCCTTGGCGACTTCAACGATGGGTTTGTCTTTAATATATATTTTCTTTAGGCGGCGATCGTCGTACTTCAATCCCTTTATAAGTGAAGCGTCCATGCCACCGTATTTAGCGCTCCATTTATAGAAGTTCGCGGAGCTCATGCCGTGTTCTCGGCATAAGTATGAAATAGGTACACCTGCCATATTTTTCTTGTGGATCGCCATAATCTGGCTGTCGGTATTACTCAATGGTTTTACGTTATTGAGCCTTTAACTAACCGGGACTTTTGTTGGAGAATTACGAGCCGCTTATCTTTGTTTCATCCGGTAACAATCAAAATATTATTCGGGTTCCTCGTAGTAATAAGTAATGGTTTTATTTTGCAATGCTAAGTAAAGGGAATCGCTATTGCCTGCTATGTAATAGCCCAATTTTAACCGAAACAAAAGATCGTACATTTTTGGTTTGCCTGTTGGTTCCTCGCAGAACCGTAGCTAGTAAATGGGAGGCTCTTGAGTTTCCCATGAATAAAAATAAAATGGCTAAGGCTCAAGTATTTAAAGGGCTGTAGCTCATCATGCTGATGTAAATTCAAGAAGGTGTGACTTGTTCGTTTATTCGTGTTGCCGTGTATTTCCCCGCGGTGTTCGCATATGTTTGTATTCGCACAGCTTCAGCATATAAACCAGTATGGTCAGACAATTTCAGCCAAAAAGTAAATCGTGGGTTATTCTGATAGGTGAAAACGCTTCATTATTTATAGGGCAATCTGTAACAGTGAACTCAAGCTAGTTTGTTGAAAATTTCACTCCCCTAAATTCACAATTAGTTAGCGATTAAAGTATTTGATTGTTCGAAGCGCACTACAGGCAATACAAACGTTGATGCCATAGTCAGATTGAGCCTGTTTAGCCAGTTCACGCCGACGAGTTGGCTTTACAACTTTTTTTCGATGATATCCTTGGCGACTTCAGCGATGGGTTGTTCTTCTATATATATTTTCTTCAGACGGCGATTTACGTACTTCAATCCATTCCAGAGCTTCATAAGTGGAGCGTCCATGCCACCGTATTTAGCGCACTACTTATAGACGTTCGCCGAACTCAGGCCGTGTTCTCGGCATAGGACTGGAACAGGTACACCTACTCATTAAATCTTGCACTAGTTCGGGGTTGTCGATTGCTTCCATAAAATCAATTGCATAAGGATCGACGATGTAAGATTTCGCTTGTCGATAGTTTAATAATGCGTTGATGAAAACATAACTTGGAATAAAGCGGCTAATACCACCAGAGGAGGATACTACCACGCCACTTAGTTTTACCTGGTTTGCTTTAACGTGAATACCGGTTACGGCGCCGCCGCTGATCCCGGCCATATTGGGGAGGCTTGTGGGTCTGTCTTGTTCGTGATGGTTTATACAGCCTTCGGCATCCATGCAGATTCCTAAATATAGTTTCCTGTGTATTGTAGTTTCATGAGTGCTCCCAGGTTTAGCTCCTTCATAGGTAAATCCGTTATTTGCATATGGGTAACCAGAAATATAGAGGTATTTTCCGGGAAAGAAACTTTCCTTGGCTCAACGTCGTTTACTGCATTTATTTTTATGAAGTTATCTGGTGGTACATTAAGATTTGGCGTGCACAACTCAATTAGGCAAATGTGAGTAGTATCTATACCTCCTATTTCAAAATTTATTAACGCCCTATATCCCATACTTTTCTTGGAAAACAAATATGAATCTAGATTGGAGAAAATTCGACGACTTATTTCTAGATAGTACCCAAAATGGTGAGGTGTTTGGAAATTCATCACCCAGTTTAAAGCCTGGAACCTGGGGTTTAATAATTACATGATTGGCTTTAAGTAAAAATATTTTCCATCTGTCTTGATTAGGGTTGCAGTACCCATGCCTCCAAAGTGATCGGCTTTAAATGATAAAGGCTCTGGGTCGTCAGAAGCCACGAAGAATAGTCTTCTGGTGGATTTTACGGCGTTGGATTTGGTCGACTTCTCAATTGCTTTAGAGAGTTTTCTTGGGGTAACTTTCATGTTTATTGTAATTGTTTGCGAGTTATTTGTGGAGAAGCCTGGTAATGATAGCATGGGTGAAACAAGGGCAAAAAAAACCTAAATTTTAGTGTCTATCAATGAATAGATTTCGATATGGCGGTTTTGTTGCTCCAGCAGCCCTTATCGCTTAGCGATTGACCTGTTGCGAGGTACGTCAATTGAAACGTATGTCATCGAAAGAGTACATGACCCAACAAAAAAGAGTGCTGGCAAGATATGGGTATTAACTACTGCAAGCCATCCAATCAGGTTCCCATGCATTTTTGAATGTTTAGTACCAATATTCGTTGGTGACATATCTTCTTTGAACTCTTAATATGGCCGACTTTTAGATAGCCATTCGTTGGCTGTCGAATTTTCGAATAAATAATAGAAACACGGAATGTAGATCGGAATGACAAAGCAAGTTTGTACTACCTGCAACAATAATACTAATGAGCCACTAATGAAGGGGAGCGGTTGGATAGAGTTTGTCCTGTGGCTGGCCTATATTGTCCCTGGTGTTATTTATTCTATTTGGCGTAGAGGAGGGGAGCCTAGTATCTGTCCCAATTGCAAGAAAGAAACCCTCAAGCCTTACAATGCCCAAAACGAAGAGAAAGAAAAGCAGAGCGAGGAAACTGTGGATTGTGAGTGGTGCGCGGAGCCTATAAAACCAAAGGCAAAATTATGCAAGCACTGTAAAAAAGATGTAACCCCCTCTTTTATACAGCCAGTAATGGAAACAGTGGAATTGCCTCGGGAGAACCTAAAAGCACATGGATCTGATGAAATAAATAATGGCCCAAGTCCAATTATTATTTTTGGGGGGGGATTTATTTTGCTATGCGCATTGCTACCGACATTGATGGAATTATTCTTAGATAAACCAAATCAACAAGAAGCGAATGTATCAGATTCATTCATCTGTAAAAGCGTTATGGCAAAAGTCTTTGGTTATAAGCCGGAAAAGATGAGATCAGTTCAACATGGCAGTAGATATACGATAACTTGGACTCGTCCTAGTGACGGAGTGAATTGGGGAACACATTGCTGGGTTCAGAATAATAATCGAATTATGTGGAAGACTGATGGTAAGAATAACACCAATGGTCGCTTAAGAAACGGCGAGTATGATGAAGACATTACCTATAGTATCAATGGGAAAAAGTTGACTATTTATGAGGTGTATTCAGATGGATCTAAATCAGAGGAAGTCTACAAGGTTCCAGCTTCTGAAATCGTTAATAATTAGGTTTGATTCATGAGGGTTGGATATTCATTCGTACGGTTCAGCTCTGAGAAGCATAGGCAGTGTGACTCACTACGCAGGCAAGTAGAGGCTACTGAGGCGTTCAGTAGGGCAAATAATATAGAATCAATATTCACCTAACTTTCTGGGATACGCACAAACATGGGAGGGTTGATATTGTCTGGTTTAAACCAGGTAAACGACAGCCATCAGGCAGTCTTGAACGAGCCTTAATGTACGTCACTTAATCAAAGGATTGATGAGTATGACAAACACACCAAAATATCTAAGCCCAGGCTAAAAGCCACAATTTCCCTTCCCCTGGTTATATTGGCCGCCTATGGCGCCAGTACATTTAATCAAGCGCAGCTAGAGCAAGAGAAGTTCACCCAAAGAATCCAGGGTATGGGCGAGTATGAGCTTTGCCAGCTCGCCGCCAATGAGTTCAGTATAAAGATGGTAGGGGATATGGTCTGCCTAAGCGGAAATTAGGCTACCAGGAACACCCGCTAGCTGGACAGCTGGTCTCAGTGCCTTAAAAGGTGTGTAGTGATAATAAAGTATAAACTCTAATTCTATGGTTGTGACGGAAAAGCCCACTGGTGGAGGTATTGGTGGGTTAGGGCTATAGATTATGGCATGAAGCTGCTAATTATGACCCTCACAAATTGGTGTGGCGGTGAACGCTATACCCATCCATTAAACCGGCAATTTCAAGTGGAAAAACAAATATCGTAGGTCACTAAAATTGAGCTCATATCCCATTCCCTAACATTCCCATGAAGGCCCGAAAATAGGGCGGACCGGTAACGATATTGACACGATCCTTTTATTTGGGTTCTGGGGGGAGGGCGCTCTAAAAGGAACATGTGCCGCTTGAATCCCAGCTATGGAAAACTTCAATTACGCCCCACGGGGTGCCTGGAATCCTTTGATAATCATCGACATCAATCAAAGTGTATAAAGTAAAATAGGTAAGTTGTAAGACGCACGAGTTGGGATGAGTATAGGGGGATGACACAGGACATAGCCACATGCCTGACTGTGGCTGCCTTACGTAAATTATTCCTAAGATCCGTTCATAGGAAACCGGGAACATCTTGCTTATTTATCAGCCGGTTTTTACCTAATCGGTTGGAATATGGTGTAAAGGAATCCTGCAAATTTGAAGCGCCCTCCATAATAGCGAATTTGGGAGGCTTCCTTGCCCCCTTATGAGTCTATAGTTGGTCTAACGGGCTCGTGACAGAGCGCATATCCTTTCTAAGGACGTGAGTGTAGATCATCGTAGTCCGTACATCTTTATGCCCCATCAACTCTTGAATAGTCCGGATATCTGTCCCGGCCTCCAGGAGATGAGTTGCAAAGGAATGGCGTAAAGTATGGCAAGTCACTCGTTTGTTTAACTCAATTATGAGTACTGCTTTTCTTACCGCTTTCTGCAATGTAGATGTTGAACAGTGCCAGCGTTTAGTGGCCCCCGATTTGATGTCTTTTCTCGCTGTGCTAGAGGGGAATAGATATTGCCATTGAAAACTTGTTGCTGCATTTTTGTACTTTCGATTAAGTGCATTGGGAAGGTCAACATACCCCCACCCTTTGTGTATGTCTTCTACATGTAATTGTTTACGTTTCAGTAATTGCCGCTCTAATGCTTTTAGGAGTCGCTGCGGAATTAATATGACTCGAGCCTTTTGGCCCTTAGCATTCCTGATAGTGATGGTCCTTAGGGATACATCAATATCCTGAACACGTAGGGTGACACATTCATTTACTCGAAGTCCTGCTCCGTACAGTAGGCCAGCCATGATTTTAGTCGTGCCATTCAGATGTTGAAATAAACGAATCACTTCGTCCTTGCTAAGCACTGTGGGAATGTTCTTGAATCTACGGACATTTCGTAAGTAATCTAGATCACCTACATCTTGTTTTAATACATGCCTATACAGAAATACCACTGAATTGAGAGCTTGAGCTTGGGTGGTTCCAGCTACATTTTTAGTCGTAGCCAAATTGGTTAGGAATTGTTCGATATGAGAGTTATTAAGATCTTTAGGGTGCTGCTTGTCGTGAAAGTAAATGTACTGTTTAACCCAGTATACGTACGTTTTCTCAGTGTTTCGGCTGTAATGCCGGCGTCGGATTTCATTCCGCATTTTATCCAAAAGCTTTGGTGGATTATTTGGGGTCTGTATATTACCCCATAAGGGTCACTCCTTTTGTGGTTTACGTGGTTGATATAAAAGGAAAAAACTACATATTACCTTATTTTAAACACGTGTATATACGGACCAGGAGGACCGTATATACAGCAAAGGAGTGAATTTAGCGTCGAATGGTAAGGTATTGATAATTAAGGTAAAGTCGAGCAATTAAAATAACGTTTACAAAGCGAATATACGGACCGAAGGGTCCGTTCTATCGCACTGTTAAGTTTGCAGAGTATGAATAAATATCTATATCTGTTTTTTGCCTCTTTACTAGCTGTATCTACGGTAGCGCTTTCAGATAAGAATTTTCGGTGGTTGGCGTTTAATGGATTGGCAGCAGCAGATTTGTCAGAAAGGCTGCTCTCTAACTCTAATAAAGAATTACCTTACTGGGCATGGGACTATGTAATAAAAGCAGATCCTGTTGAGGGTGTAATAGTTTTTAGTGAGCACCATTCATTATTTTCTTATGTATATAGCCCTAGAAATATTCCAGTTCTTACTGGTCGTCATTTGTCTCACTTAATAGGCCCATGGTATGTTGCCAAAATTGAAACTTAACAAGAGCAGGCACGAGCGCCCGAAAACGGGCTGGACTCGTCGCTACGCTCCTCGCCCGTGCTGCGGGCGTTATGCACATACGGATAAATATGATATATAGCTTTGGTATCCCGGTTCATATATTTCTAATGTTTTTAGTTCCTCTTTTATTTATTATTGGTGGAACTAAATTTAGTCAGTTAGCGCTGAAAATACCCTCAATTTTGATGGCTGTTATTACACTCCCAATTTATCTTGTCTTATTAATACATACCTTTAGTAGCGTCGAAATAGTTGAAGAGACGACTATTGATGATCATCGGTATGTATCTGTTGTGTATAGTTCAACACTTTCAAAATCGAGATATTATATCGAAGAAAGATATGGGGTTTGGCCTTTGGAATTTGCTTCACGACACTTAGACACATATGAAGGCCCTTTATTTATAGAAACTCAAAGAAACCAATTAGTTGTTCGGTTATATACACCTAAAACTGGATATATTATTTTAAAGGTAGGGTCTAAAGGTGCATAAAAAGCGAATATACGGACCGAAGGGTCCGTTCTATCGCACTGTTATATGAATCAGGCTTCCAGATGATTGCAATCTTTACTGGTTTTATCTATGGCTCCATTTGGTACGGTGCACATATTGTTACTTGTCGCTACATAGCCACTAAAACGCAGAACTGGTTTTTCTCTAGTATTGTTCCGTTATTGATATCGGTTCCAATATTACTATCAATTATACTGATTAAGCCCATGGTAGGTGATTGGCAAAGTTTCATACAAATCTGGGGGATTTCGTTTCTAGTTGGAGCACTGATAGTGAAATTTTCCTTTTTTAACAGGCTCTACAAATGAACAAATCATATAACAAAGCCATTAAGAATGGCCCACAAAAAGACGTGGGCCGGACGGCATTTCATGCCGCCTCTTATGGCAGGCGTTAGATTTCATTAAGGATTAATGTGCAACAATCTCACAAACATCATTATGTGCCTGAATGGTATCAGCGAAGGTTTATGGGAGATGGACAAACTGCATATCATAGGTTGGATCTATCGCCAGAAATTATAAAAACACCTTCAGGGAAAATAGTAAGAAAGGGGGAGAAAAGTTTAAAAGGACCTACGAAGTTCTTCTATGAGAGTGATTTATATACAACAAATTACTTTGGTGAAGAAAATGATGATATTGAGAAATATCTGTTTGGAAAGATTGATACTGACGGCGCTTCAGCCGTAGCAGCACTTTCATCACCTGACTGGATGAGAGAAATTCATCCTCACTTTCTGAATTTCTTCGAATATATGGATGCTCAGAGATTACGTACACCTAAAGGATTAACTTGGCTAACAAAGAAATTTAAGCCTGAGAATCATAATAACCTCCTGCACTTAATGCAGCATATTAGAAGAATGCATTGCACAATGTGGGTTGAAGGAGTCATGGAGGTTGTTAGTGCAGATGATTCAGAGATTAAATTTATTGTTAGTGACAACCCAGTAACATTTTATAATCCTGTCTATTACCCTGGGAATAAAGCATGTAAATTTCCATTTGATCCTGGGATAGAGCTAATTGGAACAAGAACGCTTTTTCCTTTAGATAAAAATCACTGTGTAATAATTACCAACCTTGAATATGCTCAAAAGCCAGGGAAGTCTAAAGCAAGTGTAGAAAGAACAAATCCTAGGTATTTTGATGATACTATTGCTAGATATGACGATATTATTCGCAATAGAAAGTTAAACGAAAGCCAGGTTTCAATAATCAATTACATTTTAAAAAATAGGGCTCATCGATATATAGCTGCAGAAAAGGAAGACTGGCTATATCCAGAAAAAACCATCAAAAAAAGAGATTGGATGTCATTTGATAAGCTCTTTTTATCTCCCAAATTTCAGCTTTTAGGCACGAAAGGAGAGATTTTCATTGGCGGTAAAAATGGGAAGCTGATTGCGTCGCAAGATGACTTTGGACGAAAACCAAAAAATCAGAAAGAGTGGGATGAGAAACAAAAGCAAGCAAATGCAATGCACGCTCATGTCCTGAAACTCATAAAAAGAGAGCGCGAGAAAGATGAAATCTAACAAGGCCATGCAATCTGACTCCGCACCCTGTCACGCTTTGTGCGTGCCGCACAAAGGCGCGCCAGGCTGCTACGCAGTTGATGGCGGCGTTAGGCATACATGGAGTTATCGTTGAATATTAAATCAATTTTCAGGTTAGTTTTAGTAATTCAGTTTGTTGTATTAGTATTGTCGGTAGTTGCAGACTATCACTTTATTCAATATCTTC
>Ga0105359_10005167_pt1 | contig 10234 bp, 6 predicted proteins | sample GOMGulsemesocosm_6_FD_83659 | JGI IMG/M metagenome (GOLD analysis project Ga0105359, IMG submission 83659) | Methane-oxidizing microbial communities from mesocosms in the Gulf of Mexico - GOM8C Gulf of Mexico | ecosystem: Environmental > Aquatic > Marine > Cold seeps | place: Gulf of Mexico... | reverse complement strand
ATCAAGATCATCAAGATCATCAAGATCATCAAGAGTATCAAAAAAGAGTCAAAAACTGTTTTGAGTTTCCACAGGGATTGTTAAGTCAATCAAATGAATGGATGAAGCAAATAAAGCGTTGGGCAAATAGTTTAACTAGCAACTTACCCTTGCTTGAGTCAGCAATGAAAGATGGTAGCTACCGTTTAGTATTACATCATGCACGTTTATGTTTAATGTTAGGCGATCACTTTTATTCATCACAAGGTGCAGCCAAAAACTGGCAAAATAGTACAGGATTATTTGCAAATACAGACAGAGAAACTAGTGAGCTAAAACAAAAGCTGGATGAACATTTAGTTGGTGTGGCTAGAAATGCACTCAATACCGCACACTTATTACCTGCTTTTGAGCAAGAGCCTCCTTTAGCAACAGATATTCAAGTATTAAGAGCTAAAAGCCCTTTACAGTTTAGTTGGCAAGATAAAGCGGTTACTAAAATTACTGATTGGAAAAAATTACAAAATAAAGAATCATCAGGTTTTTTTGCTGTGAATATGGCAAGTACAGGCTGCGGAAAAACATTTGCTAATGCAAAAGTAATGCGTGCGCTATCAACAGATGGTAAAAGCTTACGTTATATTTTAGCCCTTGGTTTACGTACCTTAACTTTGCAAACAGGTGATGAATATCGAAACCTAATTGGTTTATCAAAAGCACAATTAGCGGTATTAATAGGCTCAAGAGCTGTTGCAGAATTACATAACACAACACAAGTTCAAAAGCTGGTTGTTGAAAATGAAGTAACAGAAGAAATTTTAGGCTCTGAATCTAAACAAGCGCTACTAAATGAATACATTGAATATGACTGTGACTTACCTGAAGATAATTTGAGCACTGTGTTAACTTGTACTAAAGACAAGCAATTTTTATATGCACCTGTACTTGCTTGTACTATAGATCACATTATGGCTGCAACAGAAACAAAACGAGGTGGCCGCTATATTTTGCCAAGTTTGCGTTTAATGTCATCAGATCTAGTGATTGATGAAATAGATGATTTTACTGGTGATGATTTAATAGCCATTGGCCGCTTAATACATTTAGCGGGTATGTTAGGGCGTAAAGTGATGATCTCCTCAGCGACAATTCCACCTGATTTAGCACAGGGTTATTTTAATGCCTATAAAAAAGGTTGGCAGCTTTTTAGTAGCAGTAGGGATAATGCCCAAGCAGAAATAGGTTGTGCTTGGATAGACGAATTTAATACAGAGGTTCAGTCTATTAAAGTGGTTGATAGTGGGAGTGCATTACAGAGCTATCAAAATAATCATGATCACTTTATTGAAAAGCGCGTAAGCAAATTAAAGCAACAAGTCGCTAAACGTAAAGCAGAAATCATTGCTTGTCCACTACTAGAAGAAGCGGATACTAATTTACCACACAAAAATTATCTAGCTGAGCAAACAAAAGTCAAACAATATTTCTCTACCATAAAGCAAGCCATTTTAGCTAAGCATAAGCAACATCATAGTGTCGATTTGAAAACAGGCATAAAAGTTTCATTTGGCGTGGTGCGTATAGCGAATATTTCACCATGTGTTGAGTTAACCAAATATTTATTACAAGCAGACTTTAGTAACAACAGTCATCAAGAAATCACCCAAGTAAAAGTAATGGCCTATCATAGCCAACAAGTGCTTTTACTACGTCATGAGCAAGAAAAACACCTTGATGCGGTATTAAAACGTAAAGAAAAATCAGGGCAAGAACAAGAAGCCTTTAGTGACCCTGTTATTCGAAATCACCTTGATAATGTTCATCAACCAAACGGTGGCTTAACTAGCGTTGAACAAACAGCGCAAAATGTTATTTTTATTTTAGTGGCAACACCCGTTGAAGAAGTCGGACGTGATCATGATTTTGATTGGGCAATTGTAGAGCCGTCATCTTATCGCTCCATTGTGCAACTGGCAGGGCGCGTTCGTCGTCATAGGGTAGATGCAGTTGAGCAAGCAAATGTAGGGCTAATGCAATATAACATTAAAGCGTTTAAAGCTAATGATAAACAAGGTGAGCGATATTTCACTCGCCCAGGCTTTGAAAATGGATTTTATAAAAAGCCAGATAGTGAAGATTACAAAAAAGCTGTTTTGCCAACGCATAATTTAATGAAATTAATTAATAATAAACAATTAGCTAAAAACCTTAATGCGATTCCTCGTATCAAAATACCTGAGTCGGCAGATGGTCAATATTTAGCATTGTTAGAGCATCGAGTTATAAATACCGAACTAGCAAACTACACTGCTTATGGAGCAAATACTTTACAAGGCTATTTAACTGAAACATGGTATTTAACCGCTTTGCCGCAGGTGTTAACACCTTTTCGAAAGAGCGAAGCCAGTGTTAACCTGTATTTGTTTTATAACGCTGATAGTGACCAGTGTTACTTCACTCAAAAAGATGAGGCTGGTAAACCTTTACTTGATGAAACTTATCAAGCGATCAACCGCGAAGGCATACTTAATATCACGCATGTACAGTTAACTGAAATGCAAAAGAGTAATTTGTGGTTTGAACGCAACTATCAAAGTTTATTATCAAACCACCTAGATGATGAGTGGTTAAAAACTAAAAAATCAGTATCACTGCGTTATGGCGAAATCAATTTTGTTGAACGAGATAATGAACAATATGAATATAACGACCAGTTTGGTTTGGTTAAAGTAAATACAAAAGGAGGTATGTAATGTTAGATAAAGAAATTGAAAACTTCTTTGCTAAATTAAAAGAAAATTGGAAAAGGAAAAAGATAAAGCCAGCGATGACTACTGAGGTTAAAGAACAGCTAATTGAAGAGTGTGAGTCACATTATTCTTTGGGTAACTGGCTATCTTATGCTGCAACGAATGCAACAAAAAGAGCATTTTCAAGCCACCCGAGTAAATTCACTCATCCAGATATTGGTGCGTCTGAAACAAATATTAAAAAGAAAACTTACGTGTCACCTATTGTTTATTTAGGTAATTTTGAAAACGATGGCTATATAAAAACAGGAAATGTTTTGGGAATTAGCTTAGATTCGACTGGTAATGGTACAGAAGTAGGCAGGGTTGGTGAAATTGGAGCTTTCTTATCACTAAGCTTGGATGATGGAAAACGTTTATTTAAACATTTACAAGAGGATACCGAGAAAGCTAAAGAGTTGCTAAGTTTATCAGTTGAGCCATACGGTGATTTAAAGAGTGGTTTACTATCAATGATAAAGGATGTTACTGCGCAAACTAGCTCTAAAATAAAGCAAGTGTATTTTCCTGTTGATAATAATGTTCTTGGTAATGATTATCACCAATTATCATTGTTAACCAATTCAGGCATGGTTTATCAATTACGTGCACGCCTTGATAAATTACGTTTTTCAGATGAAGTAAAAGAGCTTAGGGATAAAAAACGTAAAAATGAATTGAGTGAGCAAGGCTATAGTGAGATTTATGGTTTAACTACCATAGGTTATGGTGGAACTAAGCCACAAAACATTAGTGTTTTGAATAATCAAAATGGCGGCAAAGCACACTTATTATCATCACTACCGCCTAGCATTGAAAAGCGTGATATTCATTTTCCCAAAAGTGATTTCTTTATTGAGTCGTTTAAAAAATATGATTATGCCGATACATTCAAAGCGTTACACATTGTATTTGAAGATCACCGGAATAACATAAATACACGTGATAAACGAGATCGCTATCTGCAAGATATTATGGACTTACTTATTGAAAAAATGTGGGCGGTTAGAGCCGTTTCACAAGCACAATTTCATAAAGAAAGCTCTTCGCTTGTTAGTCATCAGTTAACTTGGCTACACAGCGAGCATGAAAAAGACAGAGAGATATCTGAACAATGGTTAGATAAAGTAGTACATGATATTTCCCGCTGGATAAGTCGAAGTTATGAAAAAATATTAGCCAAAAAAGCAATAACCCTAGGGGAAGATGAGCGCTTACTGTTTACTAATGTTGTTGAACAAAACAGGGAGTTTTTAAAATGAATAAGTTAAAACGGCTTTTATTGTTACCGCACTTAAAAGTACATAACGCCAATGCGCTTTCTAGCCCTTTTACCATAGGTTTTCCTGCGATGACTGCGTGGTTAGGTGCTGTACATGCCTTGCAGCGAAAATTAAATGCTAACGGTTTTGACTCCGTTAAATTTATTGGCACAGCAGTAATAAGCCATCAATGTGATTTACAAACCCATAAAGGTGTAGGTGATTTTGTTCACTCAATAATTGGCACAGGTAACCCACTAGATAAAACTGGTGCAAGAAGTGCCTTTATTGAAGAAGCTCGTTGTCACTTAGATGTATCGTTAGTCATTGAATATTCAGGTATTGAAAAAGAAGATGAGCCGCTTATTCAAGAAAAAATCGCGCATCTACTTAATAGTAGTATGAAAATAGCTGGCGGAGACATATTAACCTTTAAAACTGCTGAGTTTTTTAAAGTAGAGCAGGGGAATATTAGCGATCTTCAGCAATTAACACGTAAGTTGATGCCAGGTTATGCACTTATTGAACGACGAGATTTAATGGTTGAGGCAATCAAACAAGGTCAAGATGCAATGGATGCCATAGTTGATTATTTGGCAATTCATCATACCTGCCAAGCACCAACTAATAATATTGAAGATAATAGTGAGCAGAGCAACGGTGAACAAAAGGCTATTTGGTCAAGTAAACGTAAAGCCAAAGGCTGGTTAGTGCCTATTGCCACTGGCTTTCATGGTTTAACAGAATTGGGCGAAGCCAAAAATCAGCGCGATCCAAATACACCACATCGTTTTGCTGAAAGTGTTGTTACCTTAGGTGAATTTAAAATGCCCCATAAGATAAAAGCAATAGATGAAATATTATGGCGTTATCAAACAAAAGAAAGCTGCAATTTATATTTATGCACACAAAATACAGCTGAAAAGCAAACCGAACAAGAAATGCTAGACGACTTATAGAGTTAATTAGTACCTAAATTCAAATTACTTAGTAACAAACTCAAATTATTCAAAATAAAAGGAAATTATCATGGCTAAGAATCAAGACACCGCATCAGTATTGGCATTCGAAAAAAAATTAGTACCTTCAGATGGCTATATGTATGGCACAAAATGGGATGATAGAAGTGAAGTAACACCATTGCAATTAATTGAAAAATCGGTACGCGGTACTATTTCAAATCGTTTAAAAGCAGCAATAAAAAATGATCCAGTAAAATTAAATGCCGAAGTTGAAAAGGCTAATTTACAAACCGTTGATAGCTGCGCCTTAGCACCAGAGCAAGATACCTTAAAATTACATTTTACTTTAAAAGTTTTAGGTGGCGTGCAACAACCATCTGCCTGTAATAACGTATTATTTAAACAAAGTTATGCCAGTGCAGTACGTGACTATGTTGGTAAAGAGGGTTTTAAAGAGTTAGGTAAACGCTATGCACTAAATATTGCTAACGGCCGTTTTTTATGGCGTAACCGTGTTGGCGCTGAAAACATTGAAGTTCAAGTAAACGCGCTAAATAAAGATGCTAAACAATCATGGACTTTTGATGCAACACAATTTAGCACTAAGCATTTTAATAATGATGATGCACAAGTGGTTGAGCTAGGAGAGCGTATTGCCAAAGCTCTTGCCAGTGAAGATGACTTTTTAATGTTAGAAATTAATTGCTTTGTGCAGGTAGGTAAAGCACAAGAAGTCTACCCAAGTGAAGAGCTAGTGCTTGATAAAGGCAAAGGTAAAAAAAGTAAAATTCTTTATGCAGTAAAAGATATTGCCGCTATGCATTCTCAAAAAGTGGGCAATGCGCTACGTAGCATAGACACTTGGTATCCTGAATTTGAGGATATTGAAAAATCAGCAGGACCAATTGCCATTGAACCATATGGCGCGGTAACCAATTTAGGCAAAGCATATCGTACACCTAAAGACAAACAAGATTTTTATACTTTTTTTGATAAGTGGGCACGAGGTGCTGAGCTAGAACGTATTGAAGATGAGCATTATGTGATGGCCATTCTTGTGCGTGGTGGTGTATTTGGTGAAAGTGATAAATAGTTTTCTTAAAAGGAGTTAAGAGAAATGAAATATTATCTCGATATTACTTTATTACCAGGTTCAGAAATCACGCTCGGTTTTATTTGGTTTAAGGTTTATCAGCAAGTACATATAGCCTTAGCTGAAAATAAAATAGGAAATAATTTATCTGCTATTGGTTTATCTTTTCCAGGATATTTTGAAAAAGACAAAGCATTCCCATTAGGTAATAAACTACGCTTATTTTCACCTACAGTAGATCTGTTAGATAAATTATCAATTACAACTTGGTTAAAATACTTTGTTGACCATACACATGTTACTTCAATAAGGGGAGTGCCAGAGTCAGTAACACAATATGCTTGTTTTAGCCGAAAACAGTTTATAACAAATATTTCACGTTTAGCGAGACGCAGAGCTAAACGACATGAGGAATCGTTTGAACAGGCATTACAGCACTATGTAAACTTTGAAGATGAGCAAACTAAATTGCCTTTTATTAATGTGAAAAGTTTAACGAAAGATGAACAATTTAAGCTCTTTATTGATTGTGAACTAGGTAAACATGCAAAAGGAGTTAGTTTCACTTGTTATGGGTTTAGTGAAAGAGAAAAGGATAAGCAAGCCACAGTACCTTGGTTTTAATTTGCTTTAAATAATGTTGTTAGCTTTAACCCCGTTGAATGCGACGGGGTTAATTTTTTAGGGAGAGCCTTATATTTACCCTAAAAAATTGTTCTTTAAAAATTTAGTTAAATATTAATAAGTTATAAATAGTCTAAAATTTTAGGGTAAAAGGCCCTAAATCCATTAGCTTATTGTTGTAACTTATTTTTTTGTTGTTACTCTATTGTTCACTGCCGCACAGGCAGCTTAGAAAAAGTCGCAACGGACTTGCCTGCATCTTCTGCAGTTCACTGCCGCACAGGCAGCTTAGAAAACGACAAGGTTCTAAAAAGTGATCGTTTTGTTGTTCACTGCCGCACAGGCAGCTTAGAAACTACTTCGGGCTGAACTTCTGTAGGCGTTTCTGTTCACTGCCGCACAGGCAGCTTAGAAAACTAAAACGTGCTGCTTTACCACCTACGCTAAGTTCACTGCCGCACAGGCAGCTTAGAAATAAAATAGACCGCCTAAGCAGTCTCAAATATAGTTCACTGCCGCACAGGCAGCTTAGAAAAACAAGTAAGGAAACCACTATGGCTACAATTGGTTCACTGCCGCACAGGCAGCTTAGAAAGAATGACCATTATATTAGGTGACAGATTGTTAGTTCACTGCCGCACAGGCAGCTTAGAAAATAATATCAACAAACTTAGAACCACTTAACACGTTCACTGCCGCACAGGCAGCTTAGAAAAATATCGTCATAAATCATGACATCAACTGCACGTTCACTGCCGCACAGGCAGCTTAGAAACATTGCCCAGGTATCGCAATAAGTGCTTTTAAGTTCACTGCCGCACAGGCAGCTTAGAAATTCCAGCACAGAAAATTAAAACACCTCTACGAGTTCACTGCCGCACAGGCAGCTTAGAAAACCGATATATACATCAACCCGTGCGGGGTGATGTTCACTGCCGCACAGGCAGCTTAGAAAAGCACCAAAGTAAATGGTAATGGTCTTATTGCGTTCACTGCCGCACAGGCAGCTTAGAAATTTTACTTCAATATCTAAAGATTTCCTATCAAGTTCACTGCCGCACAGGCAGCTTAGAAATGCTTATCATGGCCCGAATGTTCAGGTGAATAGTTCACTGCCGCACAGGCAGCTTAGAAACCTCAACACTCACCCCTGCATCCCATCCAGAAGTTCACTGCCGCACAGGCAGCTTAGAAATGTTTTGAAATAAGTCATTTTTAACTTTTCGTGTTCACTGCCGCACAGGCAGCTTAGAAAGTTAATAAAAGATGAGAATGTTGTTGCTTCTAGTTCACTGCCGCACAGGCAGCTTAGAAAAGGCTACAGACACTTTTTTGGCGGTATCTGCAGTTCACTGCCGCACAGGCAGCTTAGAAAGCCACCCACTAAAACAACTGTATTATCAACGCGTTCACTGCCGCACAGGCAGCTTAGAAACTTTATATCAAAGTCGTGCAGCAGCGTATATCGGTTCACTGCCGCACAGGCAGCTTAGAAAATAGCAACTTCAAATGGACGAGCTTCTACAGAGTTCACTGCCGCACAGGCAGCTTAGAAAAAATATAGATAAACACGATGCTGAAAATGCAGGTTCACTGCCGCACAGGCAGCTTAGAAAGTGCATCAAGCAAGCATGCATCAGAGCATGATGTTCACTGCCGCACAGGCAGCTTAGAAAAGTTGTGCCAGAATAAAGCGCATGAGTAATATGTTCACTGCCGCACAGGCAGCTTAGAAAATTTAAAAGTTCGTTGGTTGTCTCCGTTTCATGTTCACTGCCGCACAGGCAGCTTAGAAAAGGCGTATGAACTGAGATAAATCAATTGATAAGTTCACTGCCGCACAGGCAGCTTAGAAAAGATGGATATCATAATCACAAACCCGCCGTTTGTTCACTGCCGCACAGGCAGCTTAGAAATTTCATTTTTTCGCACATGGCAACGGCTTTTTGTTCACTGCCGCACAGGCAGCTTAGAAATTGCCATCAAAAGATGTAAAAACCAATGTTCAGTTCACTGCCGCACAGGCAGCTTAGAAATGAACTAGAAAAACTAGGTGATTCAGGCGAGCGTTCACTGCCGCACAGGCAGCTTAGAAATCTTGGATTATGCGTTTGACGCATGTGTTATCGTTCACTGCCGCACAGGCAGCTTAGAAATCCTGCAGATAAAGTTTCTAATACTGTATCAAGTTCACTGCCGCACAGGCAGCTTAGAAATGGAAGAAATCGAAAACCAAAGTGAAGAGATGGTTCACTGCCGCACAGGCAGCTTAGAAAAGGCGTAGTGAAGTCACTCAGTGACGATAATAGTTCACTGCCGCACAGGCAGCTTAGAAATTTAAACAAAAAATCTAAAATTCCCATTTAACGTTCACTGCCGCACAGGCAGCTTAGAAAAAACACATAGAGATAAAAGCGCAGCACAACAAGTTCACTGCCGCACAGGCAGCTTAGAAAAAATCACCATTTTACAGCAGCATTATATAAAGTTCACTGCCGCACAGGCAGCTTAGAAACAAGGAATAATTACCAGTGCAACATTTGTTTTGTTCACTGCCGCACAGGCAGCTTAGAAACAAATGAAACAGCGATAGAAATCGAATATGGAGTTCACTGCCGCACAGGCAGCTTAGAAACAAATGAAACAGCGATAGAAATCGAATATGAAGTTCACTGCCGCACAGGCAGCTTAGAAATATTTTCAAAATTAGAAAAAACTCAGAACTGAGTTCACTGCCGCACAGGCAGCTTAGAAAGCAAAAGACTCAGGTAAAACAAGTTTGAATTTGTTCACTGCCGCACAAGCAGCTTAGAAAGCCCATATTAAAACCTTAACCTGTAAACATGCGTTCACTGCTGCACAGGCAGCTTAGAAATAGCATTTGACGAATGGCATGGTCTGATTGTCGTTCACTGCCGCACAGGCAGCTTAGAAAATTAAGAAATTTAACCTTGCCATCATCTGTAAGTTCACTGCCGCACAGGCAGCTTAGAAAAAACACAAATATATTCACGGTCTCTTGGGCCAGTTCACTGCCGCACAGGCAGCTTAGAAAATTATAAGCAATGTCACCCATTGTCTGAGCCAGTTCACTGCCGCACAGGCAGCTTAGAAAAGGCTTTGTGCTGCGGTGCTGCTGACATCAATGTTCACTGCCGTACAGGCAGCTTAGAAAATCCATTAAGCGCGTGTTTGCTCTTGGTAAAGGTTCACTGCCGTACAGGCAGCTTAGAAATTTTGCATATTTCAGCGCGACCACGCCACCAAGTTCACTGCCGTACAGGCAGATTAGAAAAGTATTAAATTAGGGTTTAATAAGTGGCCCTCGTTCACTGCCGCACAGGCAGCTTAGAAATAAATAGGGCGTAATACCATGAGTGAAGAGCTGTTCACTGCCGCACAGGCAGCTTAGAAATAGACCTAAACTTTTACTATAAGAAACTTCATGTTCACTGCCGTACAGGCAGCTTAGAAAAACTATCCATATTAAATAATAATGGAGTGGTTGATCACTTCTATGAAATT
>Ga0105359_10005165_pt1 | contig 10237 bp, 7 predicted proteins | sample GOMGulsemesocosm_6_FD_83659 | JGI IMG/M metagenome (GOLD analysis project Ga0105359, IMG submission 83659) | Methane-oxidizing microbial communities from mesocosms in the Gulf of Mexico - GOM8C Gulf of Mexico | ecosystem: Environmental > Aquatic > Marine > Cold seeps | place: Gulf of Mexico... | reverse complement strand
CCTGTTGCCATTGCCTATGCTGAATCTGTGGTTGCAGATACGGCAATGGAAGAAACTAAACCTGGCATTTTCAGTGAAGGAAAAACCGCTTTAGATATCGATGATTTGTTTTTTAGGTCGATTGATTTACCCCACTTTAATAAGCAAACTCAGGCGATAGAAGGTATAAGTTTATTGCCAATAGAGTCGAGTCATTATAAAGAGGCCCTTAAAAAATATAAAAATGCTAACTACGATGTTAAGCATATTAAAGATTTGCATTTCTTTAAAAATTGCTCGTCAATTGTTTCTATTATTTCGTTACCTAAAGATTATAAATTGTCTTATTTAGACTTGAATAAACTAAAAATGCATCTTAATAATTTATTTCCTAATACAACTTTAAAGCGTTATGCCTTAGTTATAGGGGCATCGGCTAATTTGTCCTTAACGACATTAATTGCAAAAAGCCCTTGTTTAAGTGATGATTTTTTAACGCTACTTGTTGCCTATATAAAGCGCTGTTTTGCCAAAGACAAATATCGTTTTGACGAGACCTTAGATAACGCCATTATTGACTTTATTAGAGAGCCAGAATTTGATGAGTCTAAGCTAGATAACATGTTAATTGAGCATGAGAATCCTGCCAAAATTCTTGATACTAATTGGTATGCGATTAAACCTATGTATGAGAAAAAATACCGTGAATTAGTACGAGATAATAAAAAATTCAGTTCAATAAACGATATTCGTTTAAGTCGCGACAGTGTGAAAAAGTCGATTCATTACTTACGTGAAATTTATCGTCATAGAATTAGTAAAACGAAAGTGATCTCGTTAAATAACGCAATGAACAAACCCGTAGCATCTAAAACAAAGGTTAAAACTAAAACCAAAGAAAATAAAAAATAGAAATCTTTGAATAATTTCTTGTGGGGTTTATGAAAGGTTAAATTCGAATTGAATTTAACCTTTTTTTTATTGCGCTAAAAATATCTCGTGTCATAATCGAATTGCATAGCCAAATGATTTGGTTAAGGAAAATATAATAATAACACGGAGATATTATGGAAAATTATAGTCTATATGATAATTACACCTTAGAAGATCTTATTAAAGCTAAGACAAAACTTAATAGTAGTTCCAAGCCTGAAAGACTCGATTATTTAAACAAGCTTATCGCAATAAAACAAAGGGCCAAGCGCTCTTCGCAAATTGAAACGCCAACAGCTCACGCTTCAACAAAAACCGAAACGAATAAGCAAACAGTTGAAAGTTCTAATACTTATGTCGATGCACCAAAACATCAACCGGTAAAAGCAAAATCCCCAGTTATATTTCACGGTAAAACAGGCGAATATTATTCAATTTGGATAGTTAATATTTTACTTAGCATAGTGACCTTAGGTATTTATTCTGCTTGGGCGAAGGTCAGAACTCAACGATACTTTCACGCCAATACAGAAGTGGATGGTCATAGGTTTAGTTATTTGGCTGATCCAATACAGATACTAAAAGGTCGCATTATTGCCTTAGTGTTATTTGTTGGTTTTTACCTTGCTAGTTCAATGTCGGCTGTAATAGGTATTTTATTAGCGGTTACTTATATTTTTGCTGTGCCTTGGTTATTGTGCAAAAGCTTAAAGTTTAATATGCAAATGATAGGCTATCGCAATATTCGCTTTAATTTTCATGGAAAATATATGCACGCGCTTTTAGTCTTTATGGTTTACCCCATTTTAAGCGTATTTACCTTATATCTGGCACTGCCTTTAGTGTTAAAAACCATAGATAAGTTTATCTGTGATCATATTAGTTATGGTGACAAAAAATTCCAATCAAACCTAAATGCTGCCACTTATTATAAAGCTTCCTTTGGCGCAGTATTAATAGGTGTTGTAATGTTTGTCGCAGCTATTATTTTTTCAGGTATTGAAATGGCAACGCTCGCTAACATGCAACAACAACCAACAACCGCGCTATTTCCAATAATATTAATGGCGACTTATTTAGCTGTATTTATTATTTCGGGCGCTTTTTATACTAAAGTGGTTCGTAATCATTTATACAATAATACGCAAATTGAAGGTATCGCATCTTTTAATTCGAATGTTTCACTACCCTCATTAATTTGGTTAAATCTTTCTAACTTAATCGTTTTAATTTGTACATTAGGACTAGCACTTCCTTGGGTAAAAATTCGTTCAACAAATTTTTTCTGTCAAGTAACAGAAGTCGGTGTTTTACCCGGTATAAATGCGGTAATAGCTGATAACTCCACTGGTGTTAACGCCATAGGTGATGAAATTTCAGAAGTTTTTGATTTTGACATTGCATTAGGTTAACCCATAGTCATTTAATTTGACTACTTTGTCTTATTCCATGGATGGAATCTAAACTTGATGAATACCACTTCAATACAAGGGAAATAATGAGCATAATTCAAATTTCTGGGCAGTTTTATCAAGGAAATTCCTCAGACTTTCAAACGGCCATTGCTCTTTTTAACTGCAATGGCCTGATTGAAATTTCATCTGACTCTCAAAATGACTTAATAATAAGTGCAGAAATTGCCCAGGTTAAGATCTCAGATAAATTGGCCAATACGCCAAGACAAGTCATTTTCAATGACGGCTGTTTGTTTTCATTTGTTGCAACTGATGAAATTGAACTATGGCTAAATATCCATGGTAAGAAATCTTTAATAGATAAATTGGAGCAGAATAAAAAGCTAGCTTTCACTGCCTTTATTTTAGTACCCACGTTACTCATCGCTGTATTTAAATTTGCTATACCTGCCATCGCAATTAACTTTGCCAGTATAATTCCTCAGTCAGCAATAAAGCACTCTTCTGAACATTCGTTAAGCACTTTAGATAAAACGGTTTTATCAGCTTCAAAATTATCGACACAAGTAAGAGAAAGTTATCAGCAAACGTGGAAAAGCAAGATAGACATTCATTTTACATCCGCAAATAACTACAAGATTTTGTTTAGGAAATCGGTGTACTTTGGCGCAAATGCCTTTGCTTTACCTGACGGTACAATTGTTGTAACTGACGATTTGATCAAATTATTTGATAAACACCCTGAGGCCTTGTTTGCCATTTTATTACATGAAATTGGCCATGTAGAACAGCAACATTCTATGCGTTATATAGCTGAAAGTGTAGCTACAGCTATTGTTGTAAATTATTTATTTGGTGATGTAAGTGGCATGATAGATCTTTTTGTGGGCTCTGGTGCTACCATCATTAGTAACAAATTTTCACAAAAGCTAGAATGGGAAGCTGATAACTTTGCGATAGAGGCTTTAAAACAACAAGGAGCGTCTACTGAAAGCTTCGCACAAGCGATGGAATTGCTGCTTAGTACAACCGATGAGACGGCTTTGGAGCAACTATTTAGTACCCACCCTTTATTGAAAGAACGTGCCAACAATGCCCGAAAGTAGAATAATTATTGTCAACTGATTTATCAATAGGTTGATAACGCGCGTTCAATGCTGTTTTTAAAATATTAGCTATAATAATTATAATATTATTTTTGTTGTATTTTAAAATGCCGACTTTTTTGGGACTCATTAAAAAACAATTTTATATACAAAGCATTATGCTACTAATGTTGTTGTTCTCTATTTATTCATTAGCTCAAGAAACACCTTCCTCTTCAACAAGAGACGTCTTATCCTTTAGCCTAGAAGAATTATTAAATATAAAAGTAACTACATCAGCTAAAAAAGCACAAAAGACGTCATCAGCCCCTTCAATTATTAATGTTATTACGGCAGAAGAAATCGTTAAAATGGGTGCAAAAAGCCTAACTCAAGTATTAAGTATCCTACCGGGGTTTACCCCTTTAACTGAACTAAAAAGTGACCGATTATTTGTCGTTCGAGGCTTAAGCCTAAAAGACGGTATATTAGTACTTATTGATGGGGTAACTGTTAACGATGCATTCGACGGCAGTTTTGACTTTTATCAACGCCAAGTGGACGATATAGACCGTGTAGAAATAATCAGGGGCCCAGGCTCTGCACTTTATGGTGGTTACGCAGTATCTGCCGTTATCCATATTTTTACGAAACGCGCAAACGTTAAAGAGTCCCTTCATAGTCTAAAGTTAGGCCTTGGCTCTTTTCATGAAAAACGATTTTCTGCTGACATCAAACAGGATTTATCGAATTATATCAACAACCTTAAGGTCTCCAGTAGCTTTAGTTATACTAAAAACGATGGCGATAAACTTTACCTTGCTCAAGATGGCTTTTTTACGCCAACACAAGGAGACTTCCTTGCCCCTTTAAGCAATCCAACACTAACACCTACGATTAGACAAGAGTCAGTAGAAAAATTTAATGGTCATATCAGTGCCAACATTAACAATTTATTTATTAACTTTAATCATGGCCAACTAATATCAACACCTATTTTCAGTCATTTGGGGTTGGTGACCGAAATTGACAAATCAATCAAAGAAACAACATTGGATGTGCTGTCAGCTACTTATCGTTTCACCTTATTTGACAAAGTCTCGGTAGCAGCGAAAGTTTATGGTGTAGAGAATGAAGCCAAACTGTTTGGTCAAAGCATGCCACCCCATATCCGAGGTGATGAAGATCAAGACGGCTTAAACGAAAATTTTTTCTCTGGCATCATTGAAAACTTCCATCATCGAACGATTAGCTTAGGGGGAGAAATAGAAACAACTTACCCGCTAAATGCAGAGCACGAGTTATTAATTGGTTTTATTTATGACAAAACTGACTTAGTAAAAGTAAAGAAAATTGCTAATGTCACCCTTTTTTCTCGTGGAGAAGCAGTTATATTTCCAGCCCAAAATGTGACCAACGAATTTATGCCTGAGAATGTCGATAGAATCATGAGGGCGGTGTATGTTCAAGAATATTGGAAGTTTAACGAAAAGCTAAATATAACGGCAGGTATGCGCGTCGGAGACTATAGTGATTTTGGCAAGACAACAAACCCGCGTATCGGTGTAGTACATAAATTCAACGAACAACTGTATATGAAAGTGCTTTACGGCGAAGCATTTAAACCACCAACATTTTCACAGCTATTTGACTTAACTCCGACCTTAAACCAATTTCGAAAAAGAGGGAATTCGACGTTAAAGCCCACTGAGATATCCACTATAGAGTGGCAATTAGGCTACGATTTTTCTCCTCGATTGAAATCTAATGTCACTGTTTTTCAAAACAATACCAGCAATGAAATATTTTTTGACTCACAAAGCAATGTTGAACAATGGCGAAATTTGGGAGCAAGGAAAACAAAAGGTGTTGAAATAGAATTAAAAGGGGCTTGGTTAGGTTTTGATTTTTCGTATTTCAATTATTCATATCAGAAAACGAACAAAGATATATTAGGTTTAGGTGAAAACATTCATCCTAATCATAGAGTCAATTCCGGTGGGACCTATCAGTTAACAGATAAATTTCAACTTAACATTAACTTATCTTACTTTTCATCACCTAAAAGAGAAACTGGCGATAACAGAGCGAGAATTAGCGCAAAATTTTTAACAAGGTTAACCTTTCAAGCAAAAAACATTTTTCAATCTAACTTAAATGCAGAGCTCTTAATTAACAATGTATTCAATAGTGATGATAGGGACGAAATAAAGCAATCAGCAAAAATTTTAGACGATATTCCTTTAGAAAAGCGCAGTGTAAAACTCACTTTGTCGTATCAATTTTAATGAGGATAGTAAAAATGAAACATACCTTTTACCTCTATTCATCAATATGCATCATCATTTTTTCTATGATCAGCTGTAAAGACACTGAATTTAACATAATAAATGAAGGCTCAACAGACAGTGGCTCGACTCAAGAAGCGAGCGTTTCTGGAAAAGTGACTGATATTTTTGGTTCACCTATAGCGGGCGTTACTGTTGTTACCTTGCCATTCGCGCGCCAAGTGGTTAAAGATGAGATTGGCCGTAAATCTATTGAAAATATATTCACTGATGAAGACGGAAATTATCAAATAGATAACTTACCTCAAGGAACATTTAAATTGCTTTTCCTTGCCAGTAACTTTATTAAAGGGAGCTTGACTATAGGGCCTGTAGATTTTGTTCCTACTAACTTAGTTGAGGGGCATATTAAAAAAGGAATCGTTTTACAGGACTATCCCAGACTAGACGACTTAATGACGAAACCTGTTGCTCTTTTTGACCCTGAAGATAAAAAACGTATGACTGAGATACTAACGTCGAATGGCATTTCTTTCGATCATATCTTAGACAGTATTAGCACACTAAAGAAAGAGAATTACAATGTTTTGGTTATAGGTTTAGACGCCACCGTATTTACTGATATTAATATGCTGATAAACAATAAATCACTCATTGATAGCTTTCTCGCAGATGGCGGCTCGATCTATATTGGTCAGTTAAATGATTTTAGTGTCGAAGCTATTCCTATGCCTTTTTTAACGGGAGATCAGCAATACGCTTTACACACCGAAAATGCCCCATTTAATGATTTCACCTCAGGGAAAGTTAAAGTTGAAAATCACCCAATAGTCACAGGTGTTGAGTTTATAAACTGGAGTTTCGTCGAAGCGGGTCAACAAACCATTAAGAACAATGTCACCTTCGATGCAGCCATTAAAAACAGCTTTGATCAAACAAACTGGCAAATTATTGTCACAACACCTGCTCAAGATTTTTCTTCTGGCAGTGGCGTGGTGGAGGCTGAAGATGATGTCATTATTGCTGAATATTCTGACCCAAGGAGTGACGCAAAAATAGTGGTCAACCAAGCTGCATTTTATCAAGCAACTTTTGGCGATGTTACAGATAACAATGGCATATTGTTAACCACTAATGTGGTTAATTATATTAAATTTCTCAATAAGCTCGAGTAGCCGTTCTCTATTAAAATAATACAAATAATTCAAAGAGAAATTTTTGAACCTACCTTTAAATTTGGATAAGAAGCGAATGATAATTGATTTTATTTGGGCTGATTACTATGCTTAATTTTACTTAGTCTGTGGGGGAGATTTATGTTTGTATCTATAAAAACTAAAATATTTACCTCGATATTTGTTAGTGTCTTTGTTTTACTTACAGCAACCTCTATAAGCTTTTATTTCATTCATAGCCTTATTAACGAGTATATTGCTTATGACAAAAGACATGTTGAAACACAAAGGGCTATTAATCTTATTCACCTTGAATTTGAGTCATGTATTCATGAATGGGAAAAGTTACTGATTCGAGGAAGAGACACAAGGGAGCTTGAACTTCATTGGCAAGGGTTTAAAGCTTCATCAAATAATGTTGTAACGACAACTAAAAGCTTAATTGCAGATAAAGCACTAACAGCAAGTATGCGGTCAAACCTGAGCAAATTTTCAACGCTTTTTGATGAGATGTTACAAAAATACAACCGTGCTTTTCAATTATATACAACGAATGACTTCAATATTATTGCTACCGATGAAAGTGTAAAAGAGATAGATATTCCAGTCGCTATTTTACTCAAACAAATGCGAAAACAGTTAACAAGCGATATTTTAGTGGAAGCAAAAACTCTGCACCGTCGTGCTGATGAGTTCATTTGGCAAATCCCACTATTACTGTTTGTTATTTGTATAGTAATGCTTGTTTCCTTGTATTATTTGTTAAACAAAAGGATCATCAAACCTACCAACCAACTTATTGATAATGTTAAATCTTTGGCTGAATCTAACTTTCACTTTAACGTACATTGCTGTAGTTTGGATGAACTTGGAGAGCTGGCCTGCCATATTAAAAAATTAAAAGAGAAAATGTCAGAATCCGTATCACAAGTTACTATGGTAGGTTATCAAGTGAACAACTCTTTTAATCAACTTAAGCAGGTTAGTGATGATATTTCTCATGGCGCTAATTCTCAATTTGAATGTGTAGCTGATATCAAAGAATCGATGGAAAACTTAGAGCAAATATCAACCTCATTAACGCTAAGTGTTGCTCAATCTATCGCCGCAAATGAACAAGTTAAAAATTTAACTCAAACATGTATATCTGCCTTTGAAGAGAATGAAAATGAGATGGAATCCTTGGTTACTGAAGTGAATGTTGCAACAAGTAGAACCATTGACTTACAAAAAGAAACGGCGAGTATTAGTGATATTTTGGAGGTAATAAACTCAGTTGCTGAGCAAACGAACCTATTAGCATTAAATGCAGCTATAGAAGCGGCTAGGGCCGGAGATGCAGGTCGTGGTTTTGCAGTTGTTGCAGATGAAGTTAGAGCTTTGGCTGGGAAAACACGCGAGTCTACTACTATGATAAGTAATGTTATAACTTCTCTGCGACAAGCTTCAGACAATGCGGTGTTCTCGATGAAGTCAGGGCAAAAATTAACTGCCGAAAACGCAGAAAAATCGGCTTCGTTAATGGCAGACCTACACCAGATATTTGATCAATTGGACCAAATGCAAAAAGCGACTAATGAAGTTGAAAATTCGGCCAGACAGCAACAAGACATATCAGGCCAATTACATATTAAAGTTGAAACGATCTCAAAGTATAGTGATGATTATCTAAAGCTTGCTGAAGATAAAACGCTAAGTGCAGCCTTGAGTTCCGCTTCAGAAGAACTGCAAATTTTATCAGTAGGACTCTCAGAAAATACTCCCGAAGACAGCGACGAACTCTTTTAATTAGTTCTGATTTACCGACGCTTTCTATCGCGCTTTCATTAGTGTAATATGTTGGCGAATAAATTCTGAGATCTTCAAAATTATACAGGCATGTATAGCTTTTATTGTTGGTTGGATCTATAAAGTATTTGAAATTCAGGGAAGATGAATGCGAACAGAATAAAGGTCATTTAATATTTGTTGGAAGTACCTATGTTTACCCTGTTTGTTAGGAAATTTTTCCGCTATTTTTTATTTTTTGTCTCCCTAAGCTTTATCCCATTGTGTTACGCAATGGAAAAACCTAAGACCTCTTGTGACTTTATTCGAGTAACAGGAAATAATGATTATCCTCCATTAATTTGGCAAGACGCTTCTCTGCCTGAATCTTTGACTGGTGTCTTAATAGATTAACAGAAAAAAGTACTGAGCAACCTCAATTTGCAAGTTTCAACTCGCTATATGGGTAATTGGGCAAGAGCTCAATTGGAAACTAAAAATGGCAACGCAGATATATTATTGGCACCCTATTTGACAAAAGAGCGACAAAGTTGGTTAAATTACTTTCCTACACCCATTATGAGTGATCCTGTTCATTTGGCTTTTAAGTCAGATAGCTACAAAGAAATTCAAAGTTTGCGGGCACTTACTAACCTGGTTGGTACTAGTCCAAGGGGTAATAGTTACGGTGAGAAATTTGACCTGTATGCCAAACAGCATTTAAGTATTTTTGAAACAAATACTTTAGAAGAGTCTTTTAACATGTTACTTAAAGGACGTGCAGACTACGTTATTTATGGTCTTTATCCCATGATGTCGACTAGTCACTTAATGGAAATTAATCAGAAAATAGTATTTTCAAAAAAAGCCATTAGCGCCAAAAACCTATATTTTAGCATGGCAAGATCTTCTGGTTGCAATATGCATTTCGATATAATATCCAAGGAATTAGAACATTTAGTACAAACCGGTTATATAGACAATTTGATTAATCGCTATCTTAAAAAATGGCGTGTTCAACAAAATAGTTCAAAGGTAACACTCATCCAATAATTTAGAACGAATACTTAACACCTAACGTTATGACATCTGTCTCATCAAAAGTTTCAAAAGATGCTTCGACACTGGATTTATCGGTTATGTAATAGCCAATACCCGCCCCATAACCAAACTCCCAATTATCGTCAGAAGCAGATACTTCTTGAAAAGTTGCTTTAATATCCAAATTTGCATAAGAAGGAACCGCATATATATAGGCGCCATTACCATAGTCGTATTGGGCTCGAACGGAAAGAACAATTAACCTTTTTACCTCTAAGTCGACACCAGATGCGCTGTCATTTGAAACACCTGATCCTATCTTTAACTCCGGAATATAGGATACTTTATTTTCTGTATTCGTAAATTGATAAGACACTGAACCATAAATAATCCCTAAAGATACATCTGAAAATTGAATTTTCTCTGAGAAATCAGTGTACCCACCACCAACTTGCCAATCTGCAGATACCGTTAAGGAAAAACTGATAAGAAAAAATGCTAGTAAAAAGTTTTTAGACATTATGATTTCCTCTTTAAGGTAAAAATTAATTGGG
>Ga0105359_10005163_pt1 | contig 10239 bp, 5 predicted proteins | sample GOMGulsemesocosm_6_FD_83659 | JGI IMG/M metagenome (GOLD analysis project Ga0105359, IMG submission 83659) | Methane-oxidizing microbial communities from mesocosms in the Gulf of Mexico - GOM8C Gulf of Mexico | ecosystem: Environmental > Aquatic > Marine > Cold seeps | place: Gulf of Mexico... | reverse complement strand
CCCATTAAATATGATGGCAACTTACATTATGAGCTTTCAACAATGCATGGTTCTAAGGGGTTGGAGTGGGACAGTGTTATTATTCTGGGTTTACATGATAAGGCTTACCCTGGACAATGTAGAGAAAAGCCTATTGGGAATGCCGTTTCTTCGGTGGAAAGTCCAAAAGAACGAGAATTAAAAGAAGACAGGCGTCTTTTTTATGTGGCAATAACTAGAGCAATAAGTCAGCTCCATTTAGTAGTACCACAAGATAGTCAATTAGAGCATTGGCACAAGCACGGATGGTCTTCGACACCAAAAAAAGAAGTAGATGCTACACGTTTCGTTTTTGAGTTAGATTTAAAGCAATCTCAAACCTTATTGGATAGTATAAAAAACGGTACTAGTTCAGAATTAACGGAAAGAAAATCTAGGCATTATATTAACGAGCTTTGTAAAATATAATCAGTGAATTTCAGGAGATCGTCAGTGTTGTTAAATTGTGTCAGTTGTTTGATATCAATCGCAGTAGCTATCGTTATTTGTTGGCTAACCCAACAAAAATAGTTCCTGAGCGTATACGTTTAATTAGTCAGATGAAGCGCTGGTTGGTCAATAAACTCATGACGCAAGAAGGTCTTGTTAGCGATAAATGTCAACACACAAGTATGCTAAGGGTGAAAAAGAACACTTATCAATACCCAATGTGCTCAACCGAAACTTTGGCCCTACAGCGCCTAATCATTCGTGGTGTGGTGATGTCACTTACGTTTGGCAGGTAATAAATGGGCTTATTTAACCGTTGTTTTAGACTTATATGCACGAAAAGTCATTGGCTGGGCAATTTCCAATAGTCCTGACAGTGAGCTAACAAAGAAAGCATTACGAATGGCTTTTAAAACACGAGGAAAACAAAATAAATTGCTATTTCATAGTGACCAAGGTTGCCACTATACAAGCAAGGCATTTAGGCAGCAGTTATGGCGCTATGGAATTAGACAAAGCCTGAGCTGTCGGAAACTGTTGGGATAATGCACCAATGGAGCGCTTCATTAGGAGCTTGAGACCGAATGGATGCCCAAGCCGAGATAATTAAATATGAAAACAGCGAGCTTTCACCATTGGCTGCAGAGAAATAAAAATTAAAAACCTCTAACAAGGAGGCCAGTTTTACTTGACCACTTCATAACTTATTTAAAAGTATATCGAAAAGTGTGTGGTGATGATGTGTGGTTTAAAACTCAAATGCAAAAATTTAGAGCGTTAGGGGGGTATGTAGGATCGCTCTACTCATTTATTAAATAAAAAGAATATAATATTACTCAATTGAAGGATTAAAAATGATAAGTAGGCATCTTTTTCACTTTGCTATGGTACATGAGCAATTCGAAGAAACAGGGGATATAACTAAAGGTTTACTACCTATTTTCACCCCTTTATTAAGAGATAAGGAGGGGGAGCTGTTTCAAATTACAAGTTTTTGCAGTGATATAAACAAAGAGTATGGTTTAGAAATACACCCATACGTAATTGAAGATATGATTCCTAGTCTTGTTACAACTGGAGTACTCGAAGAGAAAGAATCTTTTAATAATGGTTGTACTTATTACATAAAAAAAGTTCATTGTGAGCAAGATATAAATATTGAAGAGACATTAGTAAAAGTAGGTAAAACTTTTAAAAACATGTCATTAACGATTTTAAATAATGTAGGAATAGCAAGCCAAGAGATTGATTTTTATGCTGAGTTTTCTAGAAGGCTAGCAAGGACAAATTATAATGTAGATTCGGGTTTAGAAGTAGATAATTATAAAGACAAAAAGGTTTCAACTAATATCGATTCAATTCTAGATTATTGCTTTGCGAGATACATGAGCGACTTGATAGAAAAAGAAGCACCTGAATTAGATGTACTTAAACAAGCATATTCAGGCGCTATTCTTTCTGAAGTTATACTTAGTCTCCGAGATCCAGGAATTACAAATGGAAATATTGAAGGTAAATATTTTTATTTAGACGCTCCGATTCTACTAAACCTACTTGGATTTAATAGTGACTATTCCGTTGATTGTTCAAAAAATCTGATAAAGCAAATTCTGTCTAACGGAGGAATAATTACTACTTCTGATACATATATAAAAGAAGCGAAGGCTTCTATTAGCTGGGCAATTAGAAACTTTGAAAATAAAGGAAGTCGAACTTCAAACCTTTGTAGATATATGTTTAAGAATCCAGGAGCAATTTCTGAAGTAAGATACGCACAAACAAGTATAGAAAAAATGCTTATAGCGATAGGATTTAGCCTTGATACTGGTTTAACGAATCTAAGTGGTAGGCTAATTAGTCAGCGAGCTACTTCATTATGCGCAAAAGTTGCAGAATTGCTAAATTGGTATAAAAATGATGAAGGACCTTTGCATGATGCTGAAATGATAACATATGTAGTACAACACCATGGTTATTGTTCTATCAAAAGCATATCTGACTCAAAATCATTTTTCATTACAAATAATGAAAGGCAAGTCTCTGTAGTAAACAAATACCTATATAGCGAAGGTTTATTCCAAAAACCTGAGATAACACCAATATTAAGTGAAAGAAATATAGCTGTAATAATGTGGGTAATTGCAGGTGGGAAAGGAATAGATGTCAGCTCGCTAACTCTGATCAGTAACTGTACTCGTGCAATGGATATGAACAAAGAAGTATTCCTTAACTTTTCTCACTTTCTTAATAAATTGCCCGATGATAAAAAAGCAATATACGAAGATATTATGGCAAATGATAGGGCGATCTATTGCTTGATGGATGAGGTTGGCGGAAACTTTGACTCTATTAATGAAAATAATTCAGAGAAGATTTTAGGGCACTCTTATGAGCAATTAAAAAAGAATATAGAAATAGAAGCCCTAAGTAGTCAGGCGGAGCTAAGTAGTGAAAATCAACAGCTTAAGGATAACTTGTCTGTTGCAGAGAACAAGTTAACAAAAGCCTTATCTACAATAAAGCAAAAGTCTAAAATAGGACTAGAATTAGCAGATGAAATACATGAATTAAAGATCAACAAAAGTGTAACTGATGAGAATTTGATTATAGAAGATACACAGAAAGTCAAAGTTAAGGTAGTTGATTCTGAAAATAATACCGAGAACTCTAAATTGCTAAAATATGAGAACCTTGCTCACAATACATCAACAGCTGTTGAAAAAATTCTCATATTTCTAAGTACATTAGTCTATTGCTTTATTGTGTTCAAATTAACTCAAGTATCAATAGATACTGCATATGAAAATGAATACATCATGATAAAAAAACCACTGTTAGAATATATGTCTTATTTGATTATCATATTAACGTTTTGGAAGTCTCCTAATTTTATATTGCAAAAACCAATTAGTAATCTTAAAGGTAAAGTTTATAAATTGATTTCCCCATATAGCTAGAATCCAACAGTTTATAGTTTTTTATTCAAACGCTACGTGAAATTTACTAGGGAATAGTCGCCAAAATAAATTTTATGCACGTAGCGTTACGCAAAATAGGATTTAATTGTTAACTTGCAAACGGTAAAATGTCAGTAAGCTAAAACACCATTAACAAATTGACAATAATAAAGGATTGGTTACATATTAGTGCTGCTAAACCCTATACTATTGAATATTGGACATAAGGGTGTTATGCTATATAGACTACTTAATAAGTAATTGATTATGTTATTTAAAAACCCTATACCTTTGTATCCATCTTATGTTGAATTGTGTCAGTTCGATTTCGAAAATTATCCTGAGCTAGATAAGCTCTTTAAATCTAATGAGCCTTGGTGGCATGAGCACTTCAATTGGGGCAAGTCTTTTTTACAGTTTGTTGGTCGTAATAAATCAATTCATACATACGATAGGTTCAGAAATGAAATTGAACGGTTTTTGCTTTGGATATTTATAATTAAAAAAAAGCCAGTTAATGAATTACGTAAAACGGACATCTTAGAGTATGCTGATTTTTGTTGGCAGCCACCAATTACATGGATTGGAACATCGAATCAAGAACGGTTTAAAATATCTAATGGTTATTCATCTGCTAATCAGTCTTGGTATCCATATAAAATTCAGGTTCCAAAAAGTCAAAAACTTGAAGTCCAAATAGACAAAAGGAAATATAGACCATCACAACACACATTAAAAGCAATGTTTACTGCGTTATCTGTCTTTTATAACTATTTAATGTCTGATGAGCATTGTCCAGGTAACCCTGCACATATAGCAAGAAAAGATTGTCGACATTTTATAATTGATTCACAGGTTAAAGAAGTTAAACGATTAACTGCTATGCAGTGGAAATATGTTTTAGATACAGCTGTTGATATGGCAAATGAAAGTCCAGACTATGAACGTAATTTATTTGTGATTTCAGCCTTGAAAACCTTATTTTTACGTGTGTCTGAGCTATCAGAACGCTCTAACTGGTCACCGGTAATGGGACACTTTTGGCAAGATGAGGATGAAAACTGGTGGTTGAAAGTATTTGGAAAAGGCAGAAAATTACGTGACATTACTGTACCAACAGATTTTCTCCCTTTTTTAGTTCGTTACCGTTCATCTAGAGGTTTAGCTGGTATGCCATTGGCTAGTGAAAATACAGTACTTGTTGAAAAGATACGTGGTCAAGGTGGTATGACTGCAAGGCATCTTAGACGTTTAGTTCAAGATGTTTTTGATAAGTCTTATGATAATATGCGAACAAATGAAAGTTCTACTAAAGCTTTAAAATTAAAAGAAGCCTCTACTCATTGGCTCCGCCATACTGGTGCTAGTATGGAAATAGAACGTGGGCGCCCTCTTAAAGATGTTTCTGAAGATCTAGGACATGCGAGTATGGCGACAACAGATACTGTGTACGTTCAAAGTGAAAATAAGCAGCGTGCTGAGAGTGGGAAGAAGAGAAAAGTTAATTGAAGGAATTGCTTATTGTGAATACAAATTAAAGGTGCAATTTATTTAACAAATTTTAACTCAGTTATAATTCACAAAAATATTTGGAAGATATTTTTGTGAATTATTCATATACACAAACCTTTAGACAATTTAAATATATATGGAAGTTCAGGTTTTTTCAATGTTTTTTGGCTCAAAAAATAACTAAATACCTAGTCAGGTAGCTTGAGATATTTCGGAACAAATCGCCACATTCAAAATATTCTATTCAGATCCTACTGCACACGTGAATCGGTAATTTTTCATTGCCTTAGTTCACTAACTATTCATCAATTATACCTAATGTTTTTGCGATTCCAGTTGTAAACCCACGAGGAAAAATTTCGTTATCATCCACATCTTTTACTTGACCAAAAGATGTGGATACCCAATGCATATTCTCCATACATTCGTCAGAAATCGCATACTTCAATGCTTGAATCTCTAATGGTTTTAAGCTACTAGATAAAAAGGATACCTCTAACTCATCAGTAGCAAGGTCCTTTTGAACATTTTTAACTTGATTCATAGGACGTTTATCGATAACAATATTTGCATGTTGTTTCAGTATACTTACATCATTTTTCAACCTATTTCGTTCAGCTATTATCTGACCAAACAATGCCCTAACGGCTATGTCAGGTATCCGTTCTAACAATTTGTGGTCTTCCGGTACGCGGTGTTTACGAGATGTTTTTGATAAAGGTTTTTTTGTTGTTGTACCCGACAAACTTGCCCACGATTCGATTAATCTACGGTAATGCCCGTTCTTTGTCGCCCTTAAAGAGGCGTAGCCTGGTCCTCCATTTTTAGATGATACTCGTCCAATATTAGTTATCGAAAAATCTTTATGAGTCTCTTTCTGATATTCTTTTAGAATATTGTTTAATATATCAAGAGTTCTTTGAGTTTTAGGCTCTTTGTCTATTTTTAAATCTTCCAATATAAGCTCTATATCGATCATTTTTTTCCTTCCAATAGCGCCGTAATAGGATTAGGTAATAATGCAATGGATTCTCTTGTAAGAACACCTATTCCTTCGTTTAAAAGTTTTTGATCGTTCATATACTCTTCTGCTTCTAAATAGCCACTTACTTTTCGATAACCTTCTAATTTGTTATTTGGATCAGCAATTTTCGCCATATGTCTTATCATTGCATTAGCTGAAATAAGCTGTTGTTTTTCATCCATTTCCATGAACATTGGCTCATATCCCTTTTTCATTAATATACGATTTAGTAAACTTGAACGCTTTTGGATTGCAGGTGTTTTTCGTAATTCATCTTCTAAATCTGGATAAAACTCAGCTTGGTCACAAATAACTGACAAATGGAGTAATTCAGAGCTACTTTCAACAAACCTCACACTTTGATTAACTGTTTCCCTATCACCAACAGCAATTAGTTTATCTTTAGAATCTTTTAATGTGCGTTGTTCTTCAATTTGAGTAATACGATTCACTAAGTTGAATGTAGCAATAAAATCTTCAGCGTGATTATTTGTTTCGACTTTTTGTTTTTCAAGCCTACGTTCAACTATTTGTAGTTTGTCATATTTGGTGAATGGTAAATCATTAAGCTCCGCTGAAAATTCTTCATCTAGGAGTTCATTCTTTACCGTTTCTAACTCCTTAGCTATAATCGCTGCTTGATACGTTTTGTAGCTTACTTGATTTAGATGTGCAACCAATGCCGGCAAGTATTTAGCTTCAGTGATGAACCATCTGCACCGAACGCAATTTTCAGGACCATTAGGAACAGGTCCAAAAATATGATCTTTCTCTGCTGCCAATTCTTTGTTGGAGACGTTACCATTCCAACATCCACCTAATGTACTAATTTCATCTGATTTCACAGTATTCCCACCAACTAAACACATACCATAGGATCGTTCTTCCCAGCCTATGGGGTTACGATTGACCAGTGCAGCGGAGATTGATTTTTCATTGTGATAGACCATTTTACATTGAATTTGTGATATTGACGCATCCTTCAAAAAATCCTTAACTGACTGTTTAGACGCCTGCTCTATCAGTGTTTCTCCTTCCACCATTTTAGTCGCCATTACTGATGGAGATATTTTAGTGTAGTAAACAGAACTTAGTAAACGGGTGTGCCCTGCTAATAACTTTGCTATTACGGATAAAGGCAAGTCACTATCCATTGCATAACATGTAATTAATGAAACTCTTAAACTGTGTAAAGGAAATAATGTTGAATACATTTGACCTTTTGGGGTTCCTTCAGGGTAATCTTTTACTAATTTCAAACGTCCGCCTTTGTTAAGTCTATCTCCTTTTTCAAACAACCTATTTTCAAGTGTTAATAATAATTGATACCACTGTCGCTTCAAAGATTCCGCAGGGATTGGTTTAAACTTATCATCACCTTTTGAAGATGCATCACGAAATAAAAAACTGATATTTCCCATTATTTCTAATGATTTTTTACTTTTGAAAGTCCCCAGATGTTTGTTTTTTAGGCTAGTGCAATCAGTTGCTTGCTCTATTGGGTTATACTTTTCTTGCCAGTTACGTAGTTTTTCTAACCAATACAAAACCTCTTCATTCTCCCAAGGAATTATATAACCTCTATCTGCTTCATCTTTATTTTGATCTGCTGTTTTATTAGAATTAATGTATAAACCAGTTGAGAAATCACTTTTGATATTGTCATAGATACGTTTGAATACTCCTCTTTCATAAGGATTTTTTTGGGAACCTAAACAAAAGTTATGGGTCGTATTTAACTTCCATACAGAAGATTCATAACGATAAGTATCTGCTTCGCCACTATCTAACATTCGAACTTGATAGGTACGCAATGGCAGATGCAACTTGATGAAAATCACCATTGCTACTACAGGAGACCAAATCTGATATATAATAATTGTTTTTTTATTAAATTTGATTTCTTTACTTCGCCATACACAGTCAGGGTCGCTCTTATCAATAAGTTCATAATCAACTTCAAACCAATCGCCTGCTAATCTAGTTTGCCCCGTTTGTTGTTGCGCCCACTCCCAATGCTTAAAATGACGTGTATTTTGAAATTTTTTTGGCCTTCCTTCTAAAGTATCATGTTCGACCTTTGGGCATACTATATCTCGAATATGTTGCATATAGCGGTAGGGTAACGGAGTTTTAACTGTCTCTAATAGAGCGAAGCTACCAGTAACTTTTGACAAGGGGTTGACAAACATAGGCGTAGAAACACCATTATCAGCATCGATCGAAAAATGAGTTTTAATTACCCAATCAATAAAATCACAGATACAATTAATCAATTTCGACATATTTGTATCATCTGCGTTTCCTTTATTCAATAATGTTTTTTTGAATTCAGATGAAGAACAAATATGCCCGTCTTTGCCATTAAGAAATGCGATTACGTCTATTGCGTAGTTAACTTCCTGTAATAAATATATCTCAAAAAAGCTTGTTAAGGCTCTCAATCTAGAAGATACAGCAGTTTGCTGCATTTGTTCCATCCATTCCTCTGCCAATTGTTGCCACTGTAGCCATTCCTTTCCATGAGTTTTCAGTAACCACATAAACTTCACATCGGATGAGCGTCCGTCATTGTTCTTTACTTGTTTTTTATTATTCATTGCTCATACCTAATTTTGGAAATGGTCCAGTGAATAAACCTTCTGGATCTATGTCTTTAAACGAGAACTCAGTCAAATCATTCCAACTCGACGAATTACACTTATTCTCATAGCCAGAAATTTGTAAGTTAGCTTTATTCAATGCATCATTAACCTCCCCTTGACTTGCATTAGTGTATATAACTTGGGATTCGAGGTCTCTATGATGCATGCACCTTTTAATGATTAAAGGATGAACAGAGGCCTTTCTTAAACGTCTGCCATAACTATGACGGTGTCCGTGTCTGTCTAAACCTAAACTTTTATTGGGTTCTAAATCTATACGTTTTAATGCCATTTCATAGTTATCTAAAAATGCTCCGAGTTTGTATGGCTTACCTTTGTATTTAGGGTGAAAATTGATGAAAGCAAATGGATGATGACAATCAACGCTGGCACGATATTTTAGATAGTCATGCCATAGGACCATAAATAATCGGCCAGCATCTATTGGAAACCACTGGACTTGAATATAATGGTCTTTATGGTCAAATGCTCGGCCCTTAAAACCAACTCGAGAAGTTCCGACTAATTTGTTTCTCGGAGTTAATGCATAATTTTCTTTTAAGTACGATTCTCTTGTCGAAGAGCCATTCCTTCCCTTCCAATTATCAGGTGCTTTACCGTATTCTTCATGATAAATCCGTACAAGAGATTTCTTAGGAATATTGCTATCTAAATTATTATCTAGAGGATCTTCAAAGACGTCACATACCCACAGATTCATTGCATCACTTGCCCTCAGGCCGCCATAATGCATGAGTAGTATCAATAATTGGTCCCGCATAGCGACTCTTGGATCTGTGGCTCCGCCAATACCTTTTTTGTAGAATCTGTCAAAATATTGCTGAGGAAATGCTTTAGATGTGACATCAATAGTAATCGATTTCGTATGGCCAGAAATTAACCTTGCCTGTTTAACTGTTTTACTTTTTGTCTTATCTTTGATATGGCCTAAGAAATCGTGATGGGTCTTTCTATACCATGCCGCATAATTAAGACGCTGTTGATGCTGTGTTGCTTTAATCAAAGGATTAAAATTCTCGGTGTCATGATTGTCAGCCAGATAGTCAGTCAATCCTGTTAATGCACTTAGATAGATATCAACTGTTCTTGTACTAGGTGGTATCCAGTAAAGGCCAGATGGATCTAAACCATCATCTCCTATTGTGCCTCCATACATACGCTTAGCGAATGTACGAAATAAACGCTTCGGGTCAGAAAATATATCAATATTTGCATCCATGTAGTCGATTAAAAGTTGAGTCGCCTTCACTACATTCTTGATTGATGACTCGCTACTACCATTGACTTCCATGATCAGTAAATAATCAGTTAGAGATGAGAGCTCACCTTCTTCTGTTAGGATAATAGGTAATTCACTTTTTTTACCGGTGTTGTCTTCATATATCGTCGCTTTAACTCGAGTAGTCGTAGTCATTTTGTTTTATTAAAAAATACATAATATATACATATTACACTGTAACTAAACCTAATCAATATTTATTTAAGCATTAAATACAGGCACTTAAATTCAATTAGTACACATAATTAGTAACCCTGATTAATTAAGAGTATTGGACATAAGGTGGGTTTAAGATATACTACCACTTTTATTGTTGGTTATAAATATGCTGAT
>Ga0105359_10005160_pt1 | contig 10241 bp, 8 predicted proteins | sample GOMGulsemesocosm_6_FD_83659 | JGI IMG/M metagenome (GOLD analysis project Ga0105359, IMG submission 83659) | Methane-oxidizing microbial communities from mesocosms in the Gulf of Mexico - GOM8C Gulf of Mexico | ecosystem: Environmental > Aquatic > Marine > Cold seeps | place: Gulf of Mexico... | reverse complement strand
TCGCTCGCTAAAGAGCGCATAAAAGTTACGATTAACGATAGGAATAACACCTTGCAAACTGAACAACTTAAAGCATTTGTCATAGAAAAACTTGAAGACATGAAAGGCAGAGATATCATTGCCATTAACATTAGCGAAAAAGCGAGCTTTGCTGATTACATGATCATTTGTTCAGGTAATTCAAACCGCCATGTAAAATCAATTGCTCAATCTGTTGCAATGGAATGTCGCGCTCAAGGCGTTGAACCACGTGGCATGGAAGGTAATGATGTTGGAGAGTGGGCATTAGTCGACTTAATCGATATTATTGTGCATGTTATGACTGACGAACAACGTGACAAATATAACCTTGAGCAACTTTGGGCTGAATAAATTACTTGCTGCCTTTTGCTTAGATAAAAACAAGAGCTTCGTTGGTTTCTCATTGGTAATAACAAACTATTACTTAATCAACTCCCTTGCTCTTGTTATTTTTCTCAGAGTAATTTCAACCAAGTAACCCTAGACAAGTCACTTCAGCTAAGTAAATAGCGAAAATCCTTCCTATGATAATAAACTTAATAATCAAGATAAATTTATGAAACTCACCTTATATGCTGTAGGTAGCAAAATGCCTGCATGGGTTAGCCAAGGTTTTTCTGAATACAGCCGCCGCTTCCCACGTGATTTAAGTTTTAATCTGGTAGAAATACCTGCAGGGAAACGTGGTAAAAATGCAGATATCAGTCGTATACTCGCTAAAGAAGGTGAATTATTACTCGCTGCTATTCCAAAAGGAAGTCGCATAGTTACGCTTGAAGTAGAGGGGCAACCTTGGACGACACCAAAACTTGCCAAACAACTTGAAAGCTGGCAACTTGATGGTAGAGATGTTGCCCTACTTGTTGGCGGACCTGAAGGTTTATCACCTGCTTGTATTAAAGCGTCGGAACAAAAGTGGTCACTTTCAGCGTTGACACTGCCTCATCCCATGGTACGAATACTCATAGCAGAAAGTTTATACCGTGCTTGGAGTGTGAACACTAACCATCCTTACCATAGAGAATAACTGTTTTAATGACTATATTAGCCATACTTTTAATAAATAACTTTAGTTTTAGTAGCCTGCGCTAATGCCACCACGTCGCGTTGTCATTCGAAATCAATCCGCTGAAGCGAACTTATTTGCTCGACGTGCTTTTATAGCCTTTGCCGGTGTAGTATTAGTTTTATTAATACTTTTTGGCAATGTATATAACTTACAAGTTGAATCTTTCGAGAAATATCAGACAAGATCCAATTCTAACCGAATCAAGTTACTACCGGTCGCGCCAAATCGTGGTTTAATTTATGATAGAAATGGCGTACTTCTCGCTGATAACAAGCCTGTTTATAGTTTAGAGGTCATTGCCGAAGATGTTGATGACATAACCTCTAGCATTGTTGAAGTAAGCCAACTGCTTGATATTACCCCTGAAAGACAGAGTAAATTTTTTAAATCAATGAAGCGTAAACGTCGCTTTAAACCCGTTGAACTTCACTCTAGATTAAGTGACCAACAGGTAGCTTTATTTTCAGTTAATCAGCACAAATTTCCTGGCATTTTTGTTAATGCTCGTTTAAAGCGCTATTACCCTTTTTCAGATCTTACGACTCACAGTCTTGGTTATGTTGCCCGCATTAACAGAAAAGACGTCAATAAATTAGCGCAAGAAGATAAATCAGAAAACTATGCCGCAACTTATGCCATCGGTAAGCGAGGTATAGAAAAATATTATGAAGACATGCTGCATGGCACCATTGGTCACCAAGAAGTAGAAATTAACAACCAAGGACGCGTGATCCGTACCCTGAGTTATACTCCTCCTGTGCCGGGTAAAGACTTAACACTCACCTTAGACATTGAACTTCAAATGATTGCTAAGCGTGCTTTATCAGGTAAGCGTGGCGCCATTGTGGCAATGGACCCTCGTACCGGTGGTATCCTAGCGATGTATTCAAACCCAAGCTATGACGGTAATTTATTCGTACATGGCATTAGCACTAAGAATTATAAAAAGTTACTTGATTCAAAAGACTTGCCGCTTATTAATCGAAGTGTGCAAAGTGGTTATCCACCCGCCTCTACTGTTAAACCTTTCTTGGCATTAACTGGCTTGGAAGAAAATATCGTCACTGCAAGTACCACTATAAACGATCGAGGTTGGTACCAACTCAAAGGTTTACCCAACAAGTATCGTGATTGGAAACCTTGGGGTCATGGTAAAGTTGATTTAACCACAGCTATAGAGCAGTCTTGTAATATCTATTTTTACGATCTTGCCTTTAAATTAGGTATTACTAAAATTAGTACTATGATGGAACGCTTTGGTTTTGGCGATTATACCGGTATTGATATTCACGAAGAAAATAAAGCGATTATGCCCAGTGTTGCTTGGAAACGTGAAAGGTATAATAAATCATGGTATACAGGTGAAACCTTATCTGTTGGCATAGGGCAAAGTTTTTGGACTGTTACCCCTCTGCAATTAACTCAGGCCTTAACAACATTAGTTAATCATGGTGAACGCAAAGTTCCACACTTATTGAAAGCTAATAGCGAATTACTTACTGACAGTAGTGGTAAAACAACTCATCAGAACACACCAATAATTTATGAACCACGTGCTCCATTAAAGCTCAAAGATGATAAACATTGGAATGTCGTATTAGAGGCAATGCATAGCACAGTACAAAAACTCGGCGCTACTGCACATACTCCCTTTAAAGGTAGTACCTATGATGCCTCAGGTAAAACAGGATCGGCGCAAGTGGCTCGCCTAAAGCAAGGGGAAGAGTATGATGCTGAAGCAACATCAGAGAACCAGCGTGATAACGCTATGTTTATCGCTTTTGCGCCTTTTGATAAACCTGAAATTGTTGTTGCTGTTGCTATTGAAAACGTCGCTAAAGGTGGCGGAGCAACCAACGCTGCACCGGTAGCAAGACAAATTATGGATCAGTATTTCGGTGATAGAGTGATAACCAGCCAAGCGGATAAAACCAAAGTTAACATTCAAGTCAGCAAAAAAGTGAGTTCAACGAAAGCAATAACTCCACAAGAGGCTGATTAATGCGCAGTTCAGGACAAGAAGAACAAAAAAACAATACCATCTGGCAAAAATTGCATATCGATGTGCCATTATTATTGGGCATATTAACATTGTTAGCCTTAGGCCTTTTTCTTGTTTATAGCGCTAGAGGCCAAGAAACAGCCTATGTATACCTTAAAGCTCGTAGTATTGGTGTTGCCTTATTTGGCATGTTTGTTGTTGCTCAAATCCCGCCATTAGTTTATCGAAAATGGGCAGTACCGGTTTTTGTTTTAGGCCTACTAATGCTCATTAGTGTTTTACTGTTTGGCCATGTGGGTAAAGGCGCACAACGTTGGTTAGATTTAGGTTTTATAAAATTTCAGCCTTCTGAAATAATGAAGCTTATTGTACCTATTATGATTGCTTGGTTTGTGAGTCAGGATAACCTACCCGTAAAGACATCAACGGTAATACTCGCCTTTATCCTCGTACTATTACCCACTTTGCTTATCGCTAAACAACCTGACTTAGGAACTTCGCTACTCATTGCAAGCTCTGGAATTTTTGTTATATTTCTTGCCGGAGCGAGTTGGCGCCTTATCGGTGTTTGTGTTGGTTTAGCCTCAGCTTTTGTCCCTATTTTGTGGATGTTTTTGATGAAACCTTATCAAAAACAGCGGGTATTAACTTTTTTAAATCCAGAGCAAGATCCCCTTGGATCTGGCTACCATATTATTCAATCTAAAATAGCGATAGGCTCTGGTGGCATTGAAGGTAAGGGTTGGTTACAAGGTACGCAATCACAATTAGAGTTTTTACCTGAACGTCATACTGATTTTATTTTTTCAGTCTTTAGCGAAGAGTTTGGTTTAATTGGTGTTGCAGCATTACTTTCAGTCTACTTATTCGTCGTAATGCGCGGTTTATGGATTGCAGCTAATGCACAACATGCCTTTACCAAACTACTCGCTGGTAGCCTTACTCTGACATTTTTTGTTTATGTTTTTGTAAATATTGGTATGGTATCAGGACTTTTACCTGTTGTTGGTGTTCCCTTACCTCTGGTCAGTTTTGGCGGTACTTCAATGGTTTCATTAATGTTAGGTTTTGGCATATTAATGGCTATCAGTACCCATCGACGTTTTCATGTTTAACGTAACAATAACCATAAGCACTTTTTCTTAACGATGAATTTTATGACTCAACGATTTACTCTACTTTGTTATGTATTATTGCTGTCACTATTGAGTGCTTGTAGCTCTGGTCGCTATCAACAAAAACATGACAGCACACCTACCCGTTTACCGAGCCAAGCAGAATTAAAAGATGCAATTGCCCGAGCAGAGCCTTATAGCCGTGGCGGTAATAAAAATTATCAAGTTTTCGGTAAGCCCTATGAGGTATTACCATCAGCTCATGGCTTTGAGCAAACAGGAACAGCTTCTTGGTACGGTAAAAAATTTCACGGTCACCTTACCTCTAATGGTGAAATTTATGATATGTATGCCATGAGTGCTGCTCATAAAAACCTACCGTTACCAACCTATTTAAAAGTCACCAATACGGCCAATAATAAATCTGTTATTGTCCGTGTTAATGACCGCGGTCCATTTCATCAATCGCGTATTATTGATCTATCTTATAGTGCTGCTTATAAGCTCGACATGTTAAAAACGGGTACTGCAAACGTGAAAATCATTGCTATTACCGACTTTGATAAAAAAGCATCTAAAGCTTCTGCGTCTGTAAACATGCCCGTTTCAACTGCTGTTAAAGTGACGGCTGACATTCCCGCGCAGGTTGTTGCTATAAAGAATAGTCACATGGGGATTACTACCCCCTTTATTCAAGTCTTTGCCACCCGTAAGAAAGAGTTGGCTATTAGCACAGCAAATCAGCTTCAAAATCAATATAAACAAAAAACCAGTTATCCTGAGCACCAAGGCCTTTATCGTATTCAAATTGGTCCAATCAGCGACCTTGCTACATTGAATGCTTTATTATTGGCACTAAAAGAAAATGGTTACCCTAACGCTTATCCGCGTAGCTCCCCGCAGTAATAATCCAATACAAACGTTCCACTAAAAAGACTATAACGGTGAATTTTATAAACGTTGTTACATTTTTAACGGTTTATCTGCGGTTTTAATGACAATATCTGTTTTTTGCCCATAGCCAAGTTTTTTAGAAGTGGTATACTTTCGAACAGTTGATTTTCCTTACTTTTCCTCACACGACTATATTATGACAAAAATAAAAAAATATTCTGGCCAATATGCTGCCAAAAAATTATTTACTGTTTTCAGTGGCGCGCTATTTAGTGCTGCAATGGTGCTGACCCCAATTGCGCATGCCATTACCATTATCCCTGATGCGCCACAAATCAATGCCAAAGGTTTTATCTTAATTGATTACACCACAGGTAAAATTATTGCTGAAGAAAATGCCGATACTCAGCTAGCACCTGCAAGTTTAACTAAGATAATGACCAGCTATATCATTGGTAAAGAGCTTGAGAGCGGTAACATTAAAAATACTGATAAAGTAATGATCAGCGAAAAGGCTTGGGCCAAAAAATTCCCTGATTCATCTAAGATGTTTATTGAGGTAGGTACAGAAGTACCTGTTAGCTTATTAAACCAAGGAATTATTGTCGCCTCTGGTAATGATGCCTGTGTTGCGATGGCAGAACATATTGCTGGTAGTGAAAGTGCTTTTGCTGATTTAATGAACGCGCATGCCGAACAACTAGGAATGTCGAGTAGCTTTTTCGAAAACAGTCATGGTTTAGACAGTACGTCTCACATGACAACGCCAAGAGATATGGCAACGCTTGCTATTGCCCTTATCCGCGATGTTCCTGAAGAATATGCAATCTATAAACAAAAATCATTTACTTATAACAACATCAAACAATATAACCGAAACGGTTTATTGTGGGATAAAAGCCTAAACGTTGATGGCATGAAAACCGGCCACACCTCAAATGCTGGTTACAGTTTAGTGACCTCAGCAACTAAAGGTGATATGCGCTTAGTTACTGTAGTGATGGGCACAGCAAGTGAGCGTGCTCGTAAAGTAGAAAGTAAGAAACTATTAAACTACGGTTTCCGCTTTTTCGAAACAATTACACCATACAAAGCAGGTGAAAAATTTATTGCTAACCGTGTTTGGATGGGCGACAAAGAAAATGTCGATTTAGGTATTACTTTAGATACACCAATCACTATTCCTCGTGGTCAACGTACCAACTTAAAAGCGAACTTTGAGCTGAATCAAAAATTAACAGCACCTTTAGCTAAAGGTACCGTTGTCGGTACTTTATTTTTACAGTTGGGTGATGAAGATATCGCGCAATACCCACTAGTGACCTTAGAAGAAATCAATGAAGGCAGTTTATTCAGTCGTTTAGTTGATTATGTTAAGTTGCAATTTTCCGACTAAATACAATTAAACACTCAGCATCAAGAGCCTCTTTATTGAGGCTTTTTTGTTTTTGAGTAAGAGTTATAAACAAAATAATATCAGCCCAGTATATTTAATGATAAAATACCCCAATAAGTTCCAACATCGCTCAAAAAAGAAGTAAATAAAAATGAAAACCAAGTTTGACGAATTATTAGAATTTCCCACGGTATTAAACTTTAAAGTGATGGGCGTTGCCTCTGACGATTTACCGGATGTGATCATAGCTGAACTACAAAAGCATACTCCGGGTGATTACTCGCCGAAAATCAAGCCAAGTTCAAAAGGTACTTACCTATCTGTGTCAATTGCTGTGACTGTTACCAGTAAAGATCACATCGAAACTATCTATAAAACACTTACTGCACTTGAGCAGGTACGATACGTTTTATAGCTTTTGAATACCATCGGTTTTCACCCTATAGATTGATGAGGTTTTCCTAGTGATCTCAAGTCCTACAATCGAGTCTGATGTGAGTAACATTACAGACTCACTAGTGATCCGGCAATTAAATACCATGGATTACAGTCACGTTTGGCAAGCGATGAAAGACTTTACCGATAGTCGTGATAACACTGTCGCTGATGAATTATGGCTAGTCGAGCACCCTGCTGTCTTTACCCAAGGACAGGCAGGAAAAGCTGAGCACTTACTTGTACCAGGTGATATTGAAGTAGTAAAGGTTGATCGAGGCGGTCAAGTGACTTATCACGGACCAGGTCAGCAAGTCGTTTATGTCATGGTTAACCTTCGACGTAAAAAAATAGGCGTCAGACAGTTAGTAACCTTGATTGAAAATAGCATTGTATCAGCCTTAGCCGATTATAATGTTACTGCCTATGCAAAAGCAGATGCGCCGGGTGTTTATGTTGATGAGAAAAAAATTGCCTCATTAGGATTACGCGTACGCAAAGGATGCTCTTTTCATGGCTTAGCTATGAATGTAAATATGGATTTATCACCTTTTCTACGGATTAACCCCTGTGGTTATGCTGGTTTAGAAATGGTACAAACTGCTGATTTACAAGGCCCAACAGATACCGCTAGTGCAAGTAATGCGTTAGTGAAACATTTAATAAACTTGCTTGAAGCTAATAACGTTAGTTATCAAACCGGTTTACCAAACGAGAATCGTACGTCCCATGAGTAGTGACTTAACTTCAGATAATAATATCTCAGAATCAAAAACAGCCAATCGTGTTGCCGGCGAAAAATTTCGCGATGCAGACAAATTAGCACACATCCCAATTAAGGTTGTTAGTTCAACGAAGGCGACAATGTTACGTAAACCCAGTTGGTTACGTATCAAGTTACCAAAGTCGAGTGAACGTATTGATAACATCAAAGCGAATTTACGTAAGAACAACCTGCATTCTGTCTGTGAAGAAGCTTCGTGCCCTAACTTATCTGAATGTTTTAACCACGGTACTGCCACCTTTATGATTTTAGGTGACTTATGTACTCGTCGTTGTCCATTTTGTGATGTTGGTCACGGCCGTCCACTACCACCTAACCCTGATGAGCCTAAAAAACTTGCTGATAGCTTAAAAGATATGGGCTTAAAGTATGTCGTAATCACTTCTGTAGATAGAGATGATTTACGCGACGGCGGTGCTCAGCAATTTGCTGATTGTGTTAAAGAGTTAAGCGAGCAAGCACCTAATACTAAAGTTGAAATATTAGTACCCGACTTTCGTGGTCGCATGGACAGAGCACTTGAGATTTTGAATCAACACCCTCCTCATGTATTTAACCACAATATGGAAAACGTACCGCGTCTTTATACAAAAGTTCGCCCTGGTGCTAACTACCAATGGTCGTTAGATCTATTGAAACGTTTTGGTGAAGCCAATCCTACGGTAGCGACTAAATCAGGTTTGATGGTTGGCTTAGGTGAAACGAACGAAGAAATCCTTCAAGTGATGCAAGACTTACGTGATCACGGCGTAACCATGTTAACTGTCGGGCAGTATTTGCAGCCAAGTAAAGACCATCTTGCTGTTGAACGTTATGTTCACCCAGATGAATTTGCTATGTTTGAACGTAAAGCGAAAAAAATGGGCTATGTTCATGCCGCCTGTGGACCTCTTGTACGTTCAAGTTACCATGCCGACAAACAAGCTGCTGGTGAAGAAGTAAAGTAGCCCCCATGCTTTTTAAATAACTAAATTAGTAACGTTAATAAAAAAACAGTTTTTTTAAACTGTTTTTTTTTGTCTAGTTTTTGCTATTTGTTTAACTGATTAGATAAGTCGACCTTACTTTGTGACCAATTTAGGGTTTTTAGGGTAAAACTTATCTGGCATGCTACTTATATGTTCAAAAAAGCGAGTATCTTTATAAGGAAGTTTCATAAAACCAGAGATACCAATACCATTAATAGTAGGTAAAAGGGCTAATATCCTCGCTAAACAAGCTTTAAACTCAGATTTTTTCTCATGATTGAGTAACATCAGATAACTGTGAATTTTTAAATGAGTCGGTAGTACTTCAAATATAATACAGCCAGTATGATGTATTAAGTTTAACTCTGCTAAAACAGCCATTAACTTATCAGGGAGATACAAGTACTCATCGGGATCTTTACCATCTTCAAAGTAAGAGTGTAATCGTGTTACATCATCAACATCAGGAACATCACTTATATCAAAGGCTATCTGTTGTGAACTATCAGCAATAAACGGCTCACTTTCGTTTGTTCGCTCGACATGCAAGGTATTACGAGCATTAAACAGACAGCTTTTAAAAACACCGATACGAAATATACCTTGCGCTAAATAGATAATATTATTTACCGCACTGGTAAATGAGGCCTTTCGTGATTCATCAAATAACGTGAGGTTGGAGTCAATATAAACCCCCTCTTTTGCCCAACGAATTGCAATGCCGCCAACAACAGGGAAATTACCTAATCGGCTTAATGCGGCAATAAAGGCTTTTTCATTATCGCCCATGCCCATCAAATAATTTTTATAATATTTATCCAGCTGTGCATCATCTATCTCAGATAAACTATCAATGCCGGTTTGCTCTCGAAGAAATGACTTTCGCGAGCCATACACTACCGTATCAATTTGCACATCTTGTCGCTTAGTCCAAACAGGTATTTTCGCAATCACCTCTGGCATTGTCGGTTGATCAGCCAACACCACTTGTTTGAGGTAATTAAGGTTATTAAAGAAGTAATCACCTGCTTGACTGCGCAATTTAGCATCATCACTTAACATGCCCGTAAGCACTTGAGCGAGTAATTTAGGTAACCCTAAGGCATTAGGAGGGATAACTTTTATGCCATAGCGGCATGATTGGCCTGAGGCCAGTGCATATAAGGTAGCAGCTAAACCTTGTTCATCAAAACGCGGCGTCGATAAGCCGCCATTGAGCTGTTCAGGACCAATAAAATAAACATCACCTAAACGTGCATTGCTGTGTTGTAAATCGCTGCTCATTAACTCCATGACATTAGTACTGGTGCTTTGATTATTGCAATCCATTTGTGCGTTAACAGAAGAGCCCCAATCGATGAGTTGTACCTTACCTGTCGCTTTGTCATAAACTAAGTTGGAAGGTTTGATATCGCCATGAACAATAGGTTTTAACTGTCGATGATTATTGGCTTGACGTAAATACAATAAAATATCGGCTAACTGCAAGGCAATACTTACTACCAATTCAGGTGATAATGGGCCAACTTGTAGTGAGAGCTGTTCTAAATCTATGCC
>Ga0105359_10005157_pt1 | contig 10245 bp, 6 predicted proteins | sample GOMGulsemesocosm_6_FD_83659 | JGI IMG/M metagenome (GOLD analysis project Ga0105359, IMG submission 83659) | Methane-oxidizing microbial communities from mesocosms in the Gulf of Mexico - GOM8C Gulf of Mexico | ecosystem: Environmental > Aquatic > Marine > Cold seeps | place: Gulf of Mexico... | reverse complement strand
TTTGTTAATACTAGCAACTGCGATTAAAGCATTACAGCAACTGATTATTCATGCTCAGCCAGAGCAAACTCGTCTTTCGGTCGAATTACAGCCCTTGTATACCACCGAACTGCTTGAGTGGTTTGACGCTCAGATTTTATTCCCGCAATTCTATTGGCAATCTCGAGACGGTGATGAAGAAGTCGTCGCTTTAGGTCAGTGTTGCCATTTTCATGATCTCGATACAGCTAAAAACCAGCTTAATGAACAGCAGCGAATCTGGGGCGGCTGTGCATTCTCACATCAAGATTATTACTTCTTACCGCAAATAGAATTAACACGTAAAAACAATAGCTGGCAATTATCGGTGAATTTACCTGCTCATTCAGCGACGTTTAACGAAGGTGATGAGACAACGCGTACAGAGCAAGCGTATGACAAAGCGGCACTGCTTGAAAGCCTCGCCAGTTTAATTACACCTGCACCGACACCACTTCCATTAACTTATAAGATTGAAGCGCGCAGTCATTATCCTGAATTTAACCAGTGGGCTCACCTTGTCACCAAAGCTTTAAATGCGATCGAACAGCAAGATTTTGAAAAAGTGGTATTAGCGCGTAAAACAGAATTAACACTCAATCATCCACTTTCTGCCGCCCAGTTTTTGCAGCAAAGTCGCCAAGTTAATCAGCGGTGTTACCATTTTATATTTGCGCTTCAGGCCGACGATTATTTTGTTGGTTCTACGCCTGAGTTATTGTTTACGCGAACACAGCGAAAATTACATACCGAGGCGCTTGCAGGTACTGCGGCACGCAGTGATGATGTGGTAGAAGACCGTGGGTTAGCTAATTGGTTATTGCATGACAGTAAAAATCGTTATGAAAACCGTTTAGTGGTGGATGATTTAATGGCGCGTTTAGAGCCTCGTTGTGATTCATTACACGTATCTATGCAACCAGAATTAGTGAAACTGCGTAAAGTGCAGCACTTAAAACATCATATCTCAGGGACACTTGCTACAGGTATTGATGATGTGGAGTTATTAGCGAATTTACAACCCACTGCGGCGATAGCTGGATTACCACGCCAACCGGCATTAGATTTTATTGAGAATAATGAACCATTTGCACGGGGTTGGTATAGCGGTGCGCTTGGTTATGTTGGTCTGCAGCAAAGTGAATTTTGTGTTGCGATCCGCAGTGCGCGAATTTTAGGGCATGAAGTACAGCTTTTTGCGGGTGCGGGTATTGTACCGGGTTCTAACCCTGTAAGTGAATGGCAAGAGTTAGAGCGTAAAACCGCAACCTTGTTAACCTTACTTGAACCTGATACGACGGTGAACTGTGATATAGACGGCGGTGGTATTCGCTTAAATTCATTTGTACCTGAGTTACAACGCGCATGATAACAAAGCAATCTCTTTTAAACATTCAAGCCCCATTAAACCGATTATGGGCACGCTTAATATTAGACGAATTGAATCGTTTAGGTGTTCGTCACGTATGTGTCGCACCGGGATCTCGCTCTACGCCCCTTGTTTTAGCGGCAGAAGGGAATGACAACCTGACGTTACACAGTCACTTTGATGAACGAGGTCTTGGCTTCTTTGCGTTGGGATTAGCTAAATCATTACAAGCGCCTGTTGCCGTTGTTGTAACCTCGGGCACTGCAGTGGCTAATCTATTACCGGCTGTGGTTGAAAGTGGTTTAACCAAAGAAAAGCTGGTGCTGTTAACAGCAGATCGTCCACTTGAACAAATTAATTGTGGTGCTAATCAAGCCATTCAACAATCGGGCTTATTCTCAAGTCATGTTTGTCATCAGTTATTATTACCTAGCCCAAGTCTGGGCATCTCACCGCAATGGTTGTTGAGTACCATCGACCAAAGTTTAGCGGTGCAGCAGCAAGTGGGCGGGTCGGTTCATATCAATTGCCCTTACCCGGAACCCTTGTATGGTGGTGATGCTGATTTTAGTGATTACCTTACTGGGATCGCAGGATGGCAAACCTCGCAAAAAACGTATTTGTCGATTAATTCATTGGGGGCTAATGCCATTGGTGTCGATGGACTAAACACTTATTTATCAGATAGTCCTGTTGCACATTGCCACTCTTTAGACTTGAAGGCGTCTGCTGACTTACATACCTCTATTTATAGCGCTACTTATACCAGTATGCCCGTTGTAAACAAAAAAGGACTTGTTGTTATTGGCGTTGTTACAACGGCTGAAATGCAAGCGATTAAACAATGGGCGGCTGTTTTGGGTTGGCCTATATTGGTTGACCCGCAATCCGGTGGCAGCAGTGAATGGGCGCATTACGATGTCTGGTTACAAAACCAAGCGTGTCAGCAAAAGTTAGCGGATGCTGAGATCTTAGTACAATTTGGCGCGCGATTGGTATCAAAGCGCTTAGGTCAGTTTGTTGCGCAGCATGATTGGCAAGATTATTGGTTAATTGCAGATCAAGCTGGGCAGCTAGACCCTTATCATCACCGCTGTAAACAATTCATTAGTTCTGTTTCTACTTGGTTAAAATGTTTTGTTGAAGGCAACTTAAATCACCAGCTAAGTGAACCATTGCGATCAAATAGTGGCTCATTAGTAACACATGGCCGCTTATTCGCAGACGTTGGCGTGTGTCATCGTGATGCGAACGGTTATGAATGGGCTAAAACATTAACGCTTGCGAGTAATAAAGTACGTCAGTTGGTAGAGACAAATTACATTGATAATTTAACGGAAATTAGCTTTGCGACCACATTAGATGCTTGCCTGACTATGCCGCCTTTAACTAATCCAACGAGTTTGTTTATTGGTAATAGCTTGATTGTGCGTTTACTCGATATGTTTGTGACATTACCAAATGTACCTGTATTTAGTAATCGCGGTGCGTCGGGTATCGATGGTTTGTTGGCGACGGCTGCAGGTGTACAAGCAGGGCAAGAACAGGGCATGCTTTGTTTATTGGGTGATACATCTTTGTTATATGACTTAAATTCACTGGCGTTGTTTTCGAACCCGACATATCCGAGTGTGATCGTGGTGCTGAATAATGACGGTGGGGCAATTTTCGATATGTTACCTGTAAATGAACAGCAAAAAGAACAGCTATACCGCATGCCACACGGATTTAAATTTAAACATGCGGCAGCTATGTTTGGGCTAGATTACGCGCAGCCTAAGACGTTAGCGGATGCACTGTCTGCTATTGATCATGGATTAAACCCAATGCGAGAAGTCCTAGGGGAGATTCGAACGCTGTTAGTGGAAATTATCACGCCAGCTGGTGAAGCGGCCAAGCAACTCAAGCAATTGTTTAGCGAGGTTAAGAATGCAAATTTTATCTAACATAAAGACCTCGAAAAAGACGCAGTTACCTTTATATTCCGTTGCATTTGAACCTGTTAATCATCATGTCCAAGGGACTGCAGTAAAACCAAGTTTAGTGTTCTTGCATGGATTGCTGGGCTCCACAACCGATTGGCAACCGATAGTCGCTGACTTATCCGCTGATTATCAGTGCATTTGTATTGACCTACCGGGGCATGCTGGTAGCCAAGCTGTGACCGCGAATGACTTTCAACACGTTCAACAACTCATCATTGCGACGCTTGCCCAATACCAAATAGATAATATTGTGTTGGTCGGTTACTCGTTAGGCGCGCGGATTGCCATGACGATAGCGACTGAACAAGCGCGTAATTGGCCGTATACAATTGATGGTTTGTTGTTAGAAAGTGGTCATCCAGGTTTGAATAGCAGTGCAGAACAATTACAACGTGGGTTACATGACTTGGGTTGGGTAACACGTTTTAGCGAAGAAACATTACCCACAGTACTTATTGATTGGTATCAGCAAGGGGTGTTTTCATCGCTAACTCAGGACCACAAAAATGCATTGATTAAAAGGCGCTGTCAAACACAAGCAGATAAAAATGGGTTCAGTGGCGGTATGCAAATAAGCAAAATGTTGGCTGCGACCTCATTATCTAAGCAACGCTATTTGTTACCAAAGTTACAAAACTCTGGACTTCCAGTGCGTATGGTTTGTGGTGAATGGGACCCCAAGTTCGTGCAACTTACACAAGTCAGCCAACTTGATTATCGAACGGTGTCTCAGGCGGGGCATAACGTACATGCCGATCAGCCGTTGGTATTTAGCCAGCTGATTCGAGACTTCGCTGATGACGTTATTAGCAATAAAACCGCACAAATGAGCGCCGCTTAAATCAGTATTATTGTTTAGAGTTTCATTCATTAAGAGTTTTAAATTAATAGTTTAGAGTTTTCATTTTATAGATTAACTGTTTATAGCAGATTAAAAATTTTAATAGATTAGGAATTATTATGACAAGAACCGTTGGGATCACAGAAGCAGAACTATACGCACACGTAGAATGGCAAGACTGTACAGGCGAATACGAAGATATTCTATTTCATAAGTCATTAGATGGTATCGCTAAAATCACCATTGCGCGTCCACAAGTGCGTAATGCATTCCGCCCACAAACGGTACAAGAGATGATGCAGGCGTTGGCCGATGCGCGTTATGATTCCAACGTAGGTGTTATCGTATTAACGGGCTTGGGTGAACATGCGTTCTGTTCGGGTGGTGACCAAAGTATTCGTGGCGATTACGGCGGTTATAAAGATGATGAAGGCATGCATCACTTAAATGTGTTGGATTTTCAACGTCAGATCCGTACTTGTCCAAAACCAGTGATCGCTGCAGTAGCGGGTTACGCGGTGGGTGGCGGTCATGTATTACACATGATGTGCGATTTAACCATTGCTGCTGACAATGCACAGTTTGGACAAACAGGGCCTAAAGTGGGTTCGTTTGACGGTGGCTGGGGTGCATCATATATGGCCCGTATTGTAGGGCAAAAGAAAGCGCGTGAGATCTGGTTCTTATGTCGTTTCTATGATGCACAAGAAGCGGTTGATATGGGCTTAGTGAATACGGTTGTGCCACTGGCAGATTTAGAACGTGAAACTGTGCGTTGGTGTCGTGAAGTATTACAACACAGTCCGATGTCATTACGTTGTTTAAAAGCGGCATTAAATGCGGATTGTGATGGCCAAGCTGGATTACAAGAGTTAGCGGGTAATGCCACCATGATGTTCTACATGACAGACGAAGGGCAAGAAGGGCGTAATGCATTTAATGAAAAACGCCGTCCTGACTTTTCTAAATTCCCACGTAATCCTTAATCAGTAAGCGGAGCACTGTTAATGCCACGTAAGGTTAAACTGTACCATTATCAGTTGCCTTTGGACTGCGCCATGATATTGCGTGGGCAGTCTGTCAGTGTGCGTGAAGGTTGGGTTGTTGAATTGCATGAGAATGGTGAATTAGAACAAAGCACTGAGTTGCTGGATAATGAGGGGCTGAAAAATAATAGAGTCATTCGTATTGGTCGTGGTGAAATAGCCCCTTTACCTGGTTTTAGCATTGAGACCGCAGCGCAAGCAAAGCAACAACTCGATAATGTGATCAGACATTGGTTAGAGCAGGGAACGGTAGACCTTAACCTTTATTGTCCTTCTGTTGCATTTGGCTTCAGCATGGCCTTGCTGACGTTAGAAAATAGATTACCGCAAGCGATTGATTGCGATAATGCGCATAACGATAGCTGTCATAACCACTTTGCTAGTGCGATATTATTAGCGGCTGATCGTCGATTAATAGAGACTAAACACACTCAACTTCTCACAACGTCCTTGTGTAAATTGAAAATTGCCACACAGCCGACAATTGAAGGCGCTATTCATGATGGCGAAGTCGCGCGACAGTTATTACAAGAATATCCCCAATTACGCTTACGCTTAGATGCTAACCAACGCTGGGATTTAACGGGTGCGTTAGCGTTTGCTAACCAGATAACCCCTGAATTACGCTCGCGTATTGATTTTATCGAAGAGCCTTGTGGTGCTGTGAGTGAGTGTTTACAGTTTTCACATCAAACGGGTATTGCGATAGCGTGGGATGAAAGTTTACGTGATGCTGAGCAATATAAACCTAAACAAGGCGCTATTGAATTGATCCGAGCGGCAAGCGCTGGTTATGCGAACTTAGACGCTGTTCGCGTGACTGCTATTGTGATTAAACCTATGTTAACGGGAAGCTTATCTCATTGTCGTCACTTGATTGAACAAGCGCATCAACAGGGCTTAACTGTGGTGATTAGTTCAAGTCTTGAATCAAGTTTTGGTTTATTGCAACTGGCTCATTTATCGAAATGGTTAACACCTGATTCTACGCCCGGTTTAGATACCCTACATGTTTTTAAGCAGCAAGTAGCTATGCCTTATCCAGGCTGTAATTTACCTTTGTTAGCACTAACAGCATTACCTTGTCGTACCTATCTACAACAGACAGTACATAAGCTACAACAGACAGTAAATAAGTTACAACACATAGATAATAAGCGACAAAATTCACATAACCAGATTCAAGATATAAACACAAAGCAGCATCATATTGTGGAAGCATATAAATGATAGACGTTGTAATGAATGACATAGAGTGTAATGAAGTCGGTTTTAATTGTTGGCCTTGGCAACATTGGTCATCACTTAATCCTGATGGTATTGCTTTGGTATATGGTGAGTACTCATTTACTTGGCAGCAGGTGAGTTCGCTGGTGGATGAATATGCAGAGCAGTTAAATACACAAGGTGTACGAAAAGACCATATTGTTACGGCTGTGAGCGCTAATAACCCCGATGTATTGTGGTTATATTTAGCTTGTTTACGGCTTGGTGCTTGTTGTGTGGTATTGGACCCGAAACAGTGTGCTGAACAGTTAAGTGAAAAATTTGAAGATCTTGCCGCGCAGTTTATTTGGGTATCAGCACCGGCATTTGATATATCACAAGTACTGCAAGGTTGTCATGCTAAAAAGTTAGTGTTTACTCGCTTTCTAGAGTCCGGAGAAAAAGCCTCATTAACAACACCTACTTCTTCAATCACATCGTCTACAGCAGTAACCAAATACGTGAATACTGAGGATAGTATTAAGCTGCAATGGCAACCTGAACGGCTAGCCAGTATAGTCTTTACCTCGGGTTCAACTGGCAAGGCCAAAGCTGTTGCACATAGTGGTGAAAATCATCTGTATTCTGCCTCGGGTTTGTTGTCGGTGTTCAGGTATACGGCGCAAGACAGTTGGTTATTGTCGCTACCTTTGTTTCATGTGTCGGGGTTAGCGATTGTCTGGCGTTGGTTATTGGCTGGTGGGCAACTGGTGTTACCGTCAGCGGATAGTCTTGTTGAACAGTTATCACAAGTAACGCATGCGTCTTTAGTGCCAACGCAATTGAGACGTTACCTCGATGAACTTGATGTAGATAAGGACTGTATTAGCCTTAAACGCATCTTGTTAGGTGGCGCAGTGATCCCCGTTGTATTAACCGATAAAGCGAAATCCCTCGGAATTGATTGCTGGTCTGGTTATGGCATGACTGAAATGGCGTCGACTGTTACCGCTAAACCTGCTGATGATAGTGCTGGCGTAGGTGTTTTGCTTGATCATCGTTGTTTGTCCTTGGTTGATAAACAAATTAAGGTGCGAGGTAGGAGTTTAGGGATAGGTTATTACCATCAAGGAGTGCTACGTTCCATTACTGACGAAAGCGGTTGGCTGGTCACGGGGGACTTAGGCGTGATAGCACAAGGTGATGCGTTAGCGGATGAATTATTTATTCTTGGTCGACAGGATAATATGTTTATTTCTGGTGGTGAAAACATTCATCCAGAACAAATTGAGCGCGTTTTACTTTCGCATCCGTTAATCAATCAAGCGTTAGTGTTCCCATACGAAGATGTGGAGTTTGGCCATCGTCCAATTGCTGTTATTGACGCTATTGCATACTTATCAGTCGATGAAATGAATAAATTCTTACAAAACAAGCTCATTAAATTCATGTGGCCGATAAATTATTATTCGTTACCAGATTCGATAAATGTGAGCGGTATCAAGTTAAATAGGGCTTTCGTTCAACTGTGGGTCACAAGTTTGTCCGAATAGTTGAACTGGATGATAATAATTCTTGCTTGTCATAAATCTGACTTGGTGTTCGGTTTGTTTTCTTGTAGTATAGTTATTCTTCCTTATTCATCAGATGAATAGCGGCATAGTAATAAAGATTTACAATGTCATTTAGAACGGTGTAATTAACAGAGATGTAGCATGCTAAATATTAATACTCAGGTTATTGAGATCCCGGAACCGATGTTTCGTGGTTGGCAACAAACTGTAGAGTTGATCGCTGGCATTATGAATCTGCCTGCAGCATTAATTATGCGCGTTCACCACAATGATGTTCGAATATTTTCGTCAAACGACACGGCTGATTTGGCTGCCCTGCGATTATCAGAATCGAAGCAATTAAGTTGCTACAGTGCGCAGGTTATTTATAATCGCGCAGAGCTACTTATTGAAGATGCAACTCTCGATTTTACGTGGCAATTTGACAGTAATGTTAGCGCGGACATCATGGCGTATTATGGTTTACCGCTTACTTGGCCGAATGATCAAGCGTTTGGTACACTTTGTGTATTAGATACGAAAATCCATCAATTTACACCATATTGCAAATTACTTATCGCTCGTTTTCAACAATCGATGAGTGCTGATCTCACGATACTCTACGAAAAAGCTGAATTACTGCACGCTAACCGTAAATTACAGAGCTTACTTGCCAAGAAGTCAATGGCGCTAACCTTGTCTAATCAAGCGTTATTACATGAACAAGATAGCCGTTCGGCATTAGAATCAACTCTTATTTATCAGCAAGAATATGACACACTTACCGGTGTCGCGAATCAATTATCGTTAGTGAAACAGATTGATGACATGTTGGAATATGTAGATGATGACAACGAGCTTGCTGTTATTTATTTAGGTATCCGTAACTTCAAATCGATTAATAACAGTTATGGTTATGCGATTGGTGACAAAGTATTACTTGAAGTGAGCCAGCGGATTCACCAGCAGTTAACGACAGAATATTTAGTTGCACGTTGTTGGGGTGATGCATTTTCTATTGTTGTTCGTGATGAGAATGTTGTAGAGCAAGCAATTGATTTAATTGCACGTTTTTCACAAGCCTTTGAATCTACATTTCTTATTGATGATTATACGATCACGACTCAGATCTGTTGCGGTATTGCGTTAGCGGATTCACCCGCAGACAGAGGTATTTCTTTAGTCGAAAGAGCTGAAGCCGCGATGACTGCGAGTAAAGACAAGGGCTCTTGTTATAACTTCTTTACTGAAGAGTTGAGTGCCGCGATTGGTGAGCGTCATTATTTAGAATCACATTTAGCCGAAGCGCTGGATAAAAATGAAATGTCGGTACATTATCAACCGATGATTTGTGTTAAAACCCGTCGCGTATTGGGGGCCGAGGCGTTAATTCGCTGGCAGAATCCGATACTCGGTGCTGTTGCGCCCGATCGTTTTATTCATTTAGCAGAACAGAATGGCCAGATCCTAGCATTAGGTAACTTTGTATTACGTACTGCAATGGAACAAGCGGCGCAGTGGCGTAACAGTTTCGGTGACGATTTTTGTATCGCTGTTAATATGTCACCAGTGCAATTTCGGGATGATAATTTGGTTTCTCGTATTGCACAGTTGTTGGCCTATTATCGTTTACCTGGGAGCTCGTTAGAACTTGAGATCACCGAAGGGGTCTTATTACAAGACGAGACAAAAGCCGCGAAAGCCATTGCAGGATTACAAAAGTTAGGTGTACGCATTTCGTTAGACGACTTTGGTACCGGTTATTCATCATTAAGCTATTTGCAGAAGTATTCGTTTGATACCCTTAAGATTGATCGCAGCTTTATTCATAATTTGATGGAACGTGAACAAGATAAAGAATTAGCGCGCGCGATTATTGCCATGGCGAAGAAGCTTAAATTACAAGTTGTAGCTGAAGGTGTTGAAACAGTAGAGCAAGATCAGTTTATTGTTGATGAAGGTTGTGATTATGGTCAGGGCTATCTGTACGGTAAACCTGTTCCAGCAACTATGTTTACGGGTCAGTACCTTAGCAAAGAAGCCGTTTAACTGACGCGGTTTCGATCGACTTGGTCGGATAGTGTGCAATCAGTGTTTATAGAGCATAAAACTGCTATAAACGGTTGCAAAGAATCAGTGAATAGTTAATAATTCACTCGTTGTCAAGCACAACACGTTTGATGGGTGCCTTATGGGTCCCTCCGCATTGATACTCTGTGAACTCGGC